>JACCDO012006499.1_pt1 | contig 30801 bp, 29 predicted proteins | sample 7446101 | NCBI WGS metagenome assembly JACCDO01 (sample SAMN15323440, study PRJNA562643) | freshwater metagenome | isolation source: river surface water | place: USA:Blue River Watershed | collected 2017-08-16
ATCCGTAGTAAACGCTGCAGCTTAATCTTAGTTTTCTAAACTAAGCTGCAATGGTTTCTCTCGACCAAATTGTCGAGGATGCCAAACGTGATTTCTCTGGGGCTGCCGATTCGGCGGCTCTTGAGGACGCGAAAGCCAGGTATCTCGGTAAATCAGGCGTTCTCACTGAGCGTTTAAAAGCGCTTGGTGGAATGTCGCCTGAGGAACGCAAGAGTGCTGGCGCCCAAATTAATCAAATCAAAACACAAGTAGAAGCTGCATTACAAGAGCGTCGCCAAGCATTGGCGAATGCTGTTTTGCAACAACGATTAGCAGCCGAGTCAATTGATGTGTCGTTGCCAGGGCGCGGTCAAGCTATTGGTAGTTTGCATCCGGTGATGCGCACTTGGGAGCGGGTGGAAGAAATCTTTCGCTCTATTGGTTTTGATGTGGCTGACGGTCCTGAAATTGAAACCGATTGGTTTAACTTTACGGCGCTCAATAGCCCAGAGAATCATCCTGCTCGATCCATGCAGGACACCTTTTATATTGATGGCAAGGATTCTCACGATAAACCTTTGCTATTACGAACACACACCAGTCCAATTCAAGTGCGATTTGCAAGTGAGCATGTCAAAAAATATGCCAACACTGATGTCATGCCGCCAATTAAGGTGATTGCACCCGGCAGAACATATCGCGTAGATAGTGATGCTACCCATTCACCGATGTTTCATCAGGTAGAAGGTTTATGGATTGCAGAAAGCGTTTCCTTCGCCGATTTGAAGGGTGTCTATACTGACTTCTTGAGAACTTTTTTTGAGACGAGCGAATTGCAGGTACGTTTTCGTCCCTCATATTTCCCATTTACTGAGCCTTCCGCAGAAATTGATATGGCCTTTGGTAGCGGTAAGCTCGCTGGTCGTTGGCTGGAGATTTCGGGTGCCGGTCAGGTTCACCCAAACGTCTTGCGTAATATGGGTATTGACCCAGAGCGTTATACCGGTTTTGCCTTTGGATCTGGTCTAGAGCGTTTAACGATGTTGCGATATGGCGTTGATGATTTACGCCTATTTTTTGAAAACGACTTGCGTTTCTTGGCGCAATTCCCTGCATAAACTGGTTATCACACTCTATGCAATTCTCTGAATCTTGGCTTCGTCAGTATGTAAACCCATCGCTCGATAGCGGTGCTTTAGGCCATGCTTTGACAATGGCGGGGCTTGAGGTCGAAGAGCAGCATTCTGTTGCTCCTGCATTTAACAAAGTAGTCGTCGCACAAATTCTTTCTGCTGAGCAACATCCCGATGCGGACCGTTTGCGTGTTTGCAAAGTAGATGCTGGCACAGGTCAAGAATTGCAAATTGTTTGTGGCGCGCCAAATGCGCGTGCTGGCATCAAGATTCCATGTGCCATGGTAGGTGCTGAGCTACCCTCAGCAGAAACTGGCGGTAAGCCTTTTGTGATTAAGGTGGGCAAGCTTCGTGGCGTTGAGAGTCAAGGAATGTTGTGTTCAGGCCGTGAACTTGGCTTGGGTGAAGATCACGAAGGTATTTTGGAATTACCTGCTGATGCTCCAGTAGGCCAAGATATACGTAAATACCTCGACTTAGATGATCAAATCTTTGTCATTAAATTAACTCCAAATAAAGCCGACTGTCTTTCATTGCTTGGTGTAGCTAGAGAGGTATCGGCCATTACTGGTGCCGCACTATGTACCCCCAAGTGGAATACGCCAGTTGCTGAAATTGATGAGAAGCGCAAAGTTAGTATTGAAAACAAAGAGCTTTGCGGTCGCTTTGCTGGTCGTGTTATTCGTGGTGTAAATCCAAAAGCAAAAACACCGGATTGGATTGTGAAGCGTTTATCACGCGCAGGCCAAAGAAGTATTTCTGCTTTGGTAGATTTATCAAACTACGTCATGCTAGAGATGGGTCAACCAACCCATGTCTTTGACATTGATAAATTAGAAGGCGACATCACCATTCGCTGGGCCAAGGCGGGCGAAAAGCTTGAGCTTTTAAATGAGCAAACAGTGACTTTGCAGGGTCCTGATTCAGCTGGCAAACTCCAAGATGCTGGAGTAGTGGCTGACCAAAAGGGTCCAGTTGCACTCGCTGGCATCATGGGCGGCAATCATTGTGCGGTGGGTGATGACACCAAGAATGTTTATGTGGAAGCGGCTTATTGGCTTCCGTCCGCTATTCAAGGTCGCGCTCGTCGCTTTAATTTCACCACAGATGCTGCACATCGATTTGAACGCGGTGTGGATCCCCAAAATACTGTGAATTGTCTTGAGTATCTGTCCGCTTTAATCCTGGAAGTGTGTGGTGGTCAAGCAGGACCAGTAGACGATCAAATTTTGAATATTCCTGAGCGTAAACCTGTGAAAATGCGTTTGGCTAGAGCTGAAAAAGTCATTGGTATTTCGCTTACTAAAGAGATTGTTTCAGATGTCTTTAAGCGTCTTGGTTTTGACTTTAAGCAAGAAGGCGATACTTTTGTTGTCACTGCCCCAAGTTATCGCTTTGATATCGAGATTGAAGAAGATTTGATTGAAGAAGTCGCACGCTTGTATGGCTTTGAAAATATCCCAGATCAACCACCAGTTGCTCCACTCAAAATGAGTGCTAAAGCTGAGGCAAGGCGTGGCATTCATTTACTGCGCCAACGTTTAGCCCTACAAGGTTATCAAGAAGTAGTGAATTTTGGCTTCACCGATCAAGAAAGCGAACAGCGACTAACAGGTTCCCCCGAGCAGGATCTCATTCGTGTGCTAAATCCGATCGCCAACCAATATGGCGTGATGCGCAGTACTCTTTGGGGCGGATTGTTAACCAATCTAAAGTCGAATTTGAACCGTGGTGCTGGGCGTGTACGCTTGTTCGAAGCTGGACGCATTTTTAGACGTGATCCTGATATTACGGAGCAAGCAGGGAAAGTTGCTGGCTTTAATCAGCCACAAAAAATTGGTGGCCTAGCCTATGGCTCTGCGAATCCAGAACAATGGGCAACCGCTAACAGAGTGGTAGATTTTTTTGACATCAAAGGCGATCTTGAACGCGCATTAGATCCTATTTATTTTGTAACTGAATCAGCGCAACATCCAGCTCTTCATCCTGGGCGTAGTGCAAAAATATTTTTCCAAAATGGAAAAAATCGTATCGAAGTCGGTTGGATTGGAGAGTTGCATCCTGGTCTACAACAAGTATATGAATTACCACAAGCGCCAGTGTTGTTTGAATTAGATTTGGAGTTAATTCGGGATATTGGCTTGCCTGCGCCAGAAGAGTTGAGTAAATTTCCTGCGGTGCAACGTGATTTAGCGCTGGTAGTGAAGCAAAGCGTTGCTGCACAAGCATTATTAGACGCCATGACTGCATCTAAACAGAATTTTGTGCGGGCAATTGAAGTTTTTGATGAGTTTAAGCCCAAGGCGGGCTCCAATAGCATGTCGGAAGATGAAAAGAGTTTAGCTTTCCGCGTTACTCTACTTAATCCACAAGAAACCCTTCAGGATGCCCAAATCGATGCTGTCATGTCGGCTTTATTGGGCGTAGCAGAAAAAAAATGTGCAGCTCGTCTGCGCTAGGTTTACTATTACGATTCTAAGAAATATTTAAAGAAATTAATACTAAAGAGACTTTATGAGCGAGATAATTACTAACGATACCGTTACCAAAAATGAACTCTCAGAAGCACTCTTTGATCAAGTTGGATTAAATAAGCGCGAAGCAAAAGATATGATTGATGCTTTTTTTGATCGTATCGGCCAATCGCTTGAAGCAGGCACTGAAGTCAAAATCTCTGGTTTTGGAAATTTTCAACTGCGCAATAAATCGGCTCGTCCTGGCCGAAACCCAAAGACAGGTCAATTGATTCCAATCGCCGCAAGACGCGTTGTTACTTTTCATGCAAGTCAAAAGCTGAAAGATGTAGTGGAGTCACATGCTCGAGAAAACCGAGTTTGATGTTAGCTCGGCACTTCCGAGCTCTCAACTTCCCCCGATTCCCTCTAAACGTTATTTCACTATTGGTGAAGTAGCCGATTTGTGTGGTGTGCGTTCACATGTATTGCGATATTGGGAGCAAGAATTTTCACAGCTAAGTCCGCAAAAACGTCGCGGCAATCGTCGTTATTACCAACACCATGAAGTAGTGCTTATTCGTAAGATTCGTGCATTACTTTATGAAGAGGGCTTCACCATTAGTGGGGCCCGTAATCGTCTTGAAGAGGCGAAAGACGAATTACGCTTGCGGGAAGAGTTGCAAGCGGTTTTACATATTCTGTCGAAATAGTTACTGCTACAATTTTCTTTTGTCGGGGCGTAGCGCAGCCTGGTAGCGTACATGCATGGGGTGCATGTGGTCGGAGGTTCAAATCCTCTCGCCCCGACCACTCTTGTTGAATTTTCTTGAATTATCTTTAAGTTATTGATTTCATTGTAATTATTTCTATTTCAATGATTTCTTCCCCATTTACGAGTGCAACGAATGAAGCATCATGGCACCGGTCTGCTACAATTCGAGGGCTTTGATTTGTAAAGCTTTTTTGTTTTTTATTATTAACGCACGACACAATTTGGGTGAAAGCTCAGGTGTTCGCAAGTAAGGAGTATTAAAAATGGCAGTTGCTGATATTAAAACGGCGGAAATCGTCAAGGAAAATGCGCGCAGCGCAAACGATACGGGTAGCCCTGAAGTTCAAGTTTCATTGCTTACCGCCCGCATCAATGAATTAACCCCCCATTTCAAGGCTAACGCTAAAGACCATCACAGCCGTCGCGGTTTGTTGAAGATGGTTTCACGTCGCCGCCGCCTTTTAGATTATCTCAAAGGCAAAGATCTGGATCGTTATCGCGCATTGATTGAAAAATTAGGTCTCCGTAAGTAACTCTTATCGGTACTGCAATGCCATCTCACTTGGGGTTGTTTCTTTACAGAATCAGTCTTAAGAAGGTGGCATGTTTTTTGAGCGCTTTTAGATTATTTGTGTAGGGGATCGTGTCATTCCAATGAGTTTCTGTTATCAGAGTCTCCCTGGAATGGCATCCCTTGTAATCGAAATCGCTCCAGTGTTGTCGTGACACTGCGTTTTCCCACGACAAACGTGACACTCATGTGAGTGTGACGTGAACAATTTGGAGAAGATCAGAATGACCATGTTTAAAAAAGCAGTAAAGAGTTTTCAGTGGGGCAACCATCAAGTCACGATGGAAACAGGCGAGATTGCTCGTCAAGCTGGTGGTGCCGTGATTGTTAATGTTGATGACACCGTAGTAATGGGTACTGTTGTTGCGTCTAAGTCTGCTAAGCCAGGCCAAGACTTTTTCCCATTAACAGTCGATTATTTAGAAAAGACATATGCCGCCGGCAAAATTCCTGGTGGATTTTTCCGTCGTGAAGGTCGTCCATCTGAAGGCGAGACATTAATCTCCCGATTGATCGATCGTCCAATTCGCCCGCTGTTTCCAGAAGGCTTCTATAACGAAGTACAAGTTGTTGTCCATGTCTTATCGATCAACCCGGAAGTACCATCGGATATTCCTGCATTAATCGCAGCCTCTGCAGCATTAGCAGTTTCCGGCATCCCATTTAGTGGTCCAGTTGGCGCAGCTCGCGTTGGCTATGCAAATGGCCAGTATCTCTTGAACCCAACCCGTTCAGAGCAAGCTACTAGTGAGCTTGACTTAATTGTTGCCGGAACACAAGCTGCAGTGTTGATGGTGGAGTCTGAGGCGAATCAACTTTCTGAGGAAGTGATGTTAGGTGCTGTGGTATTTGGTCATGAACAAATGCAAACAGCTATTAGCGCCATCAATGACTTGGTGCGTGAAGCCGGTAAGCCAGAGTGGGATTGGCAAGCTGCTCCTAAAGATGAGCCATTAATTGCAAAAGTTTCCGCATTAGCTGAAGCCCCATTACGTGAGGCATATCAAATTCGTCAAAAGGGCGCTCGCTCTGATAAGTTAAAAGCAATTACCAAAGAGGTCATTGCTAAACTGGCCGAAGAAGGCGAAGTTGATGAGGTAGCAGTTGGCAATATTCTCTTTGAAATTGAAGCAAAGATTGTGCGTAGCCAAATTTTGAATGGCGAGCCTCGTATTGATGGCCGCGATACACGCACTGTTCGTCCGATCGAAATTCGTAATGGCATCCTTCCACGCACTCACGGTTCTGCGCTGTTTACTCGTGGGGAGACGCAGGCACTCGTGGTCGCTACTTTGGGCACCGCACGTGATGAGCAAATTATTGACGCTCTCGAAGGTGAATATCGTGATCGTTTTATGTTCCACTACAACATGCCTCCGTTTGCCACTGGCGAAACTGGTCGCGTAGGTAGCCCAAAGCGTCGTGAAATTGGTCACGGTCGTTTGGCAAAGCGCGCATTAATTCCGGTATTACCAAGCCCAGAAGACTTTGCTTACAGTATTCGTGTAGTTTCAGAAATTACTGAATCAAATGGCTCATCATCTATGGCTTCCGTTTGCGGTGGTTGCTTAGCGATGATGGATGCGGGTGTCCCTGTCAAAGCTCACGTTGCTGGCGTAGCAATGGGATTGATTTTGGATGGCAATCGTTTTGCAGTCTTAACTGATATCTTGGGTGATGAAGATCACTTAGGTGATATGGACTTTAAAGTTGCCGGTACTGCAAACGGTATTACTGCACTTCAGATGGATATTAAGGTGCAGGGTATTACTAAAGAAATCATGCAGGTTGCTCTAGCGCAGGCAAAAGAAGGTCGCTTGCATATCTTGAGCAAAATGCAAGAAGCAATGGGATCTGTACGTACCGAATTGTCTGCACATGCGCCACGTATGGTTTCTTTCAAGATTCATCCAGATAAGATTCGTGAAGTTATTGGCAAGGGCGGCGCAACTATTCAGGCCCTTACTAAGGAAACAGGTTGCAGCATCGATATTCAAGACGATGGGACTGTGACGATTGCTTCTACCAACGCTGATGGTTTGGCTGAAGCAAAAGCGCGTATTGAAGGAATTACTGCAGAGGCTGAGGTTGGAAAAATCTACGAAGGCCCTGTAGTGAAATTGCTCGAATTTGGCGCTTTGGTCAATATCCTTCCTGGTAAAGATGGCTTATTGCACATTTCTGAAATTTCTAATGAGCGTGTTAAAGAAGTTAAAGATTACTTGGCAGAAGGTCAAGTAGTGCGCGTGAAGTTATTGGCTGCTGATGAGCGTGGTCGTTTGCGTCTCTCTCTTAAAGCTGCAATGGCTGAAGAAGGTGGCACGATTGCCCCTTTAGCAGATGCTGCTGAAGTAGTTGCTGAGACTGCGCCAGCGAATGGCGAGTCTGCCTAAGCAGGGCTCTTAACATTCATCGGAGTGATCAATGCGTGTAATTGAGATCAAAGAATATGGCGCACCCGAGATGTTGGTATCTGCCACTCGTCCAGACCTAGCGGCGCCAAGCGTAGGAACTGGCGAGATTTTGATAAAGGTTTTGGCGGCTGGAATTAATCGCCCTGATGTTTTGCAGCGTAAAGGGCATTACCCTGTTCCGCCTGGTGCGTCTGATATTCCTGGCCTTGAGGTTGCGGGCGAAATTATTGGCGGCGATTTATCTCATCCTGATAACACGCTAGGCTTAAAGATTGGCGATAAGGTTTGCGCTTTGGTGCAAGGTGGTGGCTATGCTGAGCTTTGTATAGCGCCTATTGCGCAATGTTTGCCTTACCCCAAAGGTTTTACTGATCAAGAAGCAGCTTCGTTGCCAGAAACGTTTTACACCGTTTGGAGCAATGTATTCATGCGTGGTGAATTGTCAGAGGGCGAAACCTTGCTAGTACAAGGGGGTTCTAGTGGTATTGGCGTTACAGCCATCCTCATCGCCAAGGCACTTGGTCACAAGGTTTTTGTAACTGCTGGCACAGATGAAAAATGCGCTGCTTGTTTGGAATTAGGTGCTGATCTGGCGATAAATTACAAAACTCAGGATTTTGTTGAAGAGATTAAAACGGCAACGGACGGCAAAGGCGTAAACGTAGTGCTGGATATGGTTACTGGCGCCTATGTTCAGCGTGAAATCGATTGTCTGGCAGATGATGGCCGCATTGTGATCATTGCGATTATGGGCGGCTCAAAAGCAGAAGTGAATACGGGTCAGATTTTGCGTCGCCGATTGACGATTACAGGATCCACATTGCGTCCTCGACCCGTGTCTTTCAAAAAGCAAATTACCAAACAGCTTTATGAAATCGTCTGGCCGTTATTAAATGCTGGAAAGCTCAAACCTGCCATTTACAAGACCTTCACCCTAGATGAAGCAGCAGATGCTCACAGTTTAATGGAGTCATCTGAGCACGTTGGCAAAATAGTCTTAACGGTTTAATAGTGAGCTATCCTATGCGACCACTCATCATCATTGGCAATTGGAAAATGAATGGCAATCTTGCTAGTAATGAGGATTGGATTAAAACCGTTGCCCGTGGCATGGAAAGCGGTATGCCTGCAGGTCGTCAGTATGTCATTTGTCCACCATTTCCATACTTGGCCCAATGCGAAAAACTCATAAAGGAGCATTCTTTGGCGTTTCTCAGTTTAGGAGCGCAAGATGCATCAGCTCAAGCTAGTGGAGCTTTCACGGGGGAAGCAAGTGCTGCCATGTTGAAGGAGGTTGGCTGTCGGTACGTTATCGTTGGTCACTCTGAGCGCCGCCAATTTCATCATGAAGTGGATGAGGTGATTGCGGCAAAAGCTTTACAGGTCCTTGATAGCGGCATGACACCCATTATTTGTGTTGGAGAAACTGCGGATGAGCGTAACTCAGGTAGGGCTGAGGAAGTGGTATGCGCACAGGTTGCCAAACAAGTTTCTGTGCTGCAGGATCGTTTAGCTGATTGCCTTATCGCTTATGAGCCGGTGTGGGCAATTGGCACTGGCAAAGTTGCTAGCGCGCAAGTTGCGCAAGATATGCATCGACATATTCGCTTGCAATTGGCAGAATTTGATGAGGATGTTGCTTCTCATGTCGGTATTTTGTATGGCGGTAGCGTCAAACCCGATAATGCGGTGGAATTATTTGCAATGCCCGATATTGATGGTGGATTGGTTGGCGGGGCTTCATTGAACCCTCGAGATTTTCTGGCGATCTGCCAGGCGTAAATTTTTATTTGGAGATGAGTTGTGGAATGGTTTAAGACATTATTGATCGTGTTGCAGGTGATTTCTGCTTTGGCAGTGATTTTGCTGGTATTGCTGCAGCAGGGTAAGGGTGCAGATATGGGAGCAGCTTTTGGATCAGGCGCCTCGGGCAGTCTTTTCGGAGCAAGTGGTTCAGCTAATTTTCTATCTCACGCAACGGCTATTTTTGCTGCCGTTTTCTTTTTGAGTACCTTGGGTATTACATGGCTTAGTAACAAAAAAGAGGTAAGTCCTGGCGTTTTATCTGGCACTGTTGCTCCTGCAGCCACTCCTGCTGCACCAGTAGCCCCCACTCAGGATCAAAGTAAACCTGCTGTTCCTAAGTAAAAAGGTAGGTTTTTACAGTTTTTTCTGCCTCAAAAATGGGGTGGCGTAGTTGTGCAATGCGGTAGAATTGATGGGTTTTACAAGATGCCGACGTGGTGAAATTGGTAGACACGCTATCTTGAGGGGGTAGTGGCTTAGGCTGTGCGAGTTCGAGTCTCGCCGTCGGCACCAGTTGAAGTGTTTAAAGCTAGGGTTTTTGCTCTTAATCAAGAGAGCTGGTAGTGAAATAATGAATAATTTGCTGTTTTGATGAATTAATAGATAAACGACTCAGGACCATTTTGAATCTCGCCAATTACTTTCCTGTTTTGCTTTTTATCCTCGTAGGTATTGGGGTGGGATTAGTCCCCATGTTCCTTGGAAAAATTCTGGCTCCTTCGAAGCCTGATGCTGAAAAACTATCACCATATGAGTGCGGTTTTGAAGCTTTCGAAGATGCGCGTATGAAGTTTGATGTGCGCTATTACTTAATTGCAATCCTTTTTATTCTGTTTGACCTTGAGACTGCATTCTTATTCCCTTGGGGGGTAGCGCTACGTGATCTCGGATGGTTTGGCTATGCCTCTATGGTGATTTTCCTCTTGGAATTCATTGTGGGATTTGTTTATATCTGGAAGAAGGGCGCTCTCGACTGGGAGTGATTGGTATGGCATTAGAAGGCGTTCTCAAAGAAGGATTTGTTACTACTACTGCGGACCAGTTAATTAACTGGACGCGTAACGGCTCTTTATGGCCTATGACCTTTGGCTTGGCCTGTTGTGCGGTAGAGATGATGCATGCTGGGGCATCTCGATATGACTTAGACCGTTTTGGCGTAGTGTTCCGTCCATCCCCGCGTCAATCAGATTTGATGATTGTGGCTGGAACTCTCTGCAACAAGATGGCTCCAGCTTTGCGTAAGGTTTATGACCAAATGCCTGAACCTCGTTGGGTTATCTCAATGGGATCATGCGCAAATGGCGGTGGCTATTACCATAACTCTTATTCAGTAGTGCGCGGCTGTGACCGCATCGTGCCAGTTGATATTTATGTTCCTGGCTGTCCTCCAACCGCCGAAGCGTTGATCTATGGAATTATTCAGTTGCAATCCAAGATCGCTCGCACAAGCACGATTGCGCGGAAGGCCTAAGCAATGTCAGATCGTTTGGTTCAGTTGGCAGCCAACCTAGAAAAAGTTCTTGGCAAGCGTATTCAGTCAGTTGAGATAGCACTTGGCGAAGTCACTGTTGTCTTAAATGCAGATACCTATTTTGAGTCTGCACTAATGCTTCGCGATGACCCTTCATTGGCCTTTGAGCAGTTAATTGATTTGTGCGGTGTTGACTACCAAGATTTCCGTGAAGGCACTTGGGCGGGTCAACGATTTGGCGTTGTTAGTCATTTGTTATCGCTTGAGCACAATTGGCGTCTTCGTATACGTGTGTTTGCACCGGATGATAGTTATCCGGTTGTAGCATCGCTTACACCAGTTTGGAATTGCGCTAACTGGTTCGAGCGTGAAGCATTTGATTTATACGGAATCATCTTTGAAGGTCACCAAGATCTCCGCCGTATCTTGACTGACTATGGCTTTATTGGTCACCCATTTAGAAAAGATTTCCCAATCAGTGGCAATGTAGAAATGCGTTATGACCCCGAGTTAAAACGTGTGGTCTATCAGCCAGTCACGATTGAGGCTCGTGAGATTACACCGCGTATCGTTCGCGAAGAACAGTACGGAGGTTCGGTTTAAGCCATGGCACAAATTAAGAACTACACCCTCAATTTTGGCCCTCAACATCCTGCAGCTCACGGCGTTTTGCGTCTGGTGCTGGAGTTGGATGGTGAAGTTATTCAACGTGCTGACCCGCATATTGGTTTATTGCATCGTGCAACAGAGAAGTTAGCAGAGACACGCACATGGATCCAGAATGTACCGTATATGGATCGCTTGGACTACGTGTCTATGATGTCCAATGAACACGCATATGTAATGGCAATTGAAAAGTTATTACAAATTGATGTGCCATTGCGTGCGCAATACATTCGCGTTATGTACGATGAGCTTACGCGTTTATTGAACCACTTGCTTTGGATTGGTTGTCACGGCCTAGACGTTGGTGCGATGGCAGTATTCCTTTATGCCTTCCGTGATCGTGAAGACATCTTTGATATGTATGAGGCAGTCTCTGGTGCTCGTATGCATGCTGCTTACTATCGTCCTGGTGGTGTTTATCGTGATTTGCCTGATCAAATGGCGCAGTACGATAAATCTAAAATTCGCAGTGCTTCTGCTGTAAAACGTTTAAATGAAAATCGAAGCGGTACTTTGCTTGATTTTATTGAGCAGTTCACACAAGGCTTTGATGCCAATGTGGATGAGTACTGTAATTTGTTGACTGACAACCGTATTTGGAAGCAGCGTTTAGTTAATATTGGTGTAGTCAGTCCTGAGCGCGCACTGCAGCTGGGCTTTACTGGTCCAATGTTACGTGGTTCTGGTATTGAATGGGATTTGCGCAAGAAGCAACCATATGAAGTCTATGATCGTCTCGAGTTTGATATCCCAGTTGGTGTAAATGGCGACTCATATGATCGTTATCTAGTCCGTATGGAAGAAATGCGTCAATCGAATCGCATCATCAAACAATGCGTAGCTTGGTTAAAAGCAAATCCAGGCTCAGTGATGAGTGATAACCATAAAGTTTCTCCACCCAAGCGTGTAGATATGAAAACCAATATGGAAGAATTGATTCACCATTTCAAACTATTTACTGAAGGTATTCATGTGCCTGATGGCGAAGCTTATTCAGCAGTTGAGCATCCTAAAGGCGAGTTTGGTATTTACCTTATTTCCGATGGTGCCAATAAACCATACCGCATGAAGATTCGTGCTCCTGGATTTGTTCATCTCTCCGCCATGGACGAGATGTCTCGTGGCCATATGTTGGCTGATGCAGTGACCATTATTGGTACGCAAGATATTGTGTTCGGGGAGATTGACCGCTAATTTTGGCGTGCCAAGGAAGATTTAATGACAACAACGCTCCAACTATCCGATAAAACGCTAGCAGATATTGCCCGTAATGTCGCTAAATATCCGCCTGAGCAAAAGCAGTCAGCTGTGATGGCATCCTTGATTGCTGCACAAACCGAAGTAGGTTGGGTATCTCCTGAGGTGATTGCTACTGTTGCGCAAATTTTAGAGATGCCGACCATTGCAGTTGAAGAAGTGGCAACGTTCTACAACATGTACAACACTAAACCGGTTGGAAAATACAAGTTAGTTATCTGCACAAACTTGCCTTGCCAATTAACTCACGGTGAAACAGCAGCAACCTATCTTAAAGATACTCTTGGTATTGGTTTTAATGAAACCACACCCTGCGGTACTTTCACATTAAAAGAAGGTGAATGCATGGGTGCTTGCGGTGACTCGCCAGTTATGTTGGTAAATGACAAGCGTATGTGTAGTTTTATGAGCAAAGAAAAAATTGATGCTCTGTTAAATGATTTGCGTGCAGAAGGGAAGGCAGCATGACCAGCTTGCACGATCGTCACATTAAGCCTTTGATTCTTGCAGGATTGAATGGTGAGAACTGGCGCTTAAAAGATTATGAAAGCCGAGGTGGCTACCAGCAATTGCGTCGTTTGATTAATGATAAGGTGGCTCCAGATGCCATTATTGCTGAGCTGAAGGCATCTTCATTACGTGGTCGTGGTGGCGCAGGCTTTCCAACTGGGTTGAAGTGGAGCTTTATGCCACGTCAGTTCCCAGGTCAAAAATATTTAGTATGTAATAGCGATGAAGGTGAGCCGGGCACATTTAAAGACCGCGATATCATGCGTTACAACCCACATGCATTGATTGAAGGCATGATCATTGGTGCATACACCATGGGCATCTCCGCTGGTTATAACTATATTCACGGAGAAATATGGGAAGTCTATTCTCGCTTTGAAGAGGCTTTGGAAGAGGCTCGTGCAGCAGGATATTTGGGCGACAAAATATTAGGAAGTGATTTCTCATTTCAATTGCATGCAGCGCCAGGTTGGGGTGCATATATTTGTGGTGAAGAGACTGCATTATTAGAGTCTTTGGAAGGAAAAAAAGGGCAGCCACGCTTTAAACCCCCATTCCCAGCCAGTTTTGGTTTGTATGGCAAACCAACAACGATTAACAACACTGAAACATTTGCTGCTGTGCCATTCATTTTGGCAATTGGCGGTCAGGCTTACTTAGATCTTGGTAAACCGAATAATGGCGGCACAAAGATTTTCTCCATCTCTGGTGATGTTGTGCATCCAGGTAACTATGAGATTCCATTGGGCACACCTTTTGCAGAACTCCTTAAGTTGGCTGGTGGTATGCGCGATGGAAAAGCCATCAAAGCGGTTATTCCGGGTGGATCTTCAGCGCCAGTCATTCCTGGCGCGCAAATGATGGATCTAACTATGGATTACGACAGTATTGCTAAGGCTGGATCGATGTTGGGCTCAGGCGCTGTCATTGTGATGAATGAGACACGTTGCATGGTGCGTGCTCTGGAGCGCTTGTCTTATTTCTATCACGAAGAATCATGTGGCCAATGCACTCCATGCCGTGAGGGTACTGGTTGGTTGTGGCGTATCGTGCACCGTATTGAACATGGCCAGGGTCGCCCAGAGGATTTGGATCTGCTAAACGATGTTGCTGCAAATATTCAAGGTCGCACGATTTGCGCTTTGGGTGATGCTGCGGCAATGCCGGTTCGCGGCATGTTAAAGCATTACATGGATGAATTTGCGTATCACGTAGAACATAAGCGCTGCTTAGATTCTGCGAAACCTTTATAAGTTATTGAGTACGGGACACCTTAAAGTGAGCATGGTTGAAATCGAATTAGATGGTAAGACGGTAGAAGTTCCGCAAGGTTCGATGGTGATGCACGCCGCGAATAAGCTCGGTACTTATGTGCCGCATTTCTGCTATCACAAAAAGTTGTCGATTGCAGCGAACTGCCGTATGTGCCTTGTCGAAGTTGAGAAGGCGCCTAAGCCATTGCCTGCATGCGCGACTCCAGTGACTCAGGGCATGAAGGTGTATACCCATTCAGCAAAAGCAGTCGAAGCGCAACGCTCTGTAATGGAATTTTTGTTGATTAATCACCCATTGGATTGCCCAATTTGTGACCAAGGTGGTGAATGTCAATTACAAGATTTAGCAGTAGGTTACGGTAAGTCGAACTCACGCTATGACGAAGAAAAGCGTGTGGTTTTTCATAAAAATGTAGGACCATTGATCTCAATGCAAGAGATGAGTCGCTGCATTCATTGCACTCGTTGCGTGCGTTTTGGCCAAGAAGTGGCTGGGGTGATGGAGCTTGGCATGATCAACCGTGGTGAACACTCAGAAATCACGACTTTTGTTGGTCAAACTGTGGATTCAGAACTCTCTGGAAACATGATTGATTTATGCCCAGTTGGCGCATTGACTAGTAAGCCATTCCGTTATGAGGCCCGAACATGGGAGTTGGGACGTAAGCGCTCTGTTAGTCCGCATGACAGCCTTGGCTCCAATACCACTGTTCAAACGAAAAACAATAAAGTGATGCGTGTGGTCGCTTTAGAGAATGAATCTATTAATGAATGCTGGATTAGTGACCGTGATCGTTTTGCCTATGAAGGTTTAAATAGCATTGATCGTGTAACTACTCCCATGGTGAAGCAAGGTGGACAGTGGTTAGAAACGGATTGGCAGTCCGCATTGGATTACGTTGCAAGCTCTTTACAAAAAATATCTGCAGAAAGCGGTGCGCAATCTATTGGTGCGTTAGCACATCCAATTTCCAGTGTTGAAGAGTTGTATCTTCTGCAAAAGATTGTGCGAGGCCTTGGATCCAATCAAGTAGAAACACGTTTGCGTCAAACCAATATTAGTGGCACGGCATCTGCACCCTGGCTTGGTATGCCTATTGCAAAATTAAGCGAACTGGATCGAATACTTGTGATTGGTAGTTTCTTGCGCAAGGATCAACCTATTCTTGCTGCCCGCTTACGTACAGGCTCTAAGCGTGGTTTACAGGTATCTCGCATCGATGCAGGTGGAGACGACTGGCTTATTCCCGCAGTGGGAATGGCAGCTGCTCCTAGTTCATGGGTAAGCACCTTAAGTGAAGTTGCTCAAGCTGTTGCAAAAGCGAAGTCTGCAACAGTGCCATCTGGTACGCCATCAGTGACAGTTTCTGCTGAAGCACAAATAATCGCAGACAGCTTGCTCTCTGGTTCTAACGCAGCGATCCTTTTAGGCTCTGCCGCTCTTTCACATCCGCAGTCGTCTGATCTGCATGTGCTTGCTCAATTCATTTCAGCGCAGACAGGTGCATCCCTTGGATTCTTGCCAGTAGGCGGCAATGCGGTTGGTGCATCATTAGTCAATGCAAATGGTGCAGGTATTGAATCTGTATTGTCTGGCGAACTGCGTGCGGTATTGTTGATGAATGTGGAACCTGATTTCGATTTGCCTAATCCTCAGCAAGCCAGAGAGGCATTAGCTAAAGCAAATACCGTCATTGCTTTGAGTGCCTTCAAGTCAGCTGATTTATTAGAAGTCGCAGATGTCATTTTGCCGATCGCGCCATTTAGTGAAACAGTTTCTACGTTTGTAAATACAGAGGGAAGAGCGCAGACTATTCAACCTTCTGTAAAACCGCTGGGTGATTCTCGTCCAGCATGGAAAGTCCTGCGCGTCCTTGGTGGTTTGTTAGGCTTAGATGGCTTTCTATATAACTTACCGGAAGAGGTTCTTGGCGAAGCATTAGGAGATAGTTATTGCACTCGCTTGAATAATCAAAGTTCAAGCAATTCCGTATCTTCTAGTGCTCAGCAATCTTCTGCATTAGAGCGTTTGGCAGATGTCAATATTTATGCTGGTGATCAGATTGTGCGTCGTGCGACTTCATTGCAACTGACTAAAGATTCCAAGCGTGGCAATCAAGCCGGATTAGGTCAAAAGTTGTTTGCTGACTTGGGGCTTAGAGAAGGTGATGCTGTGCGTATTACTCAAGGAAATCTCTCTGTAGATATGCCGGCTACCCTTGAAGCCAATTTAGCAGCAAATACTGTGCGCGTTTCAGCAGGAACTGCCGTTAGCGCGAGACTAGGATCTATGTTTGGTCCTCTAACTGTAACTAAGGCATAAGGAACGAGATGGAAAATTTCTTAAACCTCGTTACTACTCAAGGCGAAGCTATTTTTGGTTCTTTGTGGCCGCTAGTCTGGGCACTAGTACGTATTGTCATTATTGTGCTACCAATGTTTGGATGCGTGGCTTACTTGACCCTATGGGAGCGCAAGTTAATTGGTTGGATGCATATTCGACTCGGACCTAACCGTGTTGGTCCATTGGGTTTATTACAGCCAATTGCTGACGCATTAAAGCTCTTGATGAAGGAGATTATCTCTCCAGCGCAGGCTAGCAAAGTTCTGTACTTCATCGCACCAGTCATGGTAATTGCACCTGCATTTGCTGCCTGGGCAGTGATCCCATTTCAGGCAAAAATGGTGTTGGCAGATGTTAATGCCGGCCTTCTTTACATCATGGCCATTTCCTCGATTGGTGTTTATGGCGTAATCTTGGCAGGCTGGTCATCTAATTCAAAATATCCATTCCTTGGTGCGATGCGCGCATCAGCCCAGATGATTTCTTACGAAATTGCTATGGGCTTTGCTTTAGTAACGGTGTTGATCACTTCTGGCTCGCTTAACCTAAGCGCTATTGTGGCTTCACAAGAGCAGGGTTACTTTGCCAATATGGGGCTTAATTTCTTGTCCTGGAATTGGTTACCCTTGTTGCCGATGTTTTTGATTTATTTCATTTCAGGTGTCGCTGAAACTAATCGTCATCCATTTGACGTGGTAGAAGGCGAGTCTGAAATTGTTGCGGGTCACATGGTTGAGTACTCTGGTATGTCATTTGCCATGTTCTTCTTAGCAGAATACGCAAACATGATTTTGATTGCAGCGGTTGCCTCCATCATGTTCTTAGGCGGCTGGTTACCCATTGTGGATTTGCCAATCTTGCGCGATATTCCTGGATTTTTCTGGTTATTCGGTAAGACATTCTTCCTCTTATCTTGCGTGATCTGGTTGCGTGCAACTTTGCCACGTTATCGTTATGACCAGATCATGCGTTTAGGCTGGAAAATCTTTATTCCCATCTCCGTTTTCTGGGTGGTTGTTATCGGTGCGTGGGTCGTATCCCCATGGAATATTTGGAAATAAGTTGATTGATCATGTTTAAGAAAATTTCCCAATTCCTCGATAGCTTGATGCTTAAAGATATTTTGACTGGTATGTCGATTACTGGACGCTATCTCTTTAAACCTAAGATTACTGTTCAATATCCCGACGAGAAGACTCCTTTATCAAATCGTTTTCGTGGCTTGCATGCTTTGCGTCGTTATGAAAATGGTGAGGAGCGTTGTATTGGCTGCAAGCTCTGTGAAGCAGTTTGTCCAGCATATGCAATAACAATTGAAACGACCGAGCGTGATGATGGCACTCGTCGTACATCGCGCTATGACATTGATTTAACAAAATGTATCTTCTGCGGTTTCTGTGAAGAAGCTTGTCCTGTAGATGCTATCGTTGAAACGAATATTTTTGAGTATTTTGGTGATAAACGAGGTGATTTGTATTTCACTAAGGAAATGCTCTTGGCTGTTGGTGATAAGTATGAAAAAGATATTGCCGCTAAACGCGCTATTGATGCGCCTTATCGTTAATCGAATCGAGCACACTTTACTATGACATTCGATCCCTCTACATTGTTTGCAGTCTTCTTCTACGGCTTTGCAGGTCTATTGGTGATTTCTGCCTTACGCGTGATCACCGCGCGCAATCCAGTCCATGCAGCATTATTTTTAGTGCTGGCTTTCTTCTGCGCCTCCGGTCTATGGATGTTGCTCAAAGCGGAATTCCTTAGTTTGGCACTGATACTAGTATATGTCGGTGCCGTCATGGTGTTGTTCCTATTCGTAGTCATGATGCTGGATTTAGATTTAGAGCATTTACGTCGGGACTTCCGCAAGTTTTTGCCAGTAGCATTTCTCATGGGTGCGGTTATCGTGCTGGAATTATCAATTGTGATTATTCGCAGCTTCATCGGTACAAATGCACCAGTGCAACCAATGCCTGAAGAGGTAATGGCCAACAATACTCAAGCATTGGGAATCTTGATATTTGGTGATTATGTCTACGCCTTTGAAGTGGCTGGTGTAATCCTGCTGGTAGCCATCATCGCTGCCGTTGCACTAACGTTGCGCAATCGCAAAGATACCAAATCTCAAAATATTCATGAGCAAGTCAATGTTGTTGCTGCTGACCGTATGCGCATTGTCAAAATGGGCGCAGATACTGCGGCGAAACAAGATGCTAGAGGGGAAAAAAAATGAATATTACTCTGGCTCACTACTTGGTACTCAGCGCAATTTTGTTTGCTGCTAGCGTAATTGGCATCTTTTTAAATCGTAAGAATGTCATTGTTCTATTAATGGCCATTGAATTAATGCTTCTCTCGGTCAACATGAATTTTGTTGCCTTCTCACACTATTTAGGTGATATGGCAGGGCAGGTATTCGTATTCTTTATTTTGACAGTGGCGGCTGCGGAAGCAGCTATCGGTTTAGCAATTTTGGTGGTTCTCTTCCGTAAGGTTGACACCATCAATGCTGAAGATCTTGACCACCTTAAAGGCTAGTCATGCAATTGACCTTAACTATTCCTGTTCTCTGCGCCATTCCATTGGCACCGCTGGTTGGCTCGATTATTGCCGGCCTCTTTGGAACCAAATTAGGCGGTAATCGCATTGGTCACGGCGCGAGCCAGTTTGTCACCATTCTTGGGGTCACTATTGCATTTGTTCTATCTTGCAATGTTCTTGTACAAGTAATGGATGGCTTCTATTTCAATGGTACTGTTTATCGCTGGATGCAATTGGGCGAATTGAATTTAGATATTGGCTTCTTAATTGACCCTCTCACAGCAACAATGATGTGCGTAGTCACCTTTGTATCTCTTATGGTACATATCTATACGATTGGATATATGCATGGAGAAGAGGGTTATAACCGTTTCTTCTCTTACATCTCATTGTTTACCTTTGCAATGTTGATGTTGGTGATGAGTAATAACCTTTTGCAGCTCTTCTTTGGCTGGGAAGCTGTAGGTGTTGTTTCTTATTTATTGATTGGCTTCTACTTTGAACGTCAATCTGCTGTTTTTGCGAATATGAAAGCCTTCCTCGTTAATCGTGTGGGAGATTTTGGCTTCATATTGGGGATTGGTTTATTGCTAGCTAGTACTGGCTCTATGCAGTATGACGTAATCTTCTCTCAAAATACTGCTTTGGCAGCCCAAACCTTACCAGGCACTAGTTGGAATTTGTTAACTGTTGCTTGTATTTGTTTGTTCATTGGTGCAATGGGTAAATCTGCACAGTTTCCGTTGCATGTTTGGCTGCCTGATTCAATGGAAGGTCCAACACCAATTTCAGCATTGATTCATGCGGCAACCATGGTTACTGCTGGAATCTTTATGGTGTCACGCATGTCACCATTATTTGAATTGTCAGATGTAGCTTTGAGCTTTATTTTGATCATTGGCTCCATCACAGCGCTCTTTATGGGCTTCTTGGGTATTGTGCAAAATGACATCAAGCGCGTGGTTGCTTATTCAACATTATCGCAGTTGGGCTATATGACGGTTGCGCTAGGCGTATCCGCATACCCAGTTGCTATTTTCCACTTGATGACGCATGCATTCTTTAAGGCGCTATTGTTCCTTGCTGCCGGTAGCGTTATTTTGGGCATGCACCATGAGCAGGATATGCGCAAAATGGGTGGACTCTGGAAATACATGCCTATTACTTGTTTGATGATGTTGTTGGGCAACCTAGCTTTAATTGGAACCCCATTTTTCTCTGGCTTCTATTCAAAAGACTCGATCATTGAAGCAGTTGCAGCTAGCCATATTCCTGGTTCAGGATTTGCTTACTTTGCTGTGATGGCCAGCGTATTCGTAACAGCGTTGTACTCCTTCCGTCTATATTTCTGGGTATTCCATGGTAAGGCTCGTTGGGGTCATGCAGGTTCACACGATCATCATCACGAGCACGCGGAGCAAGGTGATGATCATGCGCACCATGGCTTAGCCCCAGGTGAAAAACCACATGAATCTCCATTGGTTGTGACCTTGCCACTAATTCTGTTGGCTATTCCATCCGTAATTATCGGTTTCTACACGATCACGCCTTTGCTCTTTGGTACTTACTTTGGCGATTCCATTTTCATTGACTTAGCTCGCCATCCAGTCATGAAGGAGCTCGCTGAGGAATTCCATGGTCCAGTCGCTATGGCAATTCATGCATTTACTTCACCCGTTTTAGGGTTGGTTGTGTTGGGTGTATTAACAGCTGCAATCGGTTATTTATGGGTTCCATCACTCCCAGATAAAGTGGCTCAAGCTTTTGCCCCAATCAAGAAATTGTTTGATAACAAGTACTATTTAGATGACTTAAACCAAGCTGTCTTTGCTAAAGGTCTTATTTGGATTGGCAGCATCTTGTGGCATCGTGGTGATCAAAAAGTGATCGATGGTTTCTTTGTTAACGGCAGTGCGCATACAGTAGGGCGCTTTGCTGGAGTAATTCGTCATCTGCAATCCGGTTATGTTTATCACTACGCGTTTGCAATGATTGCAGGCTTGGCGATTTTGCTGGCTTGGGTTTTATATGCTTACCTACCTTTTGTTCGCTAGGCCTTTGTTACTTAAGTCGCCACTATGATTCTTTCTTACGCCATTTGGACCCCGATTGTTTTTGGACTCATTATTTTATTTTATGGGTCTGAGAAGCCATCCGCTGGAGTGCGCTGGTTAGCGCTGATTGGTTCGGTAATTGGATTTATTGCCACGCTCCCCTTGATAACGCAATTTGATATTGCCAATCCTGGCATGCAATTTGTAGAAAAAATCAGCTGGATTCCTCGCTACGACATTAATTATTACTTGGGAATTGATGGTATTTCAGTATGGTTTATTGTTCTTACTGCCTTTATCAATATTTTTGTGGTGATTGCAGCTTGGGAGGTTATTGATACCAAGGTGTCTCAATATATGGCTTCTTTCATGATCCTTTCTGGATTAATGATCGGCGTCTTCTGTGCGCTTGATGCCTTGTTGTTCTACGTATTCTTTGAAGCTACCTTGATTCCAATGTACATCATCATTGGTGTTTGGGGCGGTCATAACCGTATTTATGCGGCATTTAAATTCTTCCTTTATACGTTGCTTGGCTCCTTGCTGACCTTGGTAGCTATGCTGTATCTGTACAACGTAACGAATAGCTTTGATATCTTGGCTTGGCAAAATGCGCGTTTAGATATTGTTGAACAAATATTATTATTCTTTGCCTTCTTTATGGCATTTGCCGTGAAAGTACCAATGTGGCCCTTACATACATGGTTGCCGGACGTTCACGTTGAAGCGCCAACAGGGGGCTCAGTAGTACTGGCAGCCATCATGTTAAAGCTAGGAGCCTATGGATTCCTGCGGTTCTCATTGCCTATCGCTCCAGACGCAAGCCAATATCTTGGCCCATTTGTTATTTTCTTATCACTAGTAGCGGTCATTTATGTTGGTGCAGTCGCGCTGGTGCAGAAAGATATGAAAAAGCTTGTAGCGTATTCATCAGTTGCGCACATGGGCTTTGTCACACTCGGTTTCTTCCTATTTAGTCCTTTAGGTATTGAAGGTGGAATCGTGCAAATGATCTCCCACGGTTTTGTTGCTGGTGCTATGTTCCTTTCCATTGGCGTGCTCTATGACCGTATGCATACTCGTCAAATCGCAGACTATGGCGGTGTTGTGCATCGTATGCCTGCGTTTACCGCATTTGCAGTCTTGATGGCGATGGCCAACTGCGGCTTACCAGCTACATCCGGCTTTGTTGGCGAGTTCATGGTGATTTTGGCTGCTGTGGATTATGACTTTGTTATTGGTATTTTGGCTGCTACCGCTTTGATTTTGGGTGCCGCTTATTCGCTTTGGATGGTTAAGCGCGTATTTTTTGGCGCCATTCACAATCATCATGTTGAGGAATTGAAGGACCTTAATGCCCGTGAATATTTCATGATGACGGTTTTATCGATTTGTGTAATTGGTATGGGGGTATATCCAAAGCCATTTACCGACATCATTCACCCCGCCGTAATCAATCTGCTACAGCATGTTGCTGTCAGCAAACTCTGAGTAATAGCAAATGCAAGCATTCGACCTATACGCCATCCTGCCGGAACTCGTTTTACTACTGGCCACTTGTTTGTTGTTGGTAGCCAGCGTTTACGTACGCGAGAGAGTTCCATCCACTCCTGGTGTAGAGCAGGATATCTTTCATACGCCACGTGGTGTTGGATTTGTATACTTTTTCTCATTGATTTTGTTGGTTTATCTCATATTTGCTTTCATTGGTCGAATGGGTGATGTATCCATTGTTGCAATGAATGGCTTATTCCAATCGGATCCACTGTCTAACTTGCTCAAGGCTTGCTCCTGTGCGGCTGTATTAGTAAGCTTGGTATATTCAAAGCAATACTTGTCTGACCGCTCGCTATTTCGCCCTGATTTCATCGTTATGATCTTGCTTGCACTATTAGGTCAGATGGTATTGATCTCTGGTGCTAATCTTCTTACCCTGTATTTGGGTCTCGAGCTGATGGCTTTGCCAATGTATGCTTTAGTTGCTATGCGTCACACAAGTGAGAAAAGCGTAGAAGCAGGTATTAAGTATTTTATTTTGGGTGCTTTAGCCTCTGGGTTCTTGCTTTACGGAATGTCGATGCTGTATGGAGTGACTGGTTCTTTAGATTTAATAGAGATTTTTAGAACCGTAGCGGATCCACGTATAAATCATTTGGTTATGGCCTTTGGTCTTGTCTTTATCGTGGCAGGCCTTGCATTCAAATTAGGTGTTGTGCCATTTCACATGTGGGTTCCAGATGTGTACCAAGGAGCGCCAACCGCAGTCACTTTAATGATTGCAGGTGCCCCAAAGATTGCAGCTTTTGCTCTTTTATTCCGTTTATTGGTTAACACACTGCTACCTTTGATGGGTGATTGGCAGCCAATGCTTGTCTTGCTGGCTGTATTGTCCTTAGTGGTGGGTAACGTTACAGCAATTGCTCAGACCAACGTCAAGCGGATGCTGGCTTACTCTGCCATCGCACAGATGGGTTTTGTCATGCTTGGTATGTTGTCCGTATTTGATGATCATGCATTTAGTGCATCTGTGTTTTATGTTATTACTTACGTCTTAACTACATTGGGCACCTTCGGTTTATTGATGGCGTTATCACGCAAGGGGTATGATTGTGAAACTTTGGATGGGCTTAAAGGTTTAAATAAAAAGCATCCTTGGTTTGCGTTCATTGGCTTAGTCATGATGTTCTCACTCGCCGGCATTCCACCAACTGTGGGTTTTGCAGCCAAGTTGGGCGTTTTAGAGGCGCTAGTCGATGGCGAGCATACTTTCTTAGCTATTATTGCTGTCCTTGCATCCTTGATTGGCGCTTTCTACTATTTGAGAGTAGTTAAAGTGATGTATTTTGATGAGCCAATTCATGAAGCCTCCATCACGGGCTCTGGTTTTGCTAAAGGATTGTTAGGTCTGAATACTATTTTGGTTCTGGTAATAGGTATTGTCCCGGCTGCATTGATGAGTATCTGCTTGGATGCTATGCGTCGCACCTTACTTGGATCTTAGGCTTCTAAAACATATTGAATAAAGGCTCCTGTAGGGAGCCTTTATTATTTTTTTAACCAATAGACATTGAAATGACACTTCGATCCTCTATGATGATCTGAGTAACTTCAAACCCATAGTAGGGATCGGTATGACAGAAAAATCCTTTATTGATTTACCACAAGGTGACCAGCACCTGCGTGAAGAGCGTGTTTCGGGAGAAGATATCTATGGCGGAATCTTTCTTAATATGAAGCGAGACCAAGTACGCTTACCAGATGGGCAAATTGCCGCCCGTGAATACTTAACACATCCTGGCGCTGTCGCTGTTGTTGCTATTTTGGATGACGGCCGAGTCTTATTAGAGCGGCAGTATCGCTATCCGATTGCCAAAGCATGCATTGAAATCCCAGCTGGTAAATTAGAAATCGGCGAGGATCACCTACTTTGTGCTCAACGTGAACTTGAAGAAGAAACTGGTTATACCGCCAAAAAATGGAGTTATATTCGTCGCATTCATCCAGTGATTTCTTATTCCACTGAGCTAATTGATATCTATCTAGCAGAGGATCTCGTTCCAGGAAAAAGTAGGCTCGATGATGAGGAGTTTTTAGATGTTTTTGCTGCTCCACTAGAGCAACTGCTAGCATGGATTGAGGAGGGCGAAATTACAGACGTCAAAACTACTATTTCCGGCTATTGGTTGGACCGTTATCGCCGAGGCTTGGTCAGTCCCAAGCTTATTAAATAGGGTGCTTGAATTGCTATTAAAATAGGAGCTATTGAAATTGGCATTTATGCCCTTATATAGGTCTTATGAAAGTCTACAACCTTGCATGTCCGTTAGATCACCGCTTTGAGGGATGGTTTTCCTCTGAAGAGGACTGCCTTTCTCAACAAGAGAAGGGGATATTGGCTTGCCCTATTTGTGATAGCACTCAGATATCGCGCATGCCATCAGCGCCACACATTGCTAAATCATCAAGTGCAGCATTAACAGTATCAAATGAAGATATTGGGGCAGCTAGCGGTGAAGTTGTTGCCTTAACAGGTAACGATCACTCTCAATTAGAGGCTCAAGTTCAAGCAGCTTTTCTGAAAGGGATGCGTGAACTCATGGGTAAGTCAGAGGACGTAGGCACAGCATTTGCAGAAGAGGCTCGAAAGATCCATTACAAAGAGGCTCCAGAGCGAAGCATTCGGGGTCAAACAACTTTAGATGAAGCGGAATCATTGAGGGAAGAGGGTATTGACGTTCTAGCTGTGCCTATCATGCCGGCTTTTAAAAACACCCTCCAATAACTTTATATATTTCATAGAAAAATAGCGATCTGATGATCGCTATTTTTACTTTCACTATTGGTAAGACGCTGATGACATGCTTACTTTGATGTAGGCATGACAAATTCAGCGCCTTTAGCAATGCTTTCAGGCCAACGTTGCATGACGCTCTTTTGTTTTGTATAGAAGCGCACGCCCTCTTTGCCATAGGCATGCATGTCACCAAAAAGGGATTTTTTCCAGCCACCAAAACCATGCCAGGCCATTGGCACTGGAATAGGCACGTTAATGCCAACCATACCCACTTGAACGCGTCGAGCAAACTCACGGGCAATATTGCCATCACTTGTAAAGCATGCCACGCCATTGCCATATTCGCATGAATTTACTAAATTGAGTGCTTCCGTAAAGTTGGCAACACGAATACAGGACAACACAGGGCCAAAAATTTCCTCGAGATAAATTTTCATATCGGGAGAAACGTTATCAAATAACGTACCGCCCAAGAAAAAGCCATTTTCATGACCAGGAACTTTATAGCCACGGCCATCAACAAGGAGTTTTGCGCCTGCCGCTAAACCGCTATCAATGTAACTAGTGATGCGTTCTAATGCTGCCTTAGTTACTATCGGACCCATCTCGGCATCAAGTTCCATGCCGTTTTTAATTTTCAGACTTTTAGCGCGTTCAATCAACTTAGGTATGATCTTGTCAGCAACATCGCCAACCAGAACAGCTACTGAAATCGCCATGCAGCGTTCACCTGCTGACCCGTAAGCTGCTCCAACTAATGCGTCGATGGCTTTATCAATATCTGCATCGGGCATGATGACCATGTGATTCTTTGCGCCGCCCAGCGCTTGCGAGCGTTTACCAAAATGGGCGCAGCGCTCATAGATGTAATTCGCAATTGGGGTGGATCCCACAAAGCTAATTGCTTTGACATCAGGATTTTCAATTAAGGCATCGACCGCCTCTTTATCACCTTGAACCACGTTAAATACACCGTCTGGCAGACCAGCCTCTTTTAATAGCTTGGCCATATAAAGTGAGGCTGACGGGTCGGTAGGGCTTGGTTTAAGAACAAAGGTGTTGCCGCATGCAATGGCCATGGGGAACATCCACATCGGCACCATCACGGGAAAATTAAATGGGGTAATGCCAGCAACAACGCCTAAAGGTTGGCGCATGACCCAGTTATCGATATCTGTTGATACTTGTTCGGTATATTCACCTTTAAGGAGCTCCGGAATGCCTGTGGCAAATTCCACAATTTCAATGCCACGCGTCACTTCACCTTGTGCATCAGTAAATACCTTGCCATGCTCAGCGGTAATGATGGCAGCCAGTTCGTCACGATGAGCGTTCAGCAACTCTAAATACTTAAATAGAATGCGTGCACGGCGCAAAGGGCTGGTTTGGCTCCATGAATCGAAGGCCTTTTGCGCTATCGATACAGCAGCATCGACTTCTTTGCGACTTGCTAAGGCAACTTTACGGGCTGCTGAACCCTTGGCTGGGTTGTAGACATCGGCATAGCGACCATCTTTAGGATTAACGACGGATCCGCCAACATAGTGGCCAATATCTTCTTTAGATTCAAAGGCTTTTGGAGCATTCATGGTTTGTATTAATTCAATGGAAATTAGATAAATAAAGTCCCGAGGCATAAGGTCTGCAGGACTTCGCTGTCTCGTTTATTCTGCTTATTAGTTATTCTATCTCTATATGGAATTTTTCGTATTTTGACCCGTTTTTTATAGGCTTTTTGACAATTTTTAAGGCATTCGCATGAGTCTTTTGTTTACCCCTTACATACTTAATTCGCCGCGTGGACCCCTAGAGTTATCTAATCGAATTGTGGTGGCGCCTATGTGCCAATATTCAGCCTCGAATGGTGAGGCTACCGATTGGCATTTGATGCATTGGGGAAACTTATTAAACAGTGGTGCGGCGCTGTTCATCATTGAGGCAACTGGCGTAACTCCTGAGGCACGTATTACGCCTGCTTGTTTAGGGTTGTGGGACGATAGAACGGAGGCAGCTTTAAAGGATAAGTTATCGCGTGCTCGCAAACTAGCGCCAGCTACTCCTGTGTTCATACAGCTTGCGCACGCTGGCCGGAAGGCTTCTAGTGCAACTCCTTGGGAGGGCGGTCAGTTGCTTCGAGTTGATCAGGGTGGTTGGGAAACATTAGCGCCATCAGCGATCCCCCAGTTGGAGGGTGAACGTATGCCTCATGAACTTTCCAAGGTTGAATTAGGTCAAATCATTGATGCATTCGTAATGGCAGCTAAGCGTGCCGCTCGTATTGACATCGATGGTATTGAGCTGCATGGAGCGCATGGATATCTTTTGCACCAATTCTTATCCCCCATAGCTAATCAGCGTACCGATGAATATGGTGGATCATTTGAAAACCGTATCCGTTTTCCTTTGGAATTATTTGCTGCGGTTCGTTCTGCTTATCAAGGCGTCTTAGGTATCCGCATTTCTGCAAGTGATTGGTTAGAAGGTGGTTGGACGCCAGAAGAAACGGTGAATTTTGCGAAACAGCTAAAACCATTAGGTTGTAATTTTGTGCATATTTCATCTGGAGGCATTTCTCCAAAGCAGAAAATTGCTTTGGGGCCAAAATATCAAGTACCGTTTGCAAAAGTCGTGAAAGAAGCATCAGGACTGCCAACTATGGCGGTAGGCCTCATCACCGATCCACATCAAGCAGAAGAAATTTTGCAAGACGGAGATGCTGATCTCATCGCACTGGCTAGGGCATTCCTATATAAGCCGCGCTGGGCTTGGGAGGCTGCGGCTGCATTAAATGCCACGGTCAATGCAAATGAGCGGTATTGGCGCTGTTTACCAAGAGAAGCGCAAACTGTGTTTGGAAGCGTTACAGTAGGGCAAAGATAAAGAAAAAAATTAAGGAGATCAAATGAAATTAATTTGTAATACAAGTCTTTTGACCAAAAAGTGGCTGGTTATCGTAGGCTTGGCAACAGTAAGCAGTTTGGCTGCCGCTCAATCTTTTCCAGATAAAGCGATTACTTTAGTGGTCCCTAATCCACCTGGGGGGTTGGTGGATACGTCTGCGCGTTTGCTAAGTGAGCCACTCACCAGAGTTATTGGCCAGCCAGTAGTTGTTGATAACAAACCTGGTGCTAGCGGAAATATTGCATATCAATATGTCGCCAATGCTAAGCCGGATGGTTATACCTTATTGATTTCGTATTCTGGGTATCACGTTGGCAATCCTGCCTTGATGGATAAATTGCCATGGGATCCCATTAAGGATTTTTCACCAATTGCGTTGTTAACCGTTTCAACCAATGTGATTGCTGTACATCCTTCAGTACCAGTAAATAATCTTAAAGAATTCATTGCCTACGCAAAAGCAAATCCAGGTAAGCTCAATTACGCCTCACAAGGAAATGGATCGGTATCTCATATTGGTACTGAGATGTTTAAACAGACTACCGGTGTAGATATGGTGCATGTTCCATATAAGGGATCAGGGCCTGCAATTCAGGATGTCTTAGCAGGTCAAGTACAGGTATTTATTTCAACCCCACCATCCCTTATGCAACATGTACAGAGCGGTAAATTAAAGGGGCTAGCGGTAACTGGTAAAAATCGCCATCCTGGCATGCCAAATGTTCCAACCACTGCTGAGGCGGGATTGCCTTCATTTCAGTTGGAATCTTGGGTAGGTCTATTTGCACCAGCAAAAACACCTGAACCCATTGTGAATAAACTTGCCGAATCAGTCAAAAGAAGTTTGGCTTTGCCTGAGGTTAAGGATCGCGCTGATGCTGCGGGAGTAGAGGTACGCTATCTTAATCCTGCTGCGACTGAAGCTCTTGTGAAAAAAGAGCTTCCTTATTGGAATAAAGTAATTAAGTCGGCAAACATCACGCTAGACTAATGGCAAAGGTCATGCCTGATCTCGCAAAACGGGATCAGGCAACGCCAATGCAAATGCGCGAGCAGCACTCAATAAAAAATGATCCTTCCCGGGAGGGGCTATTAGTTGCACTCCTACAGGCAAGCCTTTGGGGCCATAGGATATATTCAGGTTGATACACGGCAGCCCTAGTAAGGTCCACATTCTACAAAACACGGGATCACCAGTGCCGTCCTTATGAATAGGGGCTTCACCCATAGCGCTGGGAGCAACGATCAAATCTACGTCATCATGAAATAACCGATCAATTGTAGACCGCGCTAACTTAGCAGTTACTAAATCTTGCTTGTATTGTTCATAGGAGATGCTTGCCCCTTCATTGATTTGCTTATTAATTTGAGGACTTAGTTTTTTAGGGTATTGATTGCGCTCAAAAGCAAGGCTACGAGACATTTCACTGAGCATGATTCGCGTTTGAACAGCTCGAAGATCATTGAAACTATCTGGAAGCGTTAAATCATTAACCGCACCCCTGGCAAATGATTCGGCTGTATGGCGGGCTAGAGCAATTGCATGATGAGTTTCTTTGCTAGCAAAACCCCAGTCAGGAGTTCGGCATACTTTTATGCGCACCTTATTGTGTAGCTCATCTATGCGCGATAAGGAAATATCACCGCTCATGGCTGCTACCCCTAGAGCAACATCTTCAACAGAACGTCCAAAACAGCCTATGGTGTCAAGAGATGGTGCTAAGGCCTTCACCCCAGCAACACTGATTTTTCCAAAACTGGGCTTGTAGCCTACAACGCCACAATAGGAGGCGGGGCGAATAATGGAACCTGCTGTTTGGCTACCTGTGGCAATAGGAACCATCAAGTCTGCTACGGCTGCAGCAGAGCCACTAGATGATCCTCCGGGACTATGTCTAGGATCATGGGGATTGGCTGTCTGATTGCTTTTAAACGAAGCAAATTCAGTGGTGACTGTCTTTCCAAGAATAATCCCTCCCGCTTGGCGCATTAACGCAACCGAGACTGCATCTGTGCTGGGGTAATTATGTGCGTAAATGGGTGAGCCATAGGCGGTTGGTAAATCATAGGTATCAAAGAGGTCTTTAATGCCTACTGGTAGGCCATGCAATATCCCCTTGCTAGACCCTTTATCGAAGTTTTTGGCCTGCATAAGGGCATTTTCTTTACCTAGGCTTACCCATGCCTTAATAGTGCTTTCACGCTGTCCTATGCGGTCAAGACAGGAGAGTAATAGGTCCGTGGCCCTTATATCTCTTTTCGCCAGAGCTTTGACGGCTTGGGTCGCTGTTAGGCTCTCTAGATCTTTCATTTAGGTATTCTACTTTTGGTGGCGTATGATCGCAATTTATCGTTTTA
>JACCDO010489559.1_pt1 | contig 30782 bp, 18 predicted proteins | sample 7446101 | NCBI WGS metagenome assembly JACCDO01 (sample SAMN15323440, study PRJNA562643) | freshwater metagenome | isolation source: river surface water | place: USA:Blue River Watershed | collected 2017-08-16
AGATTAACAGTGCTGTCATGTTGAGTGCTGCGATGTTGAGTGCTGCAATGTTGAGTGCTGCGGCATGGGACAAGGCGACTCTGCGCGACTGCATAGAAAAGCCCAAGGACTACAAGGACTCGTTTATGTACTATGTGCTGTCGGTGCTGGGCGGCAAAGACGAAGACGACGTAGAGTGGAAAACAGACAATAAATTTGAGTTCGTCAACAGAACCGCGTCGTCCTTCTGCCTGCGGATATACACCATCTATTTCTACTTGTTTCTGCACAACATCAAGTATAGAATAGATGAGCTCAATCACCCGAAGGAGGGTCGTTACACGCTTGTTTTAACAAAGATGGATGGTGGGCCCAAAGGAGGTGAAGGTGGCGGTAATAGCTGCATGTTAAGTCTGAGTTTTGCCAAGGAACTTACGCAGGTACACACTCACCCACCTACTCACTCATCTACTCACTCATCTACTCACTCATCTACTCACTCACCTACTCACTCACCTACTCACTCAATAGGTAAAAAAGGAACTCGGGAATATTAAGTCAGAAATCGCCAAGTTCATAAAATTGTTGAATGACATAAGAAAAGAAGATGACAACTTGCGGTACTTGTCGCTAGACGGATACAACGCCGATTTCTTCTCGGGACTGGAGTTGGATAAAGCGAAGACGGCGGCGACCAGCAGCAGGTCGGGAGTACATCACGATCCGTTAAAATTGTCGGATCCCTTCAAAACCATTGACTACCATGGGGCGGACATGCTTATTAAGCACTACATCCTGGACTTCGAGGCGCAGGATAACGAGGTGGATTACATGATTAACGAGCTGCAATTCAACGAGAAGTCGTTGGAGTTACGGCTGGAGACTTCGCGCAACGAGTTGACGCTCATCAACACCTACTTCACGATCACATCGGCATTCTTTGGCTTTGGTGGATTTCTTGCAGGTATTTTCGGGATGAATCTTGACAACTCTACAACGACGGAACCAGGACTTGTGCAGAGCAAGAAGGGCTCTTTCATCGTTGTAACCGTTATTTCCGCCGCTTGCATCGTTGTGGGCATCACCTCCACCTACTTCTACTTGCTCTACAAGAACATCATTCCTGAAAAATTGTATATATCAAAGAGGCAGTAGTAGCTAGTTGCTCCTTTATTTGTAACTATATATTGTATATCACTCACTCCTTCGTCGTGGTAGTAAGCTGACCCAGTCGCTGTGCTTTGGAGGCGAGAAACACCGCGGAAATCACTCATAGGCACCGAGAGAAGCAAACTTGGTCGGAGCTCCGCACAGGACAACTCGCCTTCTATGAACATTTCTAGAACCGCAGCACGAAAGCTTGATTTGCGCTGCAACAAGTCACGCAATTGATTCTCATTTAATGTTTCTTCCTGCTGGTGAAATCTGCAGAGCCACTGAATCTTCCTCTTATGATGACGTCGACAGATCCAATTAACCTTATAGGATTACTATTAATGGCTTCACTGGCGTCACTAGCTTCATTGTGAAGCCATTAGGAGTGACCCCATAAGATTAGTTGGACTATTGACGTCATCATAAGAGGAAGATTCAGTGGCTCTGTAGAGACTATTTCACCAGAGCAGGAAGAAAATGAAGCTAGTTACGCCAGTGAAGCCATTAGGAGTGACCCCATAAGATTAGTTAGTTGGACTCTCGACAGCACCAAGACCCGCATGTACGGCCCTCAAGATCCAACCCAACCCAAGGAAGGGAAGAGAGATTTATCCTGGTTGAAGGCGATGTCTAAATCTTTGTGGGAGTCGTTTCAGGATGCACAAACGGCTTATAATGCCCTGGAAAAAAGTGGTTCAGTCCCTGATGATGTGAAATGGTTGTGCTATGGTTTAGGGAAGCAAGTTACGATAGGCGACTTTACTGGTCCCATTCCAGATGAGGCAAATGTAGTGTTAATGGTAAAATACAAGGCTTGGGTGAAGTGTAAAGGGAAGAGTGCTGATGATGCTATGCGGGAGTATATCCAAGAAGTAGATAAGTTGAGCTCAAAAGGTGATCAAGTTCAAGATACTTTTGTATCACCTCAAAGGAAATCTGTATCTTCGAGTAATGTTGTAACTAAATCAATAGCGCGCAATCTGAATAGTAGTACTATTAAGGAAGGTACATTATTTAAACAACGTGATTATGTCAAAGCATGGCGACCTCGTCACTTTGTATTAGAAAATAATTGTTTAAATTATTATGTAGATGCACAAGATTCAGGAGGTACTCCTCGTGGTTCAATGGATATTGCCGGTTGCATAATCAACCACTTAAAAGTGGCTAAAGTTGGTGATACTGAATTTTATCCATTTACAATCTCCAAAGAAAAAGATTCCTATGTACTAGCATCAGACTCCAAGGTTGAAGCCGATGATTGGGTTGATAAGATACGGATGGCAGCTACAAACGCATTATTCTTAACTGGCACGACAGAAAACAGCCCTTCCAGATCGATGTCAACGGCTCAGTCTACCAAGAATCCTGTTGACGAGGAGAGTGACACTACTGGAAGCTACAACAGTGATATTCCTGTGCCTATGTCACCCACTGAAACGTTTGAAGGACTGACACCCGAGTTAAAGAATAAAATAGAGAAGGCTGTGGCTATGTTGGTGGAAGCAGTTGATGTCAATGCGCCGAACTGGGAATCCTTGTTTGAAAAGAACGGAGTGAGCGCATTCAAGCGTCCTGGTGAACAGGTATGTGTTCGAGGTGATGCTATTTTACCATTCGGCATCCCCGCTATATTCAAATTAATTGTCACCGCTTCTCGCGCTTGCGCCATCAACCCACAGATCGTGTCCAGCACGAACGTGCGACAGATATCAACGAATACAAACATTCAATACTTGCAATTCAAGCAAGTTTGGCCCACCACAGCTCGTGATTTTTGCAACCTTACTCACTGGCGAATACTGTCAGACTACCGCGTGTTGATCTTCTCGACATCGCACGAGGCCAGCGAAGCCCCTGAAATTAGTTCTTTTGTACGTGGTGATCTAATTATCGGCGGTTACGTCCTCACAGCAACGCCCACTGGAACACTCATTCAGTATGTTGTGCAGAGTGATTTGAAGGGGAATATACCGAAGAGTGTGCGGACTATCGTCTCCTCAACGCAGCCGTTAATCGTGGCAAACATCCGCAAGGTGTTGGAGGAGGACGCCAAGCGCGATGAGAGCGTTGCACATATACCAACTAATTTTACATTCCAAGATTTGTACAATATCAAGGTAGCAACGCAAGTGTTGCCACCTGCTTCCAGTGCTGCTCCTGCAGCTAACGACGGAGTGCGCCAAGCTTTACCTAACCGAACGGCCCCTAGACCTACTTCCGTTAATCCAAAATCAAAGAAAATACAAAGAAAAATAACAACCGCGTCGTTGTTGGTGCTGCTTCTGCCTGTTGTTCTTTACTACCTAGTCGACCGGTCAAGAAGGGCGTTGGCGTTCTTCACCGGTCTGGTCATCGCAGTGCGCTACTTGTTCTACCTGCATCTAGGTGATCCTTACAAACGCAACTCAACCTATGTACATTGCAGTCCACCTGCGGGTAAGTATGTCATCCGTTTCCCGGTTGAACTATCCAAACTACTTACTTACCTGAACGGAGTGAGGAAAGAGAGCGGCCTGGACATCACCATCACTCACGCGGTCATCAAGGCCGTGGCCACAGTCATGTCGGAGCAGCCAGGCATGAACGGATGCTTTTTTTTCGGTAATTTTTACCCGAAGAAATCTCCTGGTGTGGACATCAGTCTAGCCATCGACACGTCACCAAAAGACAGTGTAATGGTCAAGCTCGTTGACGCGGATGTCAAGTCGTTGGACTACATCGCAGACGAGTTGCAGGTCAAAACGAAGGAGCTGAGGGATGACTTCAAGCCCAACAGCGAGGTCGGGGACGACTCCTTGAAGATGAAGATAGTCAAGCGGTTGCCAGTGTTTCTAGCGGTTGAATTTGATAAGTTATGTAAATTTATTGGCAACGGGCTCGGTCTCGAGCTGCCAAGGTTGGGTATCTCGCCTTATGCTTATGGTAATTGCACCATCATAGCCTGGCCTAACGGCAAGGCGGACTCGGACGTGGATGTTGCTCTGCAACCTGACCCCAGCTCGGACAGTCCCATCACGATAACAATCGGCGGGATCAGAACAATGTCCTCGTTAGACCAGGAAAAGAAGCTGACCGGCACGTCCGTGTTGACCGTCACGTGTGTTATCGACTCGCGAATGTGCTCCGTAATTGAAGCGAGAAGCTTCAGTACCGGCGTGCAAACCCTGCTGAACAATCAATTCAATGCGACCGTCGCAGAGACCAAGAAGAGCAAGTAGGTTGTATAAATCAATGTAGACATTAGGTACAATGTAGATCTAGTTATGTTGTTTGATGTAACCAAGCAGCGTTTCCTTCAACCTCAGGAACTCTTCTTTCTTGGCTTTGTTAGCTTGCAGCATCGCTTCCTTCTCCTTCACCGCGGCACTGCTACTAGTGACAGCACTCACCCTATCGCCTACTAGCTTGTTTAGTTCATTAAACAGTTCGCATACCGCGTTATAATCCCTCACGCCGCTGCTAGTCAACGGAGACGATGGTGAGCTGCCATTATTCTTACTCTTGGAGGCAGTAGACTGCTTCCTTTCTCTTCTATCGGGAGGTGCGCCGGCATTAGAAACGGGAGTGCTGGGTGCGAGGGCGATCGCGGTCATACTGTTAGCTAGGTCGAGCATTAAATCCGTTTTATTATTGGGGATCATGAAGGGAGACACATCCTTGTTACCGGTCACCTTCTTTGCAGCTGCTCGCGCTGCTATTACTTTTTTTATACTCAACTTGGTCATACTCACTCTTTTTTCACCTGTTTTAGGAGTAGCGGAGAAGGGAGTGGTGGTCGTGGTTGGGGTGGCAGTTACGGGTGGCGTGCTCATGCTAGCAAGGCTCATACCAGCAGCTCTCCCGTCAGACATATTGCGAATAGAAAGCCGTTTTAATGGAGAGTTGAATGAGGGATTATCCCCAGCTCCAGGTCCAGGCGCAGCATCCTGCTGCAGCTCCCCCGGATGGCCGATGAGGTACAGAACGTCAGATATTTTCTGCTGTATCGACTGGATGAGCTTGCTAAGCAGCTCAAGCCGCGCCCGTGTGTTCTTGCCGTTCTCCGCCGCGGTAAACCTGACTCTTTCCCCATATTTATCAACGTCAAATGCCATTAAATAGTCGAATTTGCTCTTGATTGCCGACAAAACAGCCAAGGAATCGACAGAAACCGTGCCGAGCAGGTCGACGCAGTGCAGGATGTTGTCTTGGCACAATTTCACGCGGAAAGTTGAGATATTAGCGCGCGCTTGCGCTGCTAGCTCCTTTGCATCATTAAGCAAGTCTAGTAGCTTTTGATGCTTGGTGATGCACAACTGGACTTCCGCCACGGCATCCGCGTACTTCTTCTGCTCGGTAACTAAGGAAAGGATGCCGCTATTGAAGCCGTCTTCTTCTGCATTCAACTTGGACACCACGCTCTCATACGACAGGCTCACAGCGCTCATGAGCTCGTTGATCGCCATATCTTTGTGGTATTGCTGAATCTGATTCAAGTTTGCGACGTAACTAACGGACATGTCGTTGATGGACTGGAAGGTAACGGCTCTATCGCGGTCGTTACTGCGCAGCAAGCCTTGAATATCCTCGACGATTGGCTTGATGGTGTCGCAGTTATCATTCACTTTTGCCAAGATATTGGGTATCCTCTGCTGCAGCTCCTGCTTGGTTCGCTCAATCATGTCCCGGTAGTCCAGCAGCGACTTCTCTTGCGCAGCAAGCTTGCCATCGATGTTGAAGAGCATTATTTGGGTGTCTTTGTTTTCCCGCGCAATCATAACGGTGTTATCAATGATGACTTTCTCGTGCGCGGGATCCACATCGGTATTAATAAGGTCGTCAATAACCGACAAGCGACAAATGTCGAACAGGACCATGGAGTGGCCGATGGAGTAGAAGGTGTGGTTGACATTGCACGCCTCTAGTAGGTACGCTATGAAGGTGTTTATGGTGATATCTGGCACCTCCTTGCGCACCGCGTTGTAGGCTTCGTTGAACGCGGATTTGATGATCATACACGGCACGCGCACGAAGCTGCCGCGATCTGCAAGCTCACAAGCTTGCTTCAAGAGCAGGTGCTGCATCTGCTGGTACACGTAGTAATTATCAAAGTAGCCGTACCTCATCGGCCTGTTCGGCTTGATGCAGAAAATATAGTGACAGTTCTCGTGAGTAGGAGAGCATTTACTGATGATATCCGCGCTTATGTCACTCGTTACCTTGGTTGCGTAGGTCGTGAGGTACTGTATACTGCGGTCTGCATGGACGCTGTCTCGATATCCGTAGCCACTGGCGACTTTAATCTTGCGGCTGTTGAGAAGAGATAACTGCGACGTGGCCAGCAGGGCTTGCAGCGCTTCTGGTGTGTAATTGATGTTCTTCAAGAGCCACGCACATGCATCGTCTTGTCCGCCTCGTACTATTGAGTAGTTCACCTTGCCATTGTGGTGGCACACGACAAAGTTGAACTTTTTATACTTATCTGGCAACGGGACCAGCACCTTATGCTGCGACGGAGAAGTGGTGCTGTTATCTGCGTGCAAAGCATTACAAAACGTCAAACCACTAGTCTCAACGGCCTTCTCTGCGCCACTCATATACGCATTGCTGTGCTCGCTTAGTGAGGTGAAAATATCTTTCGCCACTTCATTGTTGCGATTATTACCAAAGTTAACGCCGCTTATAACGCGAATATTGAGCCCGATCTCGCGCGTGGGAAGGGTTGATACCGCGTAGCTGATGCCCTCGTGGTCATACACATCCATGCGCTTCGTGAAGTAAGTGCGGATGTAGCTGTAGTACATCACTTCATTAGCGTAATTCACCAGCAGCTGCTCCAACGAATTCGCGGTTTTCACGGTGTTTATGTTCTCGTGACCGAAGAAGTCGTGGATTGTGATACTGTGTTGGCTCGAGGCAGAGGACGGGCTACGGCAGACCAACTGCAGCCTCTTGTTGATGGTCTCCGCCAGGTACACAACTAGGCTGTCGTACAGCGCCCTCATGCTTGCTAGCTTCACGTTAATGCAGTCATTGATACTCCGCTTGATGAACTCGGTCTTGCCTCGAACTGCTACCTGCTTTTCCATCAATACCCGCATCAACTCACTCTCTTGGACTTGCAATACACTGGCAACTGGCGGTATTACACCGTCTCGAAACACGTCCACCATGCGAATATCTGGCTCCGTGCTCTTCTTGGCGAACCAACTCGACGCCGCCACCACCGGTTTGAAAGTCACGTTTCCAAGGTGGATGATGCTAATGAGTGAGGTAAGTGAGTGGCTCGATAGTCTAAATAGTGAGACGATTACCTGGCAACAATGCAGAAGATTTCGGTTATTTCTTGCCTCGTTACACCTATAACCTCCAACGCGGAGAACAAATACTCAAAGTTAATGGTGTCAGCAGCGTCGTTGTTGCTGGTCGGACCGTCGGCATGCAGGATGATATATTCCACCGCCGCGCCGAGCTTCAACGCTGCACTATTGAACTTATTATTAGCAACCCTGTTATTGGCAGCAATCAACTCGTTGAATACGTGGAAGACGCTCTCATTCATACTAGAGGTGACACGGTTGTGTTCCAACATAACAAGGTCAAACACGACTCCTGCGAGCTTGGCAGAACTCCATTTATAGCTGGAGGAGACCGGTTCTACATCCAAGGAGTACAAGAGCTTGGTGCTAATCCCTACGCGGGAACTATTGAAGTTATTGCTGGTCTTGGCGTGGCAAAAAGACTCGTAGATGATGAAAGCAGCTTTGATGGTCTTCTCCAGCACGCTGTCCTCTTGCGGGTTTGTCTCGTCCTGACGCACTTGCCGATGGGTCAAATAGGTGATTAATGTCTTCAAGTTTTCTGTTTTTCCACTGCCAGATGCGCCTAATAACAGAATATTCTGAGACTGCTGCGAGAAGCAGAGCATTTGGTACGCATGCTCTGCCATGGAGTATGGATGTGGTTGCCTGCCATCATTACCAGCGGGACTCGTCATCGGTTGATCTATGAACTCGCTTACATCCGGGATCGGTAGCGACTCGTTTATCAATGGATTGATCGAAACCAGGTTGCAACCGAGGTATGTATACGGCTGCAAGCGGCAAAATCGTTTGAATATTTCTTTGACCATCACTTTCTCATCGTAGTAATAGTCGCTTTTATCTGAGGGATTAAAGACGAGGTTGTCGATGATATATATCGGTTGAGACAAGATGCTGCTGACAGGCTCCTCGGGTATTATCAAGTAGGAGATATCCGTTTCATTCAATGGAGTGAAAACACTTCCTCCATTTTTTATTATCAAGGTATCATTGTTCATTCTTGAGTCTTTGTACATCACCTTCAATTGCTCTAGTGAGAAAGGCCCATAAGTGGTCTTGCCTTCGTCGTTAGTAACAAAGTACTGGTCTAACGAAAGCAAATATGCATCTACTTCACTAAAATTACTATCCGCATTCATTGATAAGTTGATCACTTGATTACGACTATCACGGTTTTCATCGGCACTGACAGAAGCCATACTGCTACTAGATAAATTTGAGGAGACAATTGATTTCGCATTCCCTCCGGATGCGTAGTTATAGTTGTCATTACTACTTGTAGAAGTGACAGTACCAACATTTTCTTTATCAATTGTGCCTGCATCCTGACCATTACCAAGACCATCATCATCAATTAATTTTAGCAAAATGAACTTTTCCTTCAAGGTAGTCCACGTAGCGTCACCAGGCACCCACACATAGGACGTATCATCAAGTTCATACGCTTCGTACATATCTATGACTTCATCCAACGTTGCCTTGATCTGTGGATCTTTCTTTGACTTTGCATAGTACATAACTGAACTCATGACTGCTTATTATTAATTTTATGTCATAAATCGGTTGGACATTTGGAACGGACGACCCACTGGGTGTTTATTACTATTTCTGTTTTGCAAGATTTTTCGTTGGTACCGGCGTTCCAACGGTCATATCGGAAACCTCACACTTCTTGAGAGATGGAGTGAGTGGCTAGGAAAGAGTTCAAAATTTTAGTTGTTTAGTACATAATATATGAAAAAAAATGGCGGCTTTCGACGACGCTATTGGCTACTTATAATTCATCGTTACCTTCCTCTGCATCCTCGGATTCTGCTTGACTTGCGGCTCTGGCAGCTTCCTCTTCTTCACGTTTCTTTGCTTCAGCAGCTTCGTACATATCCTTCTCAGGTCCCTTCTTCTTGTTGAAGGTCTTGTCGGCGTATTCCTTGGCTTCTTCAAGGGAGTCTGTTACAATAATGTCATCGAATATGGTGCCAGTCTTCACTTGCCATAACTCGAAGCCAATGTGAGTGCAGTCCTTGCATCGTAAGTATAAATTCTTGTCCTCAACGTAATCTGGATTTGGGATCAATGGATGGACCCATTCACCCTTATATTCTGGGTTATCTATCATCTTTGGTCTCCATGGACCTTTGTATTCTGGGTTATCGATTAATGGTGGTTCCCATTCACCATCTTCTTCATCATCCCAATCATCTGGCTTAGAAGCACTGGAATCAGGGATTTCAGCTGGGATATCATCATATCCGTCTGGTTTCTTGTCTTCAGGATCTGGGATCTTTTTGGCATCAACCCAATCAGCTGGCTTGGAGATCGCTGGATCTTTAATTTCTTTTGGTAACAAGAAATTGAATTGTTCTTCTAAACTACCACTACGCACTGATTCTTGATCGATGAACACTTCGAATGTGTTGTCAGGTTTCACGTGTAAAGTGTATAAATGTGATAAACGATCAGTTTCAGTACGAACATCATCCTTGACTAGCAAGTTATCATTCTTTGGTGGATAGTTAAAGATGACATGAGTACGTCTGGTACTACCACAAATATCAGGACCAAACATAACTTGGTATGGTGTATCACCACCAAATTTAGATTGATCCATGTCACCAAGTAACTTAATATATGCACCACCACAATCTAATTCTTGTTCATGTTTAACTGAAAATTGGATAACTAAATCTTTATTGGTATTTGTGAAGGAAGAGTCTAATTTTGCAGATAATCCATAAAATTTAGCATCTTCACCAGTTTGAATACCTTTATCTGCGGCATCAGCGTAGTTTTCACCATGTGTCCATTTCCATTCACCTAATTCACTCTAATGGTAATAAAATGAGTAAATAAGCAAGTCATATATTGAAATGAATGTAGTCAGTAAGAGATGTTTGCCAGGGAACTGTTTACAGTCAATGGAAATCAATGAATGATGCAACGGAATGGAATGAGATAGACATACCTTTGGTTTCCAATCACTTGGAACTACCCATCTTTTTTCCCAATTTTTATCATTGAAATCTTCTTTGAAATACACTTTGGCGTGACATGCAACAAGGATAGCGCATAAAACGAAGTAGAAACGCATCATCTTGGGAGTCTTCTTGGTAGATTTTCTGGAAAATCCGATGATTCGCGGCACCCAACTCACAAGCTAGGGCTTTTTTTTTGGCGAAGAAATTGGAAAATGTTTATATACTGGTTAATTGGTGCAATTTTGCTTGTAGTGCAGTTACTTATACGATGCAGGTATGTAACACGCTCGTCGTGTAGATATATGGCTAGAAAGGTAGTTACGCTGTGTGCAGTATGTGTGCAGTATGAGCGCAGTATGTGTGCAGTATAATTTATTATTCTCTCTTAATCACGCGTGTGTAATTGTTTTTGCACTTACATTAAACTTATTTTTCATTTTCAACACAGGGCCGGAAGTAAAAAATGGGTACGCAGGTCTGATGAGGTAGCACACTTTTGCCGTGGTTATTTTGAAAGTAAAATGAATATGCTGTTCGTGCTAATAGTGTGTGTCATTACAGCCGGTGGGAATGCATTCTCTCTAAAGCCATTAGCGCATAAACATGTCGCGATAAATTCGGGACATGTATCATTTAAAAGCATTGTAACAAGTGCGATTACCACGATTTCTGGACCATTGTTGGTAAATGCTGCTGATGATGGATCAAACCTATTTGCTTTGTCTTATGGGAAACCCATCTTAGATATATTCATCAATGTTATGAGTTTTCTATTCATATGTCGCACTGTTATGTCATGGTATCCAAAAACAGATTTAAATAAATTTCCTTATAATGTAGCTGCCTGGCCAACAGAACCATTGCTATCTCCAGTGAGAGAATTAATTCCACCTGCATTTGGAGTCGATGTAAGCAGTATTGTGTGGATTGCACTATTATCATTTTGTCGTGAAATATTCACGGGACAACAAGGCATATTGTCATTACTTGAAAAAGCACAGTAAAAAGAGAGTTAAATGAGAGTATATCTATATATATAATGTAAAATGGTTGTAAAAATCAGAATGTACAAATATACATTATTTTACATCGAACTGTTAACTAATAAGGATAACTTAGTAGACTTCTTATCCATTTTATATCACTATCTTCACTCTTACTTATTAATAACCATTTATTACCCAAATCATCTGTAATAGCCAGAAGTAACTCACCGGTGATCGCATTAATAGTTGGTGATTTCTGACCCAAATTTCCTTTACATTTATTAAAATCAAACATTTTTACACCATCCTTCTCTTCACAACCTTCTAAAATCTTCATTATACTCGATGTATCAGCAGACGTGACACAACCTTTGCTATTCACTGAACCTAACTCTAACACAATATCATTACTCGGAGACGTCACTATAACATGACTAATACTATTGCATGTTTGTACGATAGATCGAGCAATCGATTCTGTCGTAACACCTGATGATTTCTTGGTTTCTATGGATGATTGAAGTACATTTAAGTAATCGATATATTTGTTATTGTCATTCTCATTGGTATATTGTTCGGGCTGTAATGGCAAAACGCTCACGAAACCTTGAGTAAATAAAATAGCGGTAACACATAACCCTGTAAATTCACTAACTACTTGTTGAATAGGAATTAATCCCGGTTGAACACCTAATCTATTAACTGCATAAAGCAGAAATATTAAACTTGCACTAAAAACTCTTATTTTTTCACCTTCTAATCCAGGCACAAAGAATCCACCTCCTTTTTCTATCGCTTTTGATGGGCGACGATAGAACCCTTTCATCCCCGCAGGATTGGCTAGATCACTTTCATCCCGTGAATTTAAAAGACTAATTGAATGTCTCACATTGCGTAATGGAGGCAAGAGGGAATGCACTGAAGAGAGTGCTAAGAGAGCAGCAATCAGGTATGTAAAGAGCATCATTTTTATATGATTTCCTTTTTTTGATTAAAATTTTCCGGACCTCGATAAATTACTATATATGATGACTAATGTGATGATAAATTGTAAATGTATTAGTAAGCTCAGTAAAAGTTGTACATTTAATATTATACACTAAATATTTATGTTCATAAAATTAGCTCACGAAAATTATAAATGGCGCAAAAATACAATGGCTGTTTAAGTTAAACATTTCTAGAAACATTTGTAAATACATAACATATTCCCCAATACTAATGACTTCTTTAGTAAGAAGGTCACTAGCTTTAGGGCCTGCTGTTCGAGCTTCTTTGCTGCAATGCCTCGAGAGAGACAAAAAAAGATGCTCGGGAGGTTCTGCACGTTTACGTCTCTAGCTGGCAGGAGGTTTCTTTCGTCTGCTTCAGACAGCAAGGCTCTGCCGCGCGCGACATTGATACACCATCCCTTTGCTCTAGACGGGAAATCAATTGAATCAAAACCAGGAGTTATACTACCTACGGAAGCAAAATTTGCAGTAATTGAATTCTCAGGAACACAATATAAGGTAACAATCGATGATACAATTGTTGCGAATAAGATTAGTGGTGTTGATATAGGTGATACTTATAAGTTAAATAAAGTTTTATTGGTAGGTTCAGCAAGTAATACAATATTAGGAAGACCGTATGTAAATGAAGCTGAAGTAGTAACAACTGTAGAAGAAATAGCAAAAGATAAAAAAGTAATGATACTGAAACATCGTAGAAGAAAGCATTCGAGACGACTTCGCGGATTTAGACGTCAAATTACTGTATTAAGAATAACAGATATTGTATTAAAGGATTTGACTGAAAATAGTAGTGACAGCAGCAATAGAAGCAATAGTAGTATCGGTGACGAGAAAAGATAGTATTTTTCAATCGTATTTGTAATTTATTTAATATTTTATAACTGCTCTCAAACATTTACCCTCATGTAGTATATGCATTGCACTGTCAATACTATCAACGCCACTAAATTCATGTGTAATATAATGCTCAATAGGTAATTGACCAGTCATGTACTGCTCAACTAGTTGAGGGACTTCAGTGCGTGATTTAAAGCCACCAAATGCTGTTCCTTTCCATTGTCTTCCGGTAACTAATTGAAATGGTCGAGTTGAAATTTCATGTCCAGCTGGTGCAACACCGATGACACATGATTGTCCCCAACCTCGATGAGAACATTCTAATGCAGCTCGCATTACTTGTACATTGCCTGTTGCATCAAAAGAGTAATCAACACCCCATTTAGTCAATGAAACAATATGTTGTTGAATGGTCACACCAGTTGGTAACTCTGTTGGATTAATGCAATCCGTTGCACCTAATGATTTCGCTATGTCAAATTTACTACTATTAACATCAATAGCAAATATTTGCTTTACATTTCGTGCTTTACATCCTTGTATGACAGCTAATCCCACTGCACCTAACCCAAATACTGCAACTGTTGTATTTGGTTCAACATTACATGTTTTCCATGCAGCACCTAAACCAGTGCTCACACCGCAACCAAATAAACATATCTTTTCTAACGGAGCATCATCGCGTATAATGGCACATGAAATTTCACTGACTACAGTGTATTCTGAAAAGGTTGAACAACCCATGAAATGATAGATTAATTTACCATCAATAGAAAAACGGGAAGTTCCATCAGGCATAAGTCCCTGTCCCTGAGTGGATCGAATTGCTGGACATAAATTAGTTTTTGGTGATTCACAAAAAATACATTCAGATGATCTACATTCAGGAGTATAACAAGGTATTACTTTATCACCTACCTTTACTGACGTAACTCCTTCACCAACCGATTCTACGATACAACCAGCTTCATGTCCCAAAATACAAGGGAATTTACCCTCTGGATCCTGACCTGATAATGTATATAGATCAGTGTGGCATAGTGCATTTGCTATAACCTTTAATCGAACCTCGCCTTTCTTTGGAGGTGCTACAGTGATAATCTCCACACGTAATGGTTCATTGGGCCCAAAGCATACTGCAGCCTTACACTGGATATCTTGACCAACAAAGGACATTCCTACCTAAATTCTTTCTCCTTCAGAAGACGGACAGTCCTTCTAGTACTTTTCCTTCTATGAAATTGTTCGTAATTGGGACCGGGACCGGGATAAACACACAGTAATTGATAGTGTAAACTACAATAGCAACACGACAATTAGATTGAATGTAGGGGTACGGTGATTGCTAATTGTTTAGGGTAACCTCTAGGTGGGACATGGTACCCTAGGTAGGTATGGGTGTGGATGGAGTTGGAAGAAGGAATAAAGGAATGATGCATTAAACTATGAGTGTAACTAGTCTACTTCAAACTTACTCAAAAGCAAAGCATCGTTAGTTTTTCTGAATTTCGGTACCTACGGAGACACTATGGAGACACTACGGTGTCACTACATTGTGCCGGTACCGTAGTTCTGAACTACGAGGAACATCCGGAAGACTGAGTCAGCAGGGCCAGGGTAAAATGTACTGAAAAGTGAGTACTTATAGGACACATTACTGATCGTGTGAATATATACTGACAGTATTTGAGCAAGTAGTAATATTAATATTGACTGCATCAGTGTCATAAAGTATTGACATTTTACGAAATTTCAAAAATGGTGCATCAGTATGCAGTATGTTAATCATGAACTTAGTATTTGAAAGCTTTACTTACTGTTTCTATTCCTATATTGCCAATGAAGTTAAAAGTTGACCATTTTTACCGGCCGTTTGCCCACCTCTTGGATCTCTGCACTTAAGCTCACTACTTTTAGACACGGTCGATAGATTGAGGTTTGAAGATGATTGAGCTTGGTAATTTCAATGAGAGTAAGGACGATGATAATGTGAATGGGAGCAGTGGTAAGGCAGAGAAAGTACAGGTTGAGAAGCCTGAAGTACAGGAATCATATGTGCATTTCGTTAAGTCACAGATAGATGAGATTGGCAATCATAATGCTGTGATGCTACTCGGGGATAAGCTGTACAATAGTTTGCGCTCTACTATAGGCTTGAGATATATAATTCTCTTCGGAATGACGGTGTCGCTAACGTTCTTTTCACTTTTATGCTACTTCACGTATCAAAATTTTATGAATGCATACATCAAAAATAAATTTATTGCTCTTGATACAACTGCAGGAAATTGTAGTTATGTAGAGAAAAGTAATACACAGACTGTAAAACTAGACAGTAATGGGTATTGGGAAGGTCAATCCAAATTCATACTCAGTGAAAGTTTGTATGCATTTTACTTTAATAATTTCAAAGTTTCTCATGATGGATGGGTAGAGTATGTGCAGTCTCTTGAGCAGGATCTGTCTTCTTTGAATGGCATTATGGAGAATAATGATTTGGCTGCAAACTTACTATTCTGGACTTCTTGGTACTACTTCTATGACTCCAACAACTATACTCAGGCACTGTATCCAGATTGTGCCCCAAAATATGTCATGTACTGTGATGAGACATCAGGAACCGTTAGTAATCTGCAACACGACTGTCCTTTATCGTATTCTTCCAACTCTTATGACTTAGGTACAGGCTTAATCGGTACACATTTTACATACGAAGATTTTAAAGCTGAAATTAAATGCAATACCACAATAAATCCTGATGTGTTGGGATTTGGTGGCACTAGCTCCACTCTCAGTCTAGTCATGGACGTTACTACCATATTGACAGCTTTAGCCGTTGCGTACAATATTAATGGCGAAGAGACTTACACATACTTCGATACAATTGATGCACCGATCGGGCCAACTTTATACAACGGGTATACATATACGGCGTACCGTCGATTTGATGCATTCTATCCGGAGATGGTCCCTATGTGGTGTATAGAACGCAGCGAGGATGATGAAAAGCACTGTGTGGTAAAATTGGCGAGCTCCTACGGCATCCCATTTTTTCATCATAGAGGTAATAATATAACATATCCAGAGAAATGCAACTGTAGCTCACCAAATTATTTGCGCGAGTACTGTGATCAGTTCTCGTTGCTTACTGGAATGTTCACGTGGGATATCTCGACTAATCCAATTGCAACAACTGGTTACGATGAGGACTTCCAGTACCTAATCCCTGTAATCGAGTATTTGTTTGAAGAAGGGCGCATCGTAAGGAATGCATCTGAAGCATCTTATGACGCTGCGTGGGTGGGCTATTATGGTCAAATATACCCAAATGCGCAGTTTACGGACGCGACTTACAGAAATGAAATCTATTCCTTTTCAAATTCGACTTCATTTGGTCCTGCTTCGCTTATCATTTATTACGTTGGATCTCCTAGTGATGCCACTGTTAGTGCTGCAAAGTATCAGTTGTACAACGGGTCGTGCTCCAACTCGCTGCACCTTGGTGCAGATTACTTTGTGTCTCTTGAGGACAACACCTTTGCGACTCTGGTAGAGTCGTATTATCAATGCACCGCGACATGGTTCACTGCCATAAATAACGCGATTGGTATAGCAACGGGTACAGCGAATAACTTTTCAGCAAACGGTTTGCTATTTATTGCGTACTCGGTACTGCTGGCCAGATATATTGCGGGGAAAGTGTGCGGTGTAAAGCAAGCTCCTGCTCCAGTCGCGGAAGACGAAGATGATGAGTTTGATGAGACTGTGATCGGGCAAGTCAGGAGGACAAGAGAGTTGAAACTTCAGAATATGAAATTGCGCGAAGAGGTGAATCTATTAACTGATTTACTTCATAAGTTGCAGCATCAATTGCAGACAATGGATGAGCAACAGAAAGCAAAGGGTGATAAACTCAGGAAGGAAATGAAGAAATTGAAGGCTGCGAATTGCAGGAGTCCTATATCTCTTGAGGATTTCGCAGCCTTCCAATAGACAAGCTTCCTACTGCGCACGTAGTAGTGAGCACCCGCGAGGAATGGTGATGTAAATAGTTCAATGCAATTTTTTTTTCCACAGTGTCTTAATAGTATGACAAAGCTGTGTGTATATTGAGTAGTTTCCAAAATGTATTATTAATGACAATAAAGTAAACCCACCACTACCTCGCCTGGTCAGTTAGGCAGTCGCTGAACTGCATGTCGCTGCACTGCAGTAGTCCTGGCTTTGTTTGATTTGCTGAAGGCATCCGAAAGCGGTCTAGAAGAAAGGGAAGAAAAATTTAGCGATACCTGGGATACAAGATCTATTACTCGTAATGGACGATAATTTAGATATAGAAGAAGAAAAGAAGCAAAAGAAGGATAAAAAGAAGAAAAAGAAACATAAAAAAGATAAAGAAAAACAAGAGAAACATATTGATGTACAAGACGTACAAATTGAGAATAAAAAAAGGAAGCTAGATGAAGAAATAGTAGAACCAGAAGACTATCCGTATCAAACCGATCCATCAGATCATTGTGAGACACCATTAGAAGCGTATGCAGACATAAAATCAGCACTAGTTTCGCTTGCTCATTCGCTCAATAAATCAATCGAAGATTTGGCCATCTATGATCCGTACTATTGCGAAGGGAATGTGAAAATACGGTTAAAAGAACTAGGATTCGGTAATGTTTATAATGAAAAAGAAGACTTTTACTCCAAAGAAAGTCATCCTGAGTACGATGTGCTGGTGACCAACCCACCTTATTCATATGATAACATAGAAAAATTATTACAATTTTCATATTCATCTGGTAAACCATTTTTAATATTGGTCCCAAATTACGTTTATGCAAAGGATTATTACATTCGAATAACGAAGGAATATGCGCGGAGTAGTTCAAGTAACAATATGTTCTTTATAGTCCCGCGAAATCGTTACTTATATACAACACCAAAATCAAGGCGGCAACGTAAAAGTGGAAAATTTACTAGCCCATTTCCATCTTTTTGGTATTGCTGCATGCGCCAGTATAATGCTAGTTGCATCAAAAGTGTCAGTCAACAACCTTCGACGATTGTATGTACAAGCACTCGTTCATTACCCGCAAATATGTTGAGTGATTACGATGATAGAAAGAAGAAGCTAAAGAATGCATTAAAACGAAAGAAAAATAAAGACAGAAAGAAAATGAAACAAATATAAATTGTAAACAAATGTAAACAGTAAAGTGTGACTTATATTCCTATTCTTTCGTACTTATCAGTGACATGTACGACTCTAATATTTCTTCGATTTCTACTTGGTTAAATTTCTTGGCATAATCCAATGCTGTTTCTTTAGTTTCATCGCACATAATTGTTGGATCTGCACCATTATGTAGTAAACAAGTTACAGCAAAGGTATAACCACGTTGAACAAAGTAATGTAATGGTGTTAATCCTTTTTTATTTTTTAGATTAATTGCACAGTTCTTACTTATTAACAATGGAACTAACAGACTACTTTCAAATGAAGTTGATGCCCAATGAAGCAATGATTCGCCATCATCTTCTGTCACTTGTGTTACATCCCCACCAAGTGATATCAATGCTAAAACTGCTGTTTCATCTGCTTTACACACTGCATCAACCAATGCATTGATGTACAAATCATCAGACATTTACGAAAGGTAAAATTGTACTCAAATATGATTTAAAAAGGAATAAAGTCGTCTCAACGATACAAGAGGCTACTCAGTGAACTCTGATTCTATATTTCCACACCTTCCTTCGTGTTTTTTCGCCAATTTAAAATTTTTGATTGTTGAATTAATTTCCCCTTCAACTGCAATGCCAGTAAGTGATAGTTCATATTAGTATGTTAGTAAGTCGCTTAGTCTCATTGCCTGGACCGCGGTGGCGATATGGCAAGAGTAAGGATGTTGCGTTCACAATAACAGTGGTAGACGAGTTCCACGAGAAATTACCGCTGTATGATGGTGAAGAGGTGCAAATAGTATGGATGGGTGCTAATAACTCCAGTTGCGCTTACAGGGGATCGCTAAATGGATTAATTAATATAAAGACTCCATTTGAAGAAGGAGTATATGACTTGTATATAGAAATGATTGCTGCAACAGGTATTGTATTGCCAATATTGTATAAAGGAATTGAGATTGTACATAGTGTAGATAAGGGTCATGTGCCAACCTTACTTGAATGTTTCCGTATCATAGAATATAATCATGAAAAGTATTACATTAAAGAGAATTATGGACAGACTCTTGGCTCTCATGTTTATGATAGCGCGATAGTTATGTTAGAATACTTGCTACTTCATTCTAGTTCCATATGTATTCCCGAAGATGGTTATATTTTAGAATTAGGTAGTGGCACTGGAGTTATAGGGATATGCCTAGCTAATCTTGCACCCTTTGCTCGAAACAATATATTCCTGACAGATAAACGCACCCAATTAGATCTAATCAACGACAATATCTCCCTCAATAATGTCGCGCGTTGCTCCGCATTCGAGTTCGATTGGTCTAATCAGCGCCTTGTTGCAGAGCTGCTTATGCGGCAATCTGTCCCCTCTATCATCATCGCCGCTGATGTGTTATATGCGAAGGATTGTATCGACGTATTCTTTCAGTGCATCAACGGACTCTACCACAGCAGCGTCACGATATTAATTGCCCAAAAAGTCCGTCCTAGCATGCACCTGCGCATCGAGCACGGCGACGTGCTACATGACTTCAAATTCATAAAAGTTTATGAAAAATTTGACGTCGTTGTTTGGTCGCTGCATAAGCCGTGAGTGAGTGCGTCACGCAGCAAGTCGAAGGAGGAACACGCGGAGAGTCAGCAGTGCTTATGTTACAGTATGTATATTTATCTATCAAATTTGTCAGATGTTCTAGTAGTTTCTAATCTCAAATCAACCATTTCTGGGAAGCACTCCTTCGCAACGGTCATCATCATCGATCGGATGCCGATCAAGTGGCGCATGACTCCCTTGTACTGAAACACCAACTTGTTATTCTTGGTTGACTTCAGCTCTGCGATGTGGTTCACCAGCTTGATAACTGGCTGGATCTTTGCCAATATCTTCTTATCTATCGCGTATTCACTTTCATCACCACTGGGTTGCCAGTCGTACTGCTCGCGGATACTTCCTATCTTGTTCATCGTTTCTAAATCTTCATTATGTGTAAAGACGTCGTCCTTGTACTCCTCCGCCAAGTCCTTCATCTTTGGATGCAATGTAATCTTTCCTTTCATTTCAATGATTTCATCCGAGTATTCAATGCCTCGATCCTTGTCGGGTGTCAGGTATCCGGGGATCTCCTCCTTTGCATTGATGTCTTGGTTGTCTACCATACGCGACCAGTACTTGTATTCATCAATATTTTGGTTGATTTTAGTGTGATCCGTTAGGTAAAGTGAGACCGTGTCAAGGATATGACCGAATGCTTTGGAGTGTGCGTTGTCATCAGACGACCAGGTGTCATCCGCATCCTCGAAGTCTGTGGTGTCATACTTGGACCACACCTCGTAACCCACGTGGTCTTTGAACTCCACATTCTCAAGCCATTCTGGTGGTGTTTTCCAATTAGATAAGATGGAGGCATCGCGGTAGGAGTCGCCGGATGTGGATTGGATGATTCCTGAATCGACATCTTCCTCGTTGCCCTCGTCCACGGAACTATACAAGCCACTAAAGAACTTATCTACATCCAACTTTGTGTCGCTAGTGACCGTGTCGATGCTGCCGTAGTCGAAGTTATTCCAATCCACCTGTTCACTGGCAGGGGTCGCGAGATCGGATTGAACATCTGCATCTATATTTTGATTATTTGGATGAAATTCTTCCGGCAATCCTAATCGTTCCCACACTTTTTGAACCACGTTGTAATCAGTCTCTTCTTCCCCAGGCCACGCCATTGTGTTCGAGTTAACGTATGCTTCAGCCATGTCTGCCTCCTCGGGATCGTCCCAATTAGCTGGTATTCTGGTTGTTAGATACGTGTTACTATTCATAATATCACCAGTGAATACTTGTGTGTCTATGTCTGGAGTCAAGATGTGTCTATCCTTCTTCCAGGCAGGTCGGTACGTCTGCGTGTCCTCCAAATCATTGCGAATAGACTGCAGCAAGTCAGTATATTCAGTATCACTATCATCACTATTAAAGGTTGCAATAAATTGGTCCCATGACTCATCCTCCTCCTCGTCAATGACCTGCTCTGTTGCGGGCACATACACGTAGCCGTCGTCGGTGTTGCCATCGTCTTCCAAGAGCAACAAGGCGTCCATTTCGTTGTATTCAATATTATCCTTCGCATATTTATCGTTATAAATCCTTTTTAATTCATTTTCTGTTACAAAAATTGTCTGATCAAGTGCAGCTGTATTGGTTCGATCATCACCCATAAGCAACACATCCTCTTCGTCATCTATCAACAGCAGAGCATCTTTTGCATTAAAATTATTGTTTTTATTCCAGATATAGTTAGTATTCTTGTTCCATATTCGCTTCAACTCAATTTCTGTGACATAAAGTGTCTGTATATTCTGGTCGTTGGTATCATTAACCAATTGAATATAAGAGTCTTCTCGCATAATAAGCGGTAATATTGTCTTAATATTAAATGTATTGATATCATCTGGTTTGGACTGGTCTATGCAGTAGTTCAACCAGTTCTCTTTGATGCTCTCCAAGCGAACCAACTGAGTGAGTGGATATGTAAGTAAGTAAACAGATGCATATGCAAGTAAAAGATAGTACCTGTGGCAATGTCTTTGCATCCAATAACTCTAAATTGTTGTTACTTTCAGGCGGATTATGGTAGTCGTCCGGTGGAAGGATATCCATCACAGATAGCGCCTTTGATAGTGATAACTTCCATGTTTTAAATCGTGATTTGACATGTAAATATGACTGAATATGAACCACAAGTATGGCCAGTAACACCAGCTGCAGCGAAATAACCCGCATCGCAGCCAAATTATAAACTTAATAATGCCTCAAAAATCTTCCCAAATTAGTACGTAGGTAGGGTTCGGTTCACTTTGTTAAGCGATCTGACCGAGTAGTATATATTATTACTGTTGAACAAGTTTCTTAAACAAGTTTCTTAACAAGTTCTTAAACATTGAAGATTGTTATAAACAATTGCGGCAGCAACACAAATGGTCTGCAACAAAATGGTTAGATACTTGTGATAAAATTGTTTATAACACGTTAAAATCTCTGCTTTTATGTAGACGAAGCTTCCTTTGCTTTAATTATCTAACTACATGGCAAAGAGTGCTTAATTAACTAAATCTAAATCCCTGTCGAAGTCAGGCCCACAACGAAAAAATCCCAAAAGAAAAGAAAAATATCGTCTTCAGACGATCATTTCTAATAGTTATGAAGGAAAACGATGAGTCGGATGACGATATCGAGATGGTGGAGAGCAAGGAACTGTTGACTGACAAATCAGCTGGTCTCGAGGATGAGCAGGAGACGGAAGATATCGAGGATCTGGATGATTTAATGGGAGAGTATATACTAGAGGATATAAAAACAGCCATTTACGATGCTCGCTTTGTCGCCCCGTTAATGTGCCTGCTTGCATTAGTGCTGGCATATTTTATCACAATACATCCTTATCGCTATGGAATAGATGATCAAATAAGTCCTATGCAAAATTTTCATTTGGTTCGACCAGTGTTGACCAAGAATGAACAAGATAAAATACAAGTCATCACAGCGAATGCCGAGACGCATTTTATACTACCACTACCTAGTTATGATACAGTTACATTAAAATATCAGTCTTTTGTTGATAAACATGGAGTTTTTCGACCTCCAGAATTATTTCATCATGGTGTTCTATTTGGGCTTACCGCTGAAAACCCTTATGATCTAGAATATACTGCGCAATCTAGTAAAACCACAGAACAGTTAATAGAAAAGTTTAATAGTATGCATCCCGCGCCCACGTCAGTCATTCAAACCATGTCAAATTATACAGCTTACCAGTGGAGCGAAAATGGTATTGCTGTGTACTATTCCTATGATGATCTAGAGAAACAAGGTAAGCTGAGCAGTGATGTGCACCAGCCGTGGAAGCGTATACTAGATGACGTGCTTGTCATCGCGCGCGATTTCAAACAAATATATGTGACTCTTTGGTATCCACACACCTTTGGATTGAACAACGAGACAAGTGATGACCCTCATAGATACACCAATATTATCCGTGAAATCATCCCTACAAGAACGGGTTACCATGGGATAACTTCCTCTCTAGTCGTGTGGATGACGCACACCAACTTCACCGCCTTGACGAAGCCCCCAACAATGATAAGAAAAGCGTGGACATTAGACGATCACTGGTCAGACTACCTGCCGTTAAGCGACGAGGTGCGAGCTGCTGAGAAAGAGAAATTCAAACGTAAGTTAGAAGAACAAGAGCAGATGGCGGCTAGAATGCTGCAGGAGCAAGATGTGGATGTAGAGTATTAGTGTTTCCTATTATGTATATACTGATAAATGATTTGTATTCTTCCCCATTACTGCCGTTGCTCGATCAGTTGCTTCAACTCTTCTTCGCTCTGCACCCCCAACAGAATCATGCAAGTTGAAAGATTAACTTTGATATCGTTTCTAATCTTCTCGTCTATTTCTGCCGCCAGCTCGTAATCCTCGTTGTCCGATGCGGTTTGCAATGCGGCTGTCAGCTCCTCGTACTCCAGCATTAGCATGCTTGCCTTAACTAGCATGGTGCCCGTTTCCTCCTCGCTCATTGTACGGATAGCATTGTTATTGGTGATGTCATCGACAACAGCTTCCTCTGCGATGGGATCAGAAGGAGATATAGGTAAGTCACTTGTTTCCTCTTGCACTGCTATTGGCGCAGCAACACTCGCGGACACAGCCACCTCCTCACAGATTTCCTCAGTACATTCAAGTGACTCCTGTAGATTGTACTCTCGTTTTATCTCTTGCGCCTCTAGGTACACATCATCTAGCTCTGTATCAATCATCACGCTGCACGCTTGCACCACCTTGTCTATCGCGGTATCGTTGGACTCATTCAACGTGTCCATCTTCTTCTTGGTGCTGCGCAGTATATCCATACGCTGCAACATCCCTTTAAACTTCCGAATATCTTCCAATTTTTGGGCTTCTTTGAGCACTTGTTGTGCCTCTTCTTTCTGCGTAAGCGCGGCGGAGACTGTCTCTTCAAGCGCAGGTAACTTCTCTGATATTGCATTCATTTCGCTAACAACAACTTCTCTTCGGCTGCCAAACTCCTTGATATCACTAGCTGTCTTCGCGGCCTCCTTGAAGCGTTTGGCGGCTGCGTGAGCCTTCTTCTCATTCTCAAACTTGGGCAGCTTGTCATCGATGTCGTGCATTTCATTAGTCAACTCGGTGAGTTTGTTCACTAAATTACGTTGCTCAGACACGCACTTGGTGAAATGGTCATCCGCGGCCCTGAAGGACTGAAAAAGCTCATGGAAATTGCCATTTTCGCCTGCATTACTACTAGAAGAGCAGTCCGCAGCCGCGTTGTGGTGCATGATCTGGTCCAGAATATTGGTGACCTCCACCGTGTTGGCGATGCTGCCGCACCACTCCTTGATCAACTCCGATAAGTTATCCACGATTTTGGTCTCATTTTGGTGGCTTGTTTTCTCAAGAAGTAGTGCTTCGGCCTCCTTCATGCACTCCGCTTTATTCTTGATGATGTCCTGCTTGCGGTCACTGATGCGCTGCAACTGACGCTCGTACTTACGATTCACATCTCCTATTTTTGCTTCTACTGACGCCAATTCTAGCTTGAACTTGCGCTCTTCCGCCCGTTTCGTCAGTAATTTTGCTTCTAATTCTTCGATTTCCACAGCTAAAACCTTTAATTTGTCATCGATTTCCACTTTCAAATAATGCGCATCACCGGACTGCGCTTGGATGGCGTCGTTGGTGGTCTTGCTCTCCTCGTTGAGTGTGTCTTCTTCCCGCTCAACCAACCGCAATTCCAAATTGATGCGGTCCTCTTCAATCTGCAATCGATTGTGTTCTTTCTTGCATTTCAAAGAATTTTCTGTAATTATCTTCAGTACCTCATCCTCTTCCCGCTTGCTGCCTTGCAACAGACTACGGCGTAACTCGTTGACACTGTTGCATTGGTCGTCCTTGTTCTGCACTAGCTGGCCCTCCAAACGGCTATATGTCACCTTGAAATCATTTAAATTATTCATTTGATTTTGCATCTTGAGCCGCAGTGCATCCACCTTGGCTGTGAGGGAGTCGGCTTTATCGAACTCTTCTGCCTCCGCTAGCTTCTGTTGCTCGATTTCCAGCTCACTCAACTCCTGCAAGATAGCCTTGATGAGACCCTCCTCGTCACACATCGCCTTCTTGGTGAGGAGAAGCGAGGACTTGATATCCTTGTAGCCGCTGCACAAGGACGCTGTTTTGGCAATGAAGTTATTGATTATTTTCTCGATTTCTGTTTGTAGTTTCATTTCAATTGATTGTATAATTGTAGTGTTTAAAGTATTTGGATTTTCCGCTGCAACAGCGGTTGGAGTTGGAACTGGTGTGCTGTAGGTGGCACTGACGTTAGGACGGACATTGGTAGGAGCTACACTACGAGCACTGGAAGCTGTGTAATCATCGTTACTTTGCTTGGGAGGGACTACTGGCACTTCTACAGCTACTGCTGGTGTGTTATACACCACCGGGATGGGAGGAGGTGGATTCAATGGTGGTGGTGGGACATTCACACTAGGACTATTCGTGCTATAACTACTTGGAGCACTAACAGCTGGTATAGTATCTCCTCTTGATTCTACTGTGGTAGCTACTGGTGCATGCAAATACTGCTGGGTTGTTTCATACGAAGTAGCAGGGACACTTATTTCTTGTGGATAAGTTTCTACTTTTTCTTCAACTTCATCGTCTTCGTCTCGTGCAAATCCTACAACTTTACCAGTGCGCTTCTTTTTTTTAACAACTTTATTTGACGCAACTTTACCTAATTTAATTTCTTCATTAGTGACAACTGTTGGTCCTAGCATACTACTATCATTACCAGTAGTATTGTTATTCACAGTAGGTGCGGTCAAAAATGAAAAGGCAGATACTGAAGTCCCTTCAGTTGATGCTTCCACAGATTCAACTGGATTCGCCAGAAAGGAGAAACTAGACGAGGTTGCGCTAGATCCACTCACATCTACTTCATTCGTTGTCTCAACTGGATTCGAGAGAAACGAGAAGCCAGATACCGCAGCTCCATCCGCGACTCCTTCATTAGTTGTCTCGACTGGATTCGAGAGAAACGAGAAGCCAGATGAGGGCTCGTTATTGCTACTGCTGGTGTCACCAGTATCGGTATTCAAAAAGGAAAAGCCGGAGGATGCTGTCTCCATTTTCTAGTTCTTATTTTTTTCCAAGATCTCGTGATTTTTTTGCTCAAAAAACGAGGAAAAGGTAATGTGTAATATATAATAATAGTAGTTATAACTGTAGATAGCAGAGTAATAGCACAAATAATTGCTTATTATAAAATAAGCTGGATATGATGATACAGCGGAAAGAAAATTTTACGAACCTTTTATCTTAATTGATTATGTATAAAGTGAGAACAACTCAAAAATTGAATGTAAATAGCAAAAATCTTTCCTTTTCTGTCTTCTGTAACTCTCTTTTCTCCTTTTTTATTGAAGGCCGGGGCCTTTTCATCGTCATCATAAGCGATTGGTTGGGAGTTAACCACAAAAAAAAACATATATACTCGCTCTTCGGTAAGCACCTCACCCTGTCTTGTCTCTGCCAATGATAGTAGCCCTTCCACGATCTGCGCTGCACTTGCCCATTTGGTGTATACTAATGTTGCATATACCTTGTGCTTGTATTATGCAGTAGCAATATTCGCTGGTTATTACTATCTTGGTCATTTCATTATATGTTTTGTGGTCATATTGAACGACCAATATGTGGAATGATTGCTATTAATAGATCTTCTTTCTCTTGAGTATATTCGTTGATGATACCCGATCCGCTGAATTAAAATATGTCTGACCACATGAAAATTATCCAAAACATTCTCAATCTTTCTATTTATTTCATTAATTTCTCATCATATTATTGTTGTTATATAGGTGTAGTGATATATATTAATATACTTTAAAAAAACAAAACAAAAACAAAAAACAAACAATTTAAATGGCAAGTTTCGCTGATGAGGATGCACCAATTATTGGTATTGATTTAGGTACTACATTCAGTTGTGTAGCTGTTTATGATCCTGAAATTCAAAAAGTAAGAGTCTTACCAAACTCTGTTGGTGAATTAACAACTCCATCTTGGGTTGCATTCACCCAATCTGGTCGTGTTGTTGGTCAACCAGCCAAACAACAAGCATCCATGAATGCCCCTAACACTGTTTACGATGTAAAACGTTTCATTGGTCGTTCATTAGAGGATCCAGTTACTCGTGAAGAAGCAAAGAGATTCCCATACTCTATTGTTGATGCTGGTGATGGTCGTCCAGTCATTGAAGTTGAATGGCGCGGTGCTAAGAATCGTTTATCACCAGAAGAAATTTCTTCCATGGTTTTAGCTGAAATGAAACAATCCGCAGAAGCTGCATTAGGTCGCAAATTAAAGAAGGCTGTCATCACTGTACCAGCCCACTTTAATGATCAACAACGTCAAGCAACTAAGGATGCTGGTAGAATTGCTGGTTTAGATGTTGTTAGAATTATCAACGAACCAACTGCCGCTGCATTAGCATACGGTCTTCATACCTCTGGTGTTGAAGGTGCTGCCTCATCTAACAAATCAAATGTCTTAATCTTTGATTTAGGTGGTGGAACCTTCGATGTTTCCGTATTATCCATGGATGGTGGTGTATTCGCTGTTAAAGCAACTGGTGGTGATACTCACTTAGGTGGTGAAGATTTTGATAACTGTATAGTTGATTGGTGCTTGAAACAAATCGAAGAGAAGCACGGCAAAGACGCTGCTAAAGCAGTTAAATCAAGTAATAAATCAATCCAAAGATTACGTCGTGAAGTTGAAAAGGCCAAGCGCAACTTATCAGTATCCCAAGAAGTTGATATTGACTTGGATGCCTTCCTTGACACCGCCTCATTCACCACTAAATTAACTCGTGCAACATTCGAAAAGTTATGTAATGCATTATTTGTTCGTTGTATCGATACTGTCAAGGCAGTTATCCGTGATGCAGGTGCAACCGTTGAAACAGTATCTGATGTTGTTTTGGTTGGTGGTTCTACTCGTGTTCCTGCTTTACAACAAATGCTTATTCAATTATTTGATGGTCGTATTGAATTATGCAAATCAATCAACCCTGATGAAGCAGTTGCCTATGGTGCTGCCGTCCAAGGTGCTATCCTTAAAGCAGGCGGTACTGGTGGTGGAGCTGCATTAGATGGTATCAGTACTGACTTGGTCTTACTTGATGTCACTCCATTGTCATTAGGTATTGAGTTAGAAGGACGTGTGATGAGTGTCTTAATCCCTCGTAACACCGCTATTCCATGCGTTAAATCACGTGAATATACTACTTGTGAAGATTTCCAAACAGAAATTGATGTTGTTGTATTCGAAGGTGAACGCCCACAAACATCCGCCAACAATAAACTTGGTGAATTTAAAATTTCTGGTGTTCAACGTGCTAAACGTGGTGAACCAAAGGTAGAAGTAACCTTTTCCTTAGATGCCAACGGTATCTTGTCTGTTACTGCCATGGACAAAGTGACCGGTGCTAACGCCAACGCCAATATTAAGGCTGATCGCGGAAGATTAACTGATGAACAAGTCGAGCGCATGATTGCAGATGCCGAGAAATATAGAGAAGAAGATTTAGCATTAGCAAGAAAGATCAACTTACGTAACGCCCTTGAAGAGGCAGTTTATAACGTGAAATCAAGTCTTACTGAACGCAACGATATTGTTGGCATCAGTGAGTTAGATGACATCTTGACTTGGTTAGAGTACGAAAGTGAAAGTGCAACACACGATCAAATTCAAAGAAAAGCTGATCAATTACAACAACGATTCGGCGTCAAGGTCGACGCTTCATCACGTAATGTTGCTTTCTAGAGTTATGTTTTTATTGTGTTATTTTTAATTGAATAAGGAATTAAACATGTAGTTATTTATTTACACATCTAGGTGTTCGTGCCACTCGTGCATGATATCCCTCTTGCCGTCTTCTGTTTCACGCCAACGAATTAATGGTTTACCTTCTGTTTTCCTTCTTATTCTATAAGCAATTGCACCGAATACAATAGCAATACCCAAGAATCCCAACTCCGTGATGGGATGCGAGTATATAACACAACTTAAAACAGTTGAAAATAGGATCCGTAAGCTCATTATTATACTAAAAACAACTGCACCAAAATTTTTTACGGTATAAAATATGAATAATTGTCCGACAGTTGACGTGATGCAGAAGATAATGAGGTGAATAATTATTTCGGGATGCTTGTAAACGAATTGCAATGCAATATTCAACTCTTCTTGGTGCACCAATGTAATAAAACTAAACACACAAGAAAAAGCGTTCATGATCAACATCATTTGTAATGGACTCATGGATTTATTGATTTGAAACATTCTCGTCTGCCATTGACCAGTGAATGAGTCAAAAAACAGAAATAAGATTAATAGAACAACGCCGCATATCGCACCATCCGTGCTTTCCGTTTGACCAAATACATTCTCTTTGAAGTTAATGTGCTCCGAAGAGTCCATGAATAAGTATAATCCGAATCCGACGAGAGCCGCTGATAAATATTCATACGATTCATAGGATTTATTGTGCATGAATACCCCCATAATCATAACTGGCATGACTTTAAATGCTTTTGCAAGCATTGCAGTTGGGAAAGAAACGTACTTCAATGCCTCATATTGACACCACGATGACAACATATTGGCGACAGATGGGAATGAATACTCCCACAATGCCGAGTTGATATATTGCACTTTAAAGAAATGCATTAAATATGCCGACAATATTAAACCACCTAGTCTATTTAGAAATACTAAACCATATGAATAAGTAAAAAATTCATCATCGTATTGTTGAGTTAATATCCTTTCTTGCACAACACCCCATATTGAAAATGATACTACTAATCCTAATGCACAAAAAAATACACGTTGAATAACTTCTTGTTTTGTTCCTTCAGGTTCACCCCATTCATTTATATTTAAAAAACTATTGGAACGTTTTGTTTTTTTAGGACTATTATCATCTATTTCAACTGGTAAAGGTGTTGTTGGTGCTTTATTAACATCTGTTATATTATCTGTTATATTATCTGTTGTATTATCATCTATTTTTTGATCTAAATCTTCAGTAACTACTGGAACATAACCATTACTACGAGGTGAAGAAGTATCTTCTTCTAAATAGAATCTAACTACCAAATAAAATACTATTATTAAAACAACATATAAGAGAAAATTCACTGATAAATCATAAAATATTTCATCCAATGATGATGTTTTAATCTTATTATTATTAT
>JACCDO010044696.1_pt1 | contig 30772 bp, 25 predicted proteins | sample 7446101 | NCBI WGS metagenome assembly JACCDO01 (sample SAMN15323440, study PRJNA562643) | freshwater metagenome | isolation source: river surface water | place: USA:Blue River Watershed | collected 2017-08-16
CTACACGTCATATTGCCAAAAACATGGTGGCAGCAGGAGTAGCAGACGAGATCCTAGTTCAGGTATCCTATGCAATTGGGGTAGCCAAGCCGATGGGCATCTACATCAACACCTACGGTACGGCCAAAGTGAACCTAAGCGATGGAGAGATTGCCAAGAAGGTGGAAGACCTCTTCGACATGCGTCCGTATGCCATCGAGCAGCGCTTGAAGTTGCGCACGCCGATTTACTTAGAGACAGCCGCTTACGGCCACATGGGTAGAGAGAGTGTGTGGGTGGAGAAAACTTTCACTTCCCCTTACCGCCCAGCGATTACCCAGAAGGTAGAATTGTTTACCTGGGAGAAGTTGGATTATGTAGATAAGGTAAAGCAGGCCTTCGGGATCTAAAGACTCGAATCAATCCATAAAAAAACGGTGTAAGCGAATGCTTGCACCGTTTTTTTGTTTTAGGGGGGTAAATAGTTTGAAATCCCTCCCGCAATTCTGCGGGACAGGCTCTTGCCCCCTTGTCAAGGGGGAATCATATCTCCTGGTTCCCATGAATGGAATTAAGAACTCATTGATTTATTTTTGAGATTAATGTTTAGTGATTCTACAGAAATTAATTGAGTGAGCGGTGGGCTATTCCCTCCCGATATTCATCGGGACAGGCACTTATGAAGGGGGTTAGGGGGATTTGTAACCTAATGTTTTCCTTACCGCTGCAGCATCAACCATCCCCGTGGATCTACCTCGGGGGTAGTGGTACTCGAGATCAGGGTTGGGGTTTTTCCAAGGGGGTATTTTTTGATCCCCGTGGAGGTCTTTACTTCTACAGGTATCTCGAAATCAATGCCCTCCAAAGAAACGAGAAACTGATCTTTCCCTTTCTTTTTTACCTTGACTTCAGGTAGCCTCGTGGACTTGAGGTAGAGCTCAAAAAATCCTTCCAGGTTTTGTTCAGTATAGTTTTGGATAAAGTCAGTAAAATCTTTGGTGGTCACGGGATTCAAATAGGTAAATTGTTCCGCTTCAGCAAAAGCCTTTAGGGCTGGAAAAAAGAGTTCATCTCCTAATACCCCTCGGAGTGAATGGATTACCATGGCTCCCTTGGTATAGATTTCGGGATGGTAAGCCTTCTTTTCAGTGGAATTTGGAGAACTGACCACGGGCTTTGCGTGAGGGATATCTCGAGATTCAGCAATTGCTTTTTCAAAGTAGGCTTCCGAACCTCCATGTTCCCAGTAAAACAACCAGTCCCCGTAAGCTGTCAGGCCTTCGTGAATCCACATATCTGCCCAGTCGCCTACAGAAACCTTGTTGCCAAACCATTCGTGGCCCAGTTCGTGGTGGAGCAGCCAGTCGTACTTGACTTTTCCCATGGGCACAAATTGGAAGTTATTCCCGTATGCATTGATGGTTTGGTGTTCCATACCTAGGTAGGGAGTTTCAACGACCGCGATTTTATCCTTAGGGAAAGGATAGGCTCCAAAGTATTTTTCATGCGTTTGGGCACTTACCCGAAGGACCTCTAGGAGTTCCTTGGCCTTGGATTTGTTGTCTTGGAGTACCCAAACTGCCATTGGAACAATTGCTCCGGAGATGGATTGGAATTGGGTTTCTGCTTTCTCAAATACGCCTAGGGTAAAGTTGATGTTGTAATTGTTGATTGGGTAGTTCGTTTCCCAGTGGTAGCGCACTTTTTGGCCCAGATCTTGGGTCTGAATCAAGCGTCCGTTGGAAGCGACGAAATAGGGTTTGGGTACCGTGAATAGCAAGTCCACCCCTTGCTGCGGTTCACTTGAAGGGTGGTCTAATGCAGGCATAAATACCTTTGCTCCTTCACCCTGGCAAGATAATCCCATCCAATGCCTGCCTATCTGGTCTTTTTCCCAGGTAAACCCTCCTGTCCAAGGAGGATTCTGCGCAATCGGGGTCGGGCCCTCATAGAAGATCTGAACCTGATTGCAGGTGCAGTCTATGGGTATGATGTCCAGAAGGTCGTTTTGATGGATAAAAGCAACTTCTTTCCCATCCATGAGTACTTTAGTTACTCGGTATTGTTTTATCAATTGAAACCGCAGCGTATCGAGCGTTTCATTGGCCAAAAACGTGATGGTAGACTGTCCTGCAATGGACTGCGTTTCTGGGAAAATTTCCAGCTCGAGCCGGTACTGTTGGATTTGAAACTTGGCTTGGAGGGGATCTATGGTTCCACCCCAATCCCAAGTCTGGGCATGAATCAGCTGTGCTACAAAAAGAAGAGGCAGGAAAAAGCGCGATTTTTTCATAGAAAGGTCAAAAAGGTAAATCAGTTTAATGGGGTCAAAAAGACCTAAAAAAACCGCTCCAGAAGGTTAATTTTGGAGCGGGTAACATTTAATCTTCAGCGTAGTTGAAGGAATCTACTTGCTCCTTAATCCAATCCTGGTATTTGCCGCGGAGAAACTCAGCCCATTCTTCCTTGTATTTAGAACCATCCAAGAGGAAGCGGAAAGCCGTGATAGCCTTGGGGTTGCTTAATGCACTCACTAAGTCTTCAGCCAGGGAGCGTTCTTTGACTCTGCGATCCACGAAATCTTGCATGAGTTCGTACTCTTGAGCGGGTTCAAGCTTAGTAAACTCTGCAAAATTGTCTGGCTGCTCTTCGATTTCGTCAAGAATATCTTCCTCTTCGGGGGTCAGGTCGTAGTTGAAGTGATCTTCATCATCTGGCATGTAGTGGATTTTCTTCTTGTCAACTTGATAGAAGCAGACATTGCCTTTAAGCAATTGGGTAGCAATTAGATCTACCTCTTTTTCAGTAAGCGAAAGCATGGATGGAGGTCAAAATATTTTAAAAGTACGATAGGGCGAAAGTTCAACAAATTGTTTCAAAAAACGCAAGTTCCAACCAAAAAAATAAGCCTAAAACCCTTGATTTATAATTCTTTCTACCGTTTTAGGTTCTATTTCATGACCACCAGAAAATGTTAGTAGGTTTATTGGCTTTCCTAGTTCCAAAAGAAGCTTCTCTTGTTTCTTTTTGCTTTCCTCAGTGACCAACTCATCTTCTAGTCCGTGAACAAGGATTACTTCAGTCGAGGCGAATTTTTCTTTTGCTACTTCTAGCACAAGGTCATGTGCAAACCCTCCTCCCCAAATGATAAGTGAATCAAGACTACCTCCCCATTGGCTAGCCCATCGGGTGGCTGTTGCTGCCCCTTGCGAAAATCCCAGGAGGTGAATGCGTGGAGCTTTTTCGAAGGCAGAAAGGACCTCCTCCATCATCCGATTTAGGTACCTATGGTTATTGGCTATGGCGGTCTCTCGATTGTAACTGGTCATCCAATTCGCACCCACTCGCCCCTGGAATTCCTGTAAATAGGAGTGATTGGTGCCTTCAGGCGCAATAAAAAGCCTATTTTCTGAAGCATGGGGAATGAATTTTCGGAGAAAAAATTCTGCTAGTTGCCCATAGCCATGTAAGACAATCCAAATGGCTTGTTCTTTTCCTGTAGGTTCATGCGATAGGAAATACGGCGTTTCGTAGGAAAACTGAATGGACTTTTTCACGGTCAACTGTGGAGATCATCAAACTTGAGTGGAAGTAGGTGGCGTATTCCTTGGAATCGAAGAACCACTCCTTTGGGTTGCAACAAAAGGATGGTGATTGGGCTTTGGTACCGATTTTCAGTTTCATTGATTGCCTGCCGACACATGCCACAAGGGGAAACACTTGCCCAATCGATCTCTCCTTCTCGCCGCGCCACAATGGCAAGGATTTGGGGAGCCTGATCCGGAAAGTTGGCACCGACATAACCTAACAGTAATCGTTCTGCGCAAGTGCCTACCGGGAAACTTACATTTTCTTGATTAGAAGATTGGTGGATTTCACCATTGGCGAGCAAAACCGCTGCCCCTACCTGAAATTTGGAGTAGGGGGCATAAGCTTTCATGGAAATTTCTTGTGCCCGCTGGAGCAAAGCGACATCACTGGGATCTAATTCGGAAAAAGTGAGTTCTTCCAACTCAATCGTATCGGTAATTTTTTTCACTAGTAGCAGAGGTTTGGATAGGAACAAACGATTAAAGTACATAAATGTTCCTTAATTCTTTACGCTTCCTTTTTTCGGCCCAAAAAAAAGGGGCAACTTTAACCTATTATTTTCAAGCCCATGTCTACCATCTTGATTTTTGGAGCAGGAAAATCTTCCAGCTTTTTGATTGATTACCTAGCCGACTCCTGTGCTCAAGGTAAACGAAAGCTCCTAGTTGCCGATTTGGATCCTAGTTTGGCTGTTGCCAGGCTCAAGGGGAGAAGCCATACCCAGGCTGTGGCAGTGAAATTAGACGAACAGGATTCTCGTAGACAATTAATTGAAAAAGCAGATGTAGTGATCTCCATGCTCCCGGCAGTCCTTCACCCCATTGTCGCTGGGGACTGCCTAGAGTTAGGAAAACATTTTTTTACCGCATCCTATGAAAGTGAAGCACTGCGAGCCATGCGGCCGGAGATCGATGCAAAGGGACTTCTTTTTCTCAACGAATGTGGGTTAGATCCAGGAATTGACCACATGTCGGCTCTGAAAATCATCCATGAGGCAAAAGCAAAGGGAGAAGTGATTCGCTCCTTCAAGTCTTATTGTGGAGGGCTGCTAGCTCCTCAAAGTGAAGACAATCCCTGGAAATACAAGTTTACCTGGAACCCCAGGAATGTGGTCCTGGCAGGCCAAGGGACTTCCAAGTTTCTCGACCATGGGGAAGTGAAGTTGTTGCCTTACCAACAGCTATTTAAGAGGGTAGAGACTATCAACTTTCTGGGCTTGGGGGATTTTGATGGCTACCCCAACCGAGATTCCTTAAACTACCAGACTATTTATGGATTGGAGCAGGTCGACACCCTCCTTCGAGGGACACTTCGGCGGGCAGGGTTTTGCAAGGCTTGGGATGTATTTGTGCAGCTAGGGATGACAGACGATACCGCCGTGTTGCAGTTGCAAGATGGCAGTACCTATCGACAATTTTTGAACACCTTCCTTCCTTGGTCTGAGCAGCTCTCTGTGGAGGAAAAATTAGCAGAAGTAATTCCTGACTTGGACTTTTCTACCTTTGAAAAGTTGCAATGGTTACGTCTATTTGAGTCCATTCCACTCCCAATTACCAAAGGTAGCCCAGCACAACTGCTCCAAGCCATTTTGGAGGCCCATTGGTCGCTCTATCCAGCCGACCGAGATATGGTTGTAATGCAACATCAGTTTGAGATTCAAACCCAAAAAGGGATCAAAAAGGTGATTTCCAGTTTGGTCGAGATCGGTCAAGATGCGGTTTACACAGCCATGGCGAAGACTGTGGGCTTGCCACTAGCGATTGCAGTGGATCTCTTTTTGCAGGGTAAAATTTCCTTAAGAGGGCTTCAGCTTCCCGTGGTACCAGAATTATATCTCCCGATTTTAGAAGCGTTGGAACTGCAGGGAATTCGATTTGAAGAAAGGGTAGTGGATTGAAAAATTGACCACAGTCGACTGTTAACGGTTCACGGCTCTCCTTCTTAAATTTCAATCCTTGGCTTTTTTCGTTACTGTTAATTGAAACAAAAAAAGACCAGCCTGGTCTTTTTTTGTTTTAGGGCCTCCAATCTGCTGGAGGATCGATAAATGCTCCCGAAATGACGCGGCAATCGTCTGGAATGATTGCTCGATTTTGCTTGTAGGTCAAGTCATTTTTATCAATGTAAATTCTTCGGGAAGTTTCTCCTCCTGCCATAAAGTAGCCGAGCACCACTTCATCTGGATTGTCTAAACTGATCATATTGCCACGCAAGTTTGCAGGTGGGGGATCAAAGATAGACCCAGAGATTTCTGCTTGTTGCTTGACCAAGCGCAGGAATCGATAGGCACCTTGCGAAATACTGTACTGCTTGAGATCGATTCGAAATTTGTTGACAAATCGAATTCCATCGTCTGCAATAAATGAGGCAGGGATACGGGTGCTTAGGCCATTGAAGTTGTCATCATTGACCACAAAGAGGCTCTGGTTGTTGCTTGCTTCGTAGCGAAAACATTGGACGCAGCAATCTTTGGGCTGTGGGGTCCGGTTTGGATTTGCAGGAGAAGGCCTTGGTGTAAATAAATCTGGTCGGGTTTCTAGAATATAAACTGCAGGGCCATTTTTCCAATAGTAAAAGTTATTTTCATCGGCAGGGTCTTTAAGTTCTACAAGAAGCTGAATTCCTGATTTAGGCACATCGCTTCCTTCGGTAGGTACCGTAATAGTCCGGATGTTTAAGGATTGGATTGCTGGTACTGCCGCTACACGCTCTGGAGTAGAGGTATATACCTTTCCCTCTGCGGTTTGGATTTGCAAGGTGTAGGACCTACCTACCTGTGCTGAAAAGTTGGCAGGGGTGAAATAGGTGCCCTTAGCATCTGTTCCTTCGGTAAGAAAAGTGACATTGCCCTCGTTGTCTCGGACCACCACGGTAGCCAAGGAGACAGGTCGAATCAGTCCTTCAAAAATACTTCCGTAGGTGGCGCTGCGTGTGAGGGTAATGGCATGTGGACCTGGTCCGGTCGATATAATACCTTCTACAGTAAGCAGCTGAGCTCCTTCTGGCACCTCAACCTCGTAGGGGTCGACGCAGGCCATTGGAAGAACTAGGATTAAATAAAGTAGTCTTTTCAACATGGCTTTAGAAGCTTATAGCGTAACTTAAACTTGGTAGTGGGATGCCCAAAAGCGCCAATCGAAAGGCCTGTGGAGGCTGGTTGGCAGCATCGTCAAAGAAGATAGAAAATGGATTTTTTCGTCCATACACATTCAACACGGAAAAGGTCCAATCCCCTTCAAAAAACTTCCCTTCTCCTTTTAACTTGAAATTGACAGAAAAATCAAGTCGATGAAAGTCGGGAAGACGTTGTTGATTTCGACTATTGAAATAGGCTAGGTTATTGCCTGAAAAGTCAAATTTGGCCTCTGGGAAGGTGATGGGCCTGCCGGTACTGTAAGCAAAAGTCGCAGAAATAGAGGTGTTGGTGCTTACCTTGTAATTTCCGATTAAGGTCAGGTCATGTGGCTTATCAAAGTTGGAGGCATACCAGGCTCCATTATTGATGTTTTCTTCCTCAAAAGGGGTAATCACACGTCGCAAGGAGCGGGAATAGGTGTAGGATATCCAACCAGTCAAGGTGCCTAGGTTTTTCTTGACATACAATTCAAGTCCATACGACTGCCCTTGTGCGGGGATCAATTCGGTTTCTAAATGGTTCTGTAAAATCAGGTTGGCGCCGTCCTTGTATTCCACTACATTTTGAAGGTCTTTGTAATAGACTTCGATGGAAGTTTCAAAGATGTTTCCCTTGAAATTATTGTAATATCCCAAGGAGAACTGATCCGCTATTTGTGGCTTCAAAAATCCATCACTCAATTTCCATACATCCGAAGGAGCGATGGTTGCGGTATTGGAGATGAGGTGGATAAACTGGTACATTTTGTTGTAACCCAACTTGACCGAACTGGCTTTACTGAAGGAGTAGCGGAAGGAGGCGCGTGGTGCTAGTCCATCGTAGGTTTGGATAACTTCGTCTTTGGCATAGTTTGTTTCCCCGATGGCGGATCCATCCGATATTGGACTACCTTCTTGGTAGGTACGTACGGTGCGTGCGCCTAGGTATTGGTAGAAGTCATAGCGGAGGCCGTAGCTAAGTCCAATTTTTTCCCCAAGTTCTAGCTCATGCTGGAAATGTGCGGCTGCCTCTCGCCCAAACTCATTTTGCACCTTTTTGGGGAGCAAATCCTCTTCTTTTCCAGTCGGAACGAGCTCTCCCGGTTGTACACTCACCTGCTTGAATTCCGCTCCTGCAGTGAAGGATTGGGTAGGACTTAAAGCATAGTTGAAAAAGGCTCGTCCACCCAGATCCTTGATGTTGGAATTGATCTCAAAGTTGTTGAGACCCGATTGGTTGAATATTCCATAGTCGTAGAGCGAGTAAAATCCGAGGGCTTCCAGTTTTAGTTTTTCACTCAACTTACTTTTCCACTGTAGGGAATGTGCATTGTTTTGCCAGGAGATGGTGGTGTCTGAAGCAAAAGCAAAGTCGTCGTAGCTAGTGTAGTAGCTGTAGGTAAACTCATTGTTTTCTGATATCGGTGCACTGATGACCAGGTTGCCATCGTAAAAGTTAGCATTGGAGTTGTTTAATGTGGTATTGCTAAGGGATTGAAGCAGCCAGTTGATGTAGGAAATTCGAAACCCACCGAGGATGGAGACCTTGTCTTTGATCAGTGGGCCGTTGAGAGAAAGCTTTCCGGAGAAGTTGCTCGCCATGAAGTCCCCCCCCCATTTATTTACACTCCCCGCTTTGGGAAGGATGTCCAAAATGGCCGAACTTCTTCCCCCAAATCGTGAGGGGACCACTGCCTTATAGAGAGTCACATCGTTGACCATATCTGGGTTGAAGGCAGTGAACAAGCCAAACATGTGTGAAGGATTGTAGATGGGAGCACCCGCAAATTGAATCAAGTTTTGATCTACGCCACCTCCACGAACATTCAGTCCAGAAGAGGCTTCTCCTACTTGACTGACGCCAGGAAGGGTTGCTAGGGATCTGACAATGTCGATTTCTCCCATAAATGGAGGGAGTTCGCGCATGGTATTGACACTGAGGGTGACTGCACCCATGTTTGTAGATTTAATATTTTTCTCGGGATCACTTCCATAGATCACTACGTCATCCAGAGTAAAATCCTCCTGTAGCATTTTGATGGTCAGCCTGCCATCCCCTACAGCAGTGATGGGATAAATCTTAGTTTCGTAGCCGACGTACCTAAATTCCAGCGTGTATTCTGCTCGGGAAACTTCAAGTTCAAAGCTACCATTGTCATCGGTGATTCTGGTCAAGTCCAGCTCTGGAATCCGAACAGTAGCGCCTACAAGCGCTTCACCCGTGATTTCATCTGTGATACGACCCGAAAGCTTAATGCCCTTGAGTTGGCCGATATCTCGCCCAACCACCTCGCGCTTCACCGCGGGAGTTTGTGCCCATGCAGAGGAAAGCCCAACTGTAAAAAAGAGAAAAAGAAGTATTTTTTTCATGGAGATAGGCTTAAATCGCGTCTGGGTCAAATTTGAATAATTCCATGGTCAAGGATCCACTTACAGATTCCTCGGGGCTTCGGAGAAAATAAATCGAGCCGTTGTACTGGAAGTGGCCACTGTTGATACTTTGAGGGAAGCCAATGATTTGATTTTTTGCTTTCCAAATAAAGGTTTCTAGGTTCAATTCCCAGAGCTCCTGGGTAGCTCTGTAAAGCCCTAAGTAGGCTTTTTTACCGATTACTTCTGCCACAGGAAAGCCTTGGCCCTTATTCCCCGGATAGCTAGTTATAAGCTGCCAGGTATCTGAAATAGGTTGGTATTCCCATAATTGACCATTGCTAGCCAATACCAATACACGTGCATTCCAGATGAAGGCAGCCCCATTTCGGCTTAAGGAGACAGGTGCATTCTGTTTATTTGTCCAGGATCTGGTTAGCGGATCATAGGATCTGACTAGGAATCCAGCTCCATCGAGCCCACCAAAAAGGAGTAGCTTTCCTTCCCATTCCACAGCCAAAGCCTCTCTAGAGTTGAAGGGGAGATCACCTAGGCGCTCGAAGGAACTTCCATTGATCTTCCAAAGGCTTCGGTCGTATACAAATTGATCGCGTGAAGGTTCCAAGGCACCACCACCGAGATAGCTGGTGGTAGCAAAAGCAAATCTGCGTCTGTTTCCTGGGAAGCTAACCTCTGACCAGGTGCCCGATACGGGATTGAAGCGCTGGAAACCAGGGTAGTTATCTCCAAATTTAATTCTACCTAGTCCAGCATGAAACCCAGATGCATTTGAAAAATAGATATTGTCATAAATACGAAGGTTACCGGGAAAGTCGGACACCTTGGTATATTTCCCTGCCTGATATTCAAACGAAGTGGGAGCACTATACTCTTTACCTTGAATGAGTAATTTGATGGGTACCACTACTTGTCCGGTTGCAGGAGGTATTTTAACGGTGAGCTTGGACTCAAATACGTTTTTGAGTACTTGGGCCTGCTGGCTGCCAAAGAAGACTTGGGTGCCTTCTGGAAAATTTTTCCCATCAATGACCAGTTCATTTCCGGCTGTCGAATAGGTAGGAGAAAAACTTGCAATGGAGGGGGTCAATGTTTTTAACTCCACGGCTTGCCCTTCCAAGCGTTGACCATCCACTTCGGCGAAGGCTTTTACAAAGTAGGTTTGCCCTATTTTAAATCCATTTTTTTCGCCAATGAATCGTCCTGGCTCCCTTTTTTCACCCAAGGATAGCAGGATTGGGCTCGAGAAGGAGGCATCGGTGGAAAAGACAAATCCATGTTCATCCGCAAAAACCTCTCGATTGGTCAGGAGTCTGCCCGACACGCGTAGTTTATCACCGCCCACAAACAAGATTTCTTCGGTCGATACAAGAACCGGCGTATTCTCTTCCTCAGTACAAGACCAGGAGGCGAACAGCATCAAAAAAACAAATGCAGCACGTAGTTTATGCATGGGATAGTGGTCTAGTCAACTAACAAAAATAGGGGTTTTAGAAGCGGGAACAATTTTTTAGGGGTTCTAGTAAAGAAATAGAAGTAGAAAAGAGCGAGTTTTCCGTTAAAAACCTAATAAAAATCCAGAAATCAGCTTTTGGTACCTTTCTGAATAGCTGCCGTCCCCATTTTTTAGATGAAGCTCCTCGGAAGGAGCATTTGCCATGGTATCCGAAAAAGTAAAGCATATCACTTCCCGGTGAATGGGTTTGGCTGCACTGTCTCGAATGCCTACTCGAATACTTGGAAATAGCCCATGTGCTGTTGCGCATTGGATAAAATCCTGCATTTGCCGTGGAGGTAAAATCACCCAGAAAGAACCGAAAGGTGCAAGGAGTTGACTTGCTTTTTGTAAAAGTTCCTCAAAGGACAAGCTATCGGTATGTAGGGCTTGCTGTCTCTTGGGGTTGCTAGTGGGAAGGTGATCGGAAAAAAAGGGAGGATTGCTGACCAGCAAATCAAAGCGTTCTTCCGCTTGAAAATCTTGAAATCTACCTTGCAGGACGGCTAGTCGTTCTGAAAATGGGCTTTCTTCACAATTTTCCTTTGCTTGTATGGCAGCATCGGGGTCAAGTTCTACTGCCGTAAGGCGAGCTAGAGGGAAGCGCTGCGCCAGCATCAAGGCGATGATTCCCGTTCCTGTTCCAATATCCAAAATTCGCTTGGGTCTATCGCTTTGAACCAAGCTGCCCAGCAGGACCGCATCGGTACTGATCTTCATGGCGCAGCGGTCTTGCGCTACTCGGAACTGCTGAAATTGAAACCAGCTATTGCCCATTAGGTGCGAGCTCGACTTAAAATCCGAGAGCGAAATCGGGGTTTATCTTCCATGATATTGAGTTCTTCTTCAGAGACCCGTTTCACACTTTCGATGGTGTAGAAGGCTTTTTCATCGCATGTTTTTACCATAGAAATAAACTCCTGAAGTTGGTCTCTCTTCATGACTGTAAAAAGCAAATTGACTTTTCCAAAGCGCCCTTCACCCCCTACATTGGTAAACCGGTAATCATTCTCCTTCATAAATTCCAACAAGGTGGGTAGGGGCTGAGGTGTGATTACCCGAACCAATACCCGCCCTAAAGCTAATTTTTCATCTAGAGTCATGCCCACGTAGGTTCCTGTGGCGAAGCCCCCTGCATAAGCCAAGTAGGAGAGTGGATTGTCTATATTTTGAAAAATTTGTCCAATGGCTAAGAGCCAGATTAAGGCTTCAAAAAATCCCAATATGGGAACGATATTTTTCTTGCCATTCATCATAAACATGAAGCGCAGCGTATTGATGGAGACATCTGCCACCCGTGCCGCAAATATCAATAAAGGCATTAGAACATAATCAAGCAGGGCATCAGAGATGCCTAAGGTTTGGAGCAGATCTTGCATAGAAAGAAGTAAAGGACAGAACAAAAATACCTTTTCTTTGCAGAGGCTGATAGGAAAAAATGAAGAATATAGGTTTAGATTTTTCGGTCTCTACCCGCAGGGATACCTAAAACCAAAAATTGCAGGGTCATGGCCATGAGAAACCAAATCAGCAGATTCCAGTTGCCAAAAATATCCAAGCAAATCCCAAATGCCAGAGGTCCTAAGGCGGCCAATACATAGCCGGCCGACTGTACCATTCCAGAAAGTCTAGAGGTAGTCAGCGCCTCAGCTGTACGCATAGAAATCAAGGTATAAGCGATGCTTAAGCTTGCTCCACTCCCGATGCCAATGACCGTAAGCGCAGCAAACGTAAGTAGTTCGTGGTGGATAAAAAGCGCGGAATAGCCAATCAGGTACCCTATCCCAACCGCCATTACCACTCCAGATTGTTGGGGAAGACGCATCAGGAGATTTGGGGCAAAGAAAGTCCCGATCAATGAGATCAATTGCATGTAGAAAAGTGCCATTCCAGCAGTGACCGGGGTCATGCCTCGTGCGATCAAGAGGTCTGGAAGCCAAGTGATAAGGGTAAAATACATCACCGATTGGGCAGCCATAAACCCAGTTACTTGCCATGCAAGTGCAGATTTCCAGACATTTTTTCCATCCAGGACCTCGGTATTGCCCTTAGACTTGGGAGGGGATAGCTGAGGGATCCAGGCAATGAGAGCAAGTACCATCAACCCTACCCAGGAAAGCAGGGCCCCTCTCCATCCCCATCCTAGCCCTGCAGCTAGGGGCACACTAATTCCCGAAGCGATGGCGGCAAATAAGGACATTCCCGTAGAGAGCAAGGCGGTCATCAAACCGATTTTCTCTGGAATCCTAGCCTTAAAAAAAGGAATCATCAGCACATTGGCAGTCACAATCCCGATACCCGTCAAGGCTGTACCCAGGTATAGTAGGGCAATACCTCCTTGCACCCGAATGACTACGCCTAGGGCTAGCAGGAGTATGCCCAGAAATATGGCTTTTCCTAGGCCCAGCTTCTTCCCAATACTAGGAGCAAACAAGGAAAAAATCGCAAACGTGATCAGGCTTAGGGTGGTTAAAAATCCAGCCTCTCCATTGGATATCCCCAGATCCTCTCGAATAAATGGAATGAGTGGCCCCACCGAAGCAATGGAGGTGCGCAGGTTGATCGAAATCAAGATCACACCGAGGATAAGGAGGACTTGGGAGGAGGATTTGGACAAAGTGAAATGTGAAATACGAAGTACGAGATACTAGAGGCAAGATACAAGAAGCAAGATATTAGACACCAATCCTAGTGCTAAAGAAATCGTGCTCGAGAGCAGCATTTGTCTCGTTTCTTGTATCTTGCTTCTTGTCTCTAAAATCAGCAGACTTCCTAGTCTAATTTCTTGTTTCTTGGCTCTCGCTTCTCGAAAGAATTAAATCCTCCACACACCTTACCCAGGTGTCGTTGGAGTTGAGGCTGGGAACTAAATCCCAGTGCTCTCCACCCAATTCCTCAAACTGCTCCTTGTATTCTTCGCCGACTTCTACAGTTGTTTCCAAGCAGTCTGCCACAAAAGCAGGTGAGAAAACGAGTACTTTTTTTACTCCTTCTTTAGCCAGCTCCTTGATAGTGTCCTCGGTATACGGTTTGATCCAAGGATCTTTGCCCAATCTAGATTGGAAGCAAGTTATCACCTTATCTTCAGGAAGACCCAATTTTTCAGCTACCAATCGGGTAGTCTGGAAGCATTGGGCACGGTAGCAAAATTGATTTTTTAGTCCATAGGCAGCGCAGCAAGTCCCTAGCTTGCAGTGTCCTTCCACACTTCCCTTTCGGATTTGCCTTTCAGGAAGACCGTGGTAGGAGAAGAGAAACTTGTCGTAGCCATGCTTCGCCATCGCTTCTCGACCAAGCTCTGCCCAGGCCTCAAGGAACAAGGGGTGGTCTACGTAATTACTCACAAAGGTCATCTCAGGAATGATCTGCCAGGTGCGCGTAATTTCCATCACCCGATCGATCACCGAACCATTTGTGGCGGAGGCATACTGGGGGAATAAGGGGAGAACGATGATTTTCTTTACGTTGGCTTTATTTAGCTCAGCCAAGCCCTTTTCAATGCTTGGGTTTTGGTAGCGCATGGCCATGGCTACATGGTATTTTTCAGGGTCTAGCTTCTGCACAAGCTTGTCCTTTAGGTCTTGCGTATGAAATAGTAGGGGGGAGCCACGGTCGGTCCAGAGCTTGCGGTATTCACCAGCAGATTTGGGAGCTCGAAAAGGCGCAATAATCAGGTTGACGAGCATCCATCTGGGGATAAATGGAAAGTCAATCACCCGACCATCCATTAAAAATTCCCGGAGGTACTTACGCACATCTCCTGTTTTGGTGCTGTCGGGGGTTCCCAAATTGACCAGCAGGACCCCTATTTTTGCGTGACTTGTAGACATGAACTTGAGCTATTTCAAATGAAAAGCCCAAAAATAGTCCCTTTGTTTAATTTTTAGTGGGAAGATTTCGGATAATAAATCTTTTGCAAGAAAAGGAATCCAAGGTTCACAAATACGAATCTTATTCTAATCCCTCTTTTCGTTTGTTCATAACCCAGCGCATCAAAGGCCCCGAGGTCATGGAAGTTACCAATGCCATGACTACTAAGGCTACGAATAATTTCTCGGTAATTAGCCCATTTTCTAAAGCGATCAAGCCCAAAATAATCTCCATGGCTCCTCTGGCATTCATCCCAAACCCAATCGCCAAGGCTTCGTATTTATCTAGTTTGCCTTGAAGTGCACCAAATCCACAGCCAATTACCTTACCAGCATAGGCTACCAAAATCACTACGAGTACTAGCCAAGGATCAAAATTGGCAATGAAGTTTACCTTCAATCCAATGGCTACAAAAAACACGGGAGCAAAAATATTATTCACGAATTGATGGATAATTTCCTTGGCACGCTCGGTCATGTGTTCCGAGTCGCCGATGGCAATACCGATGATGAAAGCACCAAAAATGGCATGTAAGCCAATGAATTCAGTAAATGCTGCGGCAAAAAAGCAGGCAGCAAGGGAAAGTGAAATAAGTCCACCGGGCCAAGCCAAGCGCTTGTTGATCCAAGGTAGCACCCGGTTGATCAGCGATTTACCCACTGTCACCATGAATCCGGCAAATCCAACTGTGAGTAAGATGGTATAGCCAATACCGATTCCACCGGCTTCCTTACCCATAAAACTTAAAATAACCGAGAATATCATCCAGCCAATGATATCGTCTACCATGGCTGCAGATACGATCATCATCCCCATCCTGCTTTTGAAAAGGTTTAGATCCATCAAAGTTCGTACGATGACAGGCAAGGCACTAATAGCCATGGCGGTGCCCATAAATAGGGAAAAGAGAAGCTTGTTACCTTCGGAAAACCCAAAAAATTCAGCGAAAAAAAAGGGAGCTGTAAACCCAAAAGCAAAGGGAATTACCAATCCATAAAAACTAATATTAAGCGCTTTTTTTCCCTGAGAAAACACCAGATTCAAGTCTACTTCAAGGCCTGCAATGAAAAGAAGTAAGACTACTGCTACTTGAGAATATCCAGCCAAGGCTATATTGCTCATGGGGTGAGATCTAAATAAAAATTCAAAGGCATCTGGGAAAAAAGTTCCCAAAATCGTTGGTCCCAGTAATAAACCAGCAAGAATTTCTCCTACGACGGCAGGTTGTTTGAATTTTCGAGCGATTTCGGCAAATACACGTGCCAAAACGAGCATGGTAGCAAGTTGAAGTAATAGAATGACTACCTCATTGTGGGTTAGTTTTTCCATCGCTTGTTTATTTGACGATTAACAAATTACAAGGAAGCTCAATCAACACGTCTTCGATGTCGTGAGGGAAGATCCGATCGATGAACGAAAATCCTTGGTCCACACCCATAATCAAAAGGTCGGATTCGATGGATTCACAAAAGCGGACCAATTCTATGGCCCATTTTCCTGCGGTAACCTTGATATTTATTTTGAGATCAGTCGATTCTAAGCTATCCAAGATTCCTTGCACATAGTTGATCTCTTCTTGCACCAATTTCCGACGAGTGTTTGCCACCTCAGTTTCTGTACCTTCTGCTGCCGTAGCCATCTGAAACCCATACATCTTGATTTCATTTAGAATATGGACTTGGGTGGACTGCTCTGCTTCGCAGAATTTTAGGCCTCTTGCGATGACTCTAGGGGTGATTTCTAGTTCAGTTCCGTTGATTACTACCTTGGAAAAATGCGTGGTTTCTATTTTGGGCTCAATCAGAGTCAACACGGAACAGGTCGCTTTGCGAATTACTTTACGGGCTACTGAACCTACGTAATAGGTAAGCAGTCCTTCTTTTTTTAAGGCTCCCAAAACCAGCAAATCTACTTTTTCTTCCTCGCAGGTTTTTAAGATGGTTTTTGCCGGCTTGCCTTCCTTCCAGATCGTCTTGATGCGCTGCAAATCCCCACAATGCCGAGACAGAATTTCATCAAGCTGCGCCTCTAATTCCGGAGTCTTGGTACCTACATGTATTAAAACCAGTTCTCCATCAAAAACGTTAATCAATTTTTTGGCTTCAGCAATTAAGGCCTCCATTCGAGGAGAAAAAGCAATGGCGAGAGCAAGTTTTTTATACATGGCAAATTTATTAATCTTTGAAATACGGCATTTTTTACGAGTCAACCAAGCGAGGATCTAACGCGCCACTTATCACTACCTAGTTCCGCCTGCCTTCACTAGGTAAATTCCGAAAAACTGTCTGCCACAAGTCGCATTTTTTTGCTAAACTGCCGATTCATTTTTCAATTAAATGCCCTTTTTAGGGACTTGAAAACACTACCCTTATGAGAAAATACATGCTACTTGTACTGGGGTTGGCAACAGTGATTTGCGGCAATACACTTGCCCAAAGCGACTATCCTACCCTCAGTCAGGCCTCCCAAAGGCTGCAAAAACTCAGTTCTAACCCTGCGGTGGAGCTGAAGACACTCACCAAAACCGCTGGTGGTAAGGAAATTTATGCCTTGAAAATCGGAACTGGAAACAAAGACCAGAAGCCCGCAATCGCCGTAGTCGGCGGTGTGGAAGGATTTCATGTGCTTAGCGTGGAGCTGGCACTGCAGTTTGCTGAAAAGCTAGTCACCGAACATGCGGCTGCCTTGGAAGCGACGACATTCTATATTTTCCCCAATATGTCACCTGATGCCTATGCCCAGTACCACGATGCCTTGAAGTACGAGCGTCGAGGAAATGCGGTCGCCATCGACCACGACCGTGACGGGGTAGCCGGAGACAACGGGTACCGCGACCTAAATGGCGATGGGCTCATCACTTGGATGCGAATCACAGACCCCATGGGGGACTGGACTACTTCCAAGGAGGATGTCCGCGTCCTAGTAAAAGCAGATAGAGCCAAAGGTGAAGCGGGAAAATACCGAGTCGTGAAAGAAAGTGTGGACAGCGATAAGGATGGCAAATTTGCGGAAGACTTGACCGAAGGCATTGCCTTCAACAAGTCTCTCACCTACAAATTCCCCGTGTTTGAGCCTCTTGCAGGTGATATCGCCGTATCTCAATTGGAAAGTAGAGCCCTTTTGGATTACTTATTTGAGCAGTGGAACATTTTTGCCTTTGTGACCTTTTCTCCAGCCAACAACCTGAGCACCCCACTGAAGTACTCGGCTGGCGATGCACGTAAGCGCGTAGTGACTTCCATTTTGGAAAAAGACCAGGCCACAAATGCTATGGTTTCTGAACTCTACAACAAAACAGTACCTGCCAAAGCTTTCCAGCAAACTAACCAGGGTAGCGATGGCGATTTTTTCCAGTGGGCTTATTTCCATTTCGCACGCTACAGCTTTTCCACACCGGGGTATTGGACTCCTGAGTACAAGGGCAAAACCAATGCAGAAGCGACTTTCTTAGCTTGGTCTGATTCCTTGAAGCAGGATAATTTTGTACCCTGGACTGCAGTGAGCCACCCAGATTTTCCCAACCAACAAGTGGAAGTTGGAGGCATCAAACCATTCAAGATGGTCAACCCTCCTTTTGAGAAAGTGGGTGAAATCGCCAAGCAGCATACAGATTTTATCCTCAAGATCGCTGCCATGCAGCCTAAGCTAGAGTTTCACCAACTCAAATCAGAGTCCTTGGGAAATGGGCTTACCCGCATTACTGTTGACTTATTTAATAATTCTCCCTTATCTACCCACTCCGAAATGGGCACCCGCTCACGCTGGCTGAGAAAACTACGAGTAGACATTGATGTGCCTGCAGATCAGCTGGTCTCTGGGGACAAAGTGAAGCTAGTGGATTCGCTAGGCGCATTTGAGAAAACTACCTTTACCTGGATCGTGCGTAGCAAGGGTCCGGTGCAATTGAAAGCAGGCGCTCCGCATGCAGGATTTGTTACCCAAACTGTAAAATTCTAAGCCATGAAGATCATGAATATCAAACATACCTTAACTGCATTGGCTTTGGGAGCGTTTTTTTTTAGCCCCCTGGAAATCAAGGCACAACAAGAAAATTACTTTCGTGCGATAGGAAGCCCCCACAAACCCAAAGTTGAGATTGCTTGGAACCGCTATTACAGCGCCGAAGGGCTTTGGGATTTGATGAAGAAAATCGCAGTAGCACATCCCAAGCTAGCCAAAATCGAATCCATCGGAAATTCGGTGGAGGGAAGAGAGATTTTGACCCTTACGATCACCGATTTTTCTACAGGCATGGATACCGACAAACCCGCCATGTGGATCGATGGAAACATTCACTCCAACGAGGTACAGGGCGGGGAATTTTCGCTTTATGTGGCTTGGTATCTGACCGAGATGCATGCCGACAATGAATTTGTGAAGCAGCTGCTCAAGGACAAAACCTTTTACATCACCCCGACCATCAACCCGGATGCTCGCAACAACTTCTTTAAGGAGCCCAATACCGCTAGTTCACCTCGCTCAGGTATGCTGGTGCTGGACAACGATGGCGATGGCAAAAATGGAGAGGACCGTATGGATGATTTGGACGGCGATGGACACATTACCATGATGATCCGCAAGTCTCCAACGGGTAGATTCATAAAAGATCCGCTAGATCCTAGACGATTGATGCAAGTGGGTCCTGACCAAGTAGGGGAGTACGAAATGCTCGGTCAAGAAGGCCTCGATAACGATGGAGATGGTGAAGTCAACGAAGATGGAATTGGCTACTACGATCCCAACCGCGATTGGGGTTGGAATTGGCAACCCGATTACATCCAACGCGGTGCCATGCGCTATCCGTTTACCTTGCCAGAAAATCGTGCAGTGATGGAGTTTGTTTGGAAGCACTCCAACATTGCTGGAGCGCAGAGTTTCCATAATTCTGGGGGAATGATTCTTCGAGGCCCAGGGGCTGAAGAAGATATCAATACCTACAACCGGGAAGACATTCGGATCTACGATGCCATCGGTAAGAAAGGGGAAGAAATGATTCCGGGCTATCGTTACCTGACCGTATACAAGGATTTGTACTCCGTATTTGGAGGGGAGCTGGATTGGTTTTATGGCAATCGAGGAATCTTCACTTACACCAATGAGCTGATGGTCTCTTACCTGTACTTCAATAAAGAAGCAGGGCGTGGCAACCAGGAGGAGCAACTCAAGGTGGACGAGCTTTTGACCTTTGGTGATGCCTTTGTCAACTACAAAGAATTCAAGCACCCCCAGTTTGGGACGGTAGAGATTGGAGGCTTCAAAAAGAACTTTGGACGTGCACACCCAGGGTTTCTCTTGGAGCAGGATGCCCATCGAAATGCAGCCTTTACCATTTACCATGCCTACCATACGCCCAAGCTTTCCATCACCGAGGTAAAGGAAGAAGAGTTGGGAGGAGGATTGAAAGCCATTACGGCTACGATTTTTAACGAACGCATGATGCCAACTCACGCAAGCCAAGATTTGAAGTACCGAATCGAGCGCCCCGATTATGTGACGCTTACTGGAGCCAAGGTAGTAGCAGGCTTTGTGGTGGAAGATGCCGACATGAAGAAATATAAGGAGCAGGTTAATTCACCAGAAAAAATAGCCGTTGCCAATATTCCAGGCATGGGTGCGGTACAAGTTCGCTGGATTGTTTCTTCAGGATCTTCGTATAGCGTTACAGTCGATTCCGCCAAAGGTGGGAAGGCCAGCTGGAAAAAATAATAGGTTTGATCAGATTCAGATCCCCATTTCCTAACGGAGATGGGGATTTTTTTTAATTTCGGGAATGAACACTTCCCCTTGGATGCCCCGCTTTGTCCTGCTCAGTTTTCTTTTTTTATCCCTATCCTTCTTTGGATATGGACAAGGGCAGCCCACAGTTTTGATTGCCTATTACAGCCAATCCGGAAACACCAAAACTCTGGCTCTTGCCGTGGAGGAGGGTGCAAAATCGGTATCGGGTGTGCGGGTACTTTTGCTTCCTATTGATCAAGTGAGCACTAAAGAGGTACTTGAAGCTGATGCAATTGTGGTCGGCTCACCGGTCTACAATGCAAACGTGGCCCCAGCCGTGCTAGAGTTTCTCAATTCCTGGCCCTTTGAAGGAAGACCAATGAAAGATAAGCTGGGTGCAGCCTTTGTCACTGGAGGAGGGATCTCCATCGGTGAGGAGGGGGTGATGTTGGATATTTTGAGAGCCATGCTGATTCAGGGGATGCTGGTGATGGGCGGGGTAGAGGTAGAAGCTGCTTTTGGTGCTTCTGCAGTTACTGGGGAAGGACCTTTTAAAGGGGAAAAAATAGATCCGATTTTTTTGGCGAAGGGAGTTGGCTTGGGAAAAAGAGTAGCTGAAAAAGCACTAATCTGGAATCAATCCAAAAAATAAAACCCCGCTAAGTGGACTTAGCGGGGTGGTAGCATGAGTTGGTTTAGTTTAGTTGGATGCTACGAAAGATGAAAACCCATTGGAGGAAGATACCTTGAAGCTGATGGCGTCAGGGAAGCCAGGCTTTTTGATGGTATACACCTTATGAAGTCCTTGAGGATGGTCTACAAGTTCGGTGTGGATCAGTTGGTCTCCGTCAAAGATCTGAACGGTCACCGCTTTTGCCTCCAAGTTGGCTATGAGTAGACGGTACTTATTTTGTCCTAGTGGTGTTACTCTAGAAAATACGGTCTTAGACTCTTTCTCTAGTGTTGAAAAAGTAGCTGTTCTAAGCGTACCTTCTGCACCCGATACTTCAATCGAATAGTTTCCTTTTGGAAGTGCTGCCAAATCATATCTTTTTGCGAAAGCTTCGGTGGCATTGATTCGGTCACGAAGAACCAAGCGCTTGTCTGCATCGAGGATTCGAACAACCACTCCACCTTGAGGGGAAGCTGGAACGGTTACTAGGACCTTGGCGGTCTCGGTCTGTCTAATTTCCACGGAAGGATTTTCTGTGTTTGCGATTGCTGCTGTTGCCATCCCGGCAACGAAAAGCAGCATGAATAATTTCTTCATTTTTTAATTGGTTTAGTAGGTTTTGATAAGCTGTAGTTAGGAGCCTGACAAATCAATCTTGCCAAGAGGTATTTTGGGCTGCCTGCAAATCGGTGCACTTCGAATTGCTGTACAAAGATACTAAACGGGATCAAAAATGAAAAAGTTTCAAAAAAAATGAAATAAAATTATAAATATCATAATAAAACAGATAAAAAAATAAAAAAAATATAAAATAGGCTTGGAAACGATTGCGGAAGAGTTAGTGTCTTGAAAATTTGATTTATTAACAAATAAAATTTTTCATATTCGATATTTACAGAATATAAAGTTGATTTTATCTTCAAAATTAATGGTTTCGAAATCGATTGAATAAGGAAAATTTGGGTTGAAATTTTTTTTTAATTTTTTTCAATTCTGACTTTAATTCTAGGTTTTTTGGGTTAGAACTAAACCATTTGCCTCCTAACTCGCTTATGTGATCTAGTGAAATTGCTTGATTAAGGATGCCAATTGGTTCAATTTAAATCTGATTCGGCACCTGTTGGACCTTTTCCTGATTTGGATGAGCAACTCAAAGAAAGGTTAGACTCTTGCCGTGAATTATTCGGAATAATTTTAAATTCATCCTTAAAATAGTATGCATGCAGACTATTTTATATTTTGGTCTTCGAATTCAAAAAAAGTGGCAAGTTGCGTAGCAAGGCAGGAATTTTAGGGCAAAAAAAAACCCGATCTTCGATGACCGGGTTTGTGGTGATAAGTGGACTCGAACCACCGACTCACGGATTTTCAGTCCGATGCTCTACCAACTGAGCTATATCACCATCCTTTTGAGTGTTGCAAATGTAGAAAAATGAGTATTCTCTACAAATCCTTTTCAGAAAAAATAGACCCAAAATAAATAAAAACTAGTTAATCCGATCAATATGAGCATTTTACCACAACTTGCATTTGTCCTTATTTTGGGTGTTGCGGGCTTTATCTTGAGTAAAAGGATCCAATTTCTTCGCCGAAACATCCTGTTGGGTAAGGCAGAGACCCGAAATGACCAACCCGAAAACCGGTGGAAAGCCATGTTGCTGGTGGCTTTGGGTCAACAAAAAATGTTCAAACGCTTGATCCCTGCATTATTACACCTCTTGATATATGTGGGGTTTCTGGTCATCAACTTGGAAGTGCTGGAGTTTGTCCTCGACGGGATATTGGGCACGCATCGGTTATTTGCTCCATTCTTAGGTGAAGTGTATACGGTTGCGATCAACGTATTTGAATTTTTAGCTGTTGCAGTACTGCTATCCTGTCTTGCGTTTTTGGTGCGGCGGAATGTGATAAAGGTGGAGCGATTTACCAAGCCTGAACTCAAGGGTTGGGCGGTGCTGGATGCTAATCTGATCCTCTTAATCGAAATCATCTTGATGTTTGCTATTCTGACTATGAATGCCACGGATCAAATTTTGGCTCAGCGAGGTGATGCACATTATCAAGTTCTAGGTCCTCTTTTCTTTAGTAGTTTGCTTCAACCCCTTTTCGAGGGGCTATCCTCAGGTGCTTTGGTGGCTGTAGAGCGATTCGCTTGGTGGTTTCACATTGCCGGAATTTTAGGTTTTGCTGTGTATGTGACCTATTCGAAGCACCTTCATATTTTCTTGGCCTTCCCCAATACCTGGTACGCTAACCTGAAGCCTAAGGGTGAGATGTCCAACATGCCCGAGGTGACTCAGGAAGTAAATATGATGTTGGGGATACCTGTAGAAAATCCATCCGCCCCTCCTGCGGAGATTGGCCGCTTTGGAGCGAAAGACATCAATGATCTCAGTTGGGTAAATCTGCTCAATGCCTATTCTTGCACGGAATGTGGTCGCTGCAGTTCCGAGTGCCCAGCAAATCTGACTGGTAAAAAACTCTCTCCACGCAAGATCATGATGGATGTCCGAGATCGCGCCGAGGAGGTAGGAAAAAGCTTAGACGCTGGAGGTCCTGGTCTAGCGGATGGCAAGTCACTCCTGGGAGACTACATCAGCAAGGAAGAAATCAACGCCTGTACAAGCTGCAATGCCTGTGTGGAAGCCTGCCCAATCAATATTGATCCTTTGTCAATTATTCTGCAGATGCGCCGCTACGTGGCCATGGAGGAATCGGGTACTCCTGCCCAATGGAATGCGATGTTCCAAAATATGGAAACAAGCTTTTCACCCTGGAAGTTTAGTCCATCCGACCGCTTCAACTGGTCCGAAAAAGTAAAAGAAGAAGAAATGAAATAAGAGATGCCTGAAAGCCCATTTGGTCTTGCATCTTGTATCTAACCTCTAGTAGCTAAAAACATGTCTACCTATACTGTTCCCACCATGGCCGAAATGGCCGCCAATGCTCAGACTCCGGAAGTACTTTTCTGGGTGGGCTGTGCCGGTTCCTTCGACGAGCGCTACAAGGCCGTCACCCAGGCTTTTGTAAAAATCTTGAATAAAGTAGGGGTAAGTTTTGCAGTACTCGGCCCTGAAGAAGCCTGCACAGGAGATCCTGCTCGTCGAGCTGGCAACGAATTTCTATTCCAAATGCAAGCAGTGGCGAACATCCAAGTGATGAATGCCTACGAGGTCAAGAAAGTGGTCACTGCCTGTCCGCACTGCTTCAATACAATCAAGAACGAATACCCAGCCCTAGGTGGAAACTACGAAGTAATTCACCATTCGGAGTTTCTCCAGCAGCTGATCAACGCAGGCAAAGTAACCCTACAAGGAGGGGGAGAGTTTAAAGGAAAGAAAATCACCTTCCATGACTCATGCTACCTCGGACGCGCCAATGAGGTCTATGAAGCACCAAGAGAGGTCATCAAGGCTCTGGATGTGGAGCTTGTAGAAATGAAGCGTTGCCGAACCAAAGGACTCTGCTGCGGCGCAGGAGGTGCACAGATGTTTAAGGAGCCAGAAGCTGGCAAAAAGGACATCAACATCGAACGCACCGAGGAAGCTCTAGCTACAGGAGCAAAGGCCATTGCGGTAGGTTGTCCCTTCTGCTTGACCATGATGACCGATGGAATCAAAAACAAAAACAAGGAAGCGGAAGTAAAAGTCTATGACCTTGCTGAGATGATTGCGAAGGATATGGCAATTTAATTTTTAGATTTGAATCCAAAAGACCCTTTTTGTCGTTATGCAGGAAGGGTTTTTCTTTGAAGATACGATTTGACTTATGTACCAACCTTTTGATCAGTTACCCGACTCTTCCCGCATTTGGATTTATGCCTCCTCGCGCAAATTTTCAATTGCCGAGCAAGAGGTAATCCGAAAGACCTTGCGAGATTTCTGTACCGGTTGGGCTACCCATGGCAGGGAGATGCCGAGTTCCTTCGAGATTTTACACGAGCAACTCCTAGTTTTGGCGGTTGATGAAAGCCAATTGGGAGCCTCAGGATGCTCCATTGATTCATCGGTGCGTGCACTGCAAGGCTTGGAGCAAGCACTTGATTTGGATTTGGTCAATCAAGGTAAAGTCACACTAATGGATAGCAATGGAGCGCTGCGTGTGTTACCAGCATTGGGGCTGAAGTCCAAAATTTCAACGGGACAAATCACCCTAGACCTTGAGGTGGTTCAACCCACTTTGCATACCAAAGCTGATCTAAAGAGGCTATGGATACCGGTACGAAAAAGCTGGTTGTCCTCCTATTTTCCAAATTAATTGCCCATATTCAACCTCAGACTACAGCCGCTGTCCAATGAAACCGATTTTTTTTCATCTAGCACTTTGCTTTCTCCTGCTTCTAGGAGGCTGTAAAAGCCTTTTGGAAAAAGGAAATGAACAGTTTCTATCTGGTGAATACCAGCTTGCCATAGGCACCTTCAAACAAGTATTAGCCAAAGACAGCAGCAATTTGAGAGCAAGACAGGTCATCGCTGAGAGTTACCGCCTTTCCAATCGCATCGAATCCTCTGGCCCGTATTACGAGGCACTGGTGGCGGTGGAACCCACCTTTGATTCCTATTTTCATCTCGGTCAAAGTCACAAAGCAAATCAGCAAGCGGAAGCAGCAAAAAAGGCCTTTGAGCAAGCAGCTTTGTTAACTTCAGACGATCGACTCCTTGCTCGCGTGAAGCAGGAAATCAGGTCTCTAGAGTTGAGTGCCACGATCGTAGAATATTTTCCAAATTACGAATTGGTCAATTACCGAGAGCTCAACACGGCAGGAGCTGATTATGCGCCGTTACTAAGTGAAGATTTTTTTTATTTTACTTCAGGCAGAGCCTCCTCTAGTCTATATCCAGCCACAGGTACTCCTTATCACCAGCTTTTCCGAACCCGTGCAGAAGGGTTAAAAGTGGATGCCGGCAGCATCCAACCTTTGCCTGAATTCCAAAATGAAGAGGGGCTGAATCAGGCTGCTTTGGCCATTAGTCCTGATGGGAATACCTTAATCTATGCCAGGGGAAATTCCACCTCTTCCAAAGATTACCCTGAAACCACTCTTTTTGCCTCTTATTTCAGAGGAGCGGGATTTACCCAACCCATCTGGCTGCCGCTGAATGAGGAGGATTCCTGGTGGAATTCTACCCCTGCTTTTAGTGTGGATGGGACAGAACTTTACTTTGCTTCTAATCGACCTGGGGGCTTTGGAGGGATAGACCTGTATAAGGCCACCAAACTTGCGAATGGAGACTTTGGGAATGCGGTGAATCTAGGGCCTACGATCAACACCGCGGGCAATGAGTTGTTTCCACGTGCCACTAAGGATGGTAAATTTTTCTTTGCTTCCGATGGGCATCCTGGATTTGGGAAACTAGATCTTTTTGTAGCTGAGAAAAATAGCGATGGAATCCAAGTGATCTCCAACCTAGGCAAGAATTTCAATAGCAATGGAGATGATTTTGGAATTTTCTTCACCGAATATCCAAAAGCGGGTTTTATCTCCTCCAACCGTGAAGGAGGTAAAGGCGACGATGACATTTACTTTTTTGAAGACAAGACTCCCAAGCCAAAAGTGGTCAATGTGCTACTCAATGTATATACCAAAACCACGAAGGAGTCTGGTGAGGCTGTAGTGTTGCCTCAAACACGCGTGGTTCTTTATGGCGGGGATAAGAAACAATTGGGCGGTGATGTATCCAATGCGCAAGGGAGAGTTCGATTTACGCTTTCTCCAGAAAGTGAATACAGCATCATTGCTTCTCGAAGCGGGTATTTCTCCAAATCCTTCCCATATACCACTAAAGGAAAGACTCCTGACCCTGCTACACTCATTCAAGAGGTCACCAACATCACCTTAGACACGACCATATTTTTGGATCAGTTGATCCTTGAAAAAGCGATTGTTTTGGAAAACATTTATTACGATTTGGCCAAGGCAGACATTCGTCCAGATGCTGCGCTGGAATTAGATAAATTGGTAAAAATCCTGAAGGACAATCCAACGATACGCATTGAGTTGAGCTCGCATACAGATTCCAGATCTGGGGATGAATACAACTTGACCCTATCTCAACAGCGGGCTCAATCTGCTGTGGATTACCTCGTGTCGCAGGGAATAGCTGCAGATCGATTGGTAGCGAAAGGCTATGGTGAAACGCAGCTTAGAATCCAAAATGCCCAAACCGAGGAGGAACACCAAACCAACCGACGCACAGAATTCAAGGTAATTGAGATTAAAGGGAACTAGGTTAGTGCTTCCTAAAATTTCATTGCCTCATAAATGAGGTCATGGATTTTTGTACGAATTCCTAAATCAAGCAGGGTGTTGTTTGTAGAAGAGGGATAGACGCGGTTGGAGAGAAAGATATAGATGAGCTGATTGTCTGGGTCAGCCCAAACGCAGGTTCCCGTAAATCCAGTATGTCCAAAAGTACTTTTTGGCGCCAACTTCCCCGCAGATCCTCCTTTTCCCTTTTCAGGTTCGGGCTTATCCCAACCCCATCCTCTCCTACTAAGTTTGGATTGTCTCTTGGTAAATGCTGCGATGGTTTCGGGTTTGAGTAAGTTTACATCCCCGTAGCTTCCCTGATTTAAAAGAAGCTGAAGCACTACCGCCAGGTCCTGTGCGGTACCAAATAAGCCAGCATGCCCTGCCACCCCTCCATACATCGCAGCACCGGGATCATGCACATATCCTTGAATTTGTCTACCCCGAAAGTTTAGATCATTTTCTGTCGGTGCGATTTGTGCAAGTGGAATTTTTTCAAATGGCCTAAAAGTAAGCGTTTGCAGACCAAGGGGAGCGTAAAAATTATGCGCTACAAAATCGTCTAAAGGTTGATTCACGATTCGCTCGATGACCGCTTGCAGGAAGTACATAGTTAGGTCGGAATACACATAGCCATAGGGCTTGGGCAAAAGTTCGGATTCCACGGTCCATTTCCATAGGCTATCCCGTAAGCTCGTTTTGGCAAACATATCATTCGAGACTGGTAGGGTATAACCCTCGCTAATCGAATCCTGATAATAGATGGGATTCCATTTGCCTGCATTCAGAGTTTTGGTATAGTGGGGAATGAAGGCCTTCAAACCTGCTTCATGTGCGAGCAGATTCGAGAGAATTATACCTCCTTTATTCGTTGTCTTTAACTCCGGAAGGTAATCACCCAGGGTTTTACTGAGATCAAGTTCTCCACGGCTATGCAAAAACATTGCGGCAAGCGTAGTAGCGGCTACTTTGGTGACAGAAGCCAGGTCATAGACCGTTTCAGATGTTACGGGAGCAGATTTTTCGTAATCCAAATGTCCATAGGATCGATCAAAAATGACCGTTCCCGCCTTCGCAACTAGCACTCTTGCTCCCGGAGCTGCTTTGGATGCAATCATTTCTGCCACTACCCCGTCAATTTTATCAAGCTTTTCTCCATTTACGCCTACGCTTTCTGGACTTCCATAAGCCAAGCGGTTGGATGGGTTCAGGAGCCCGCCGACCCCTTGTATAAACTGTTCGCTTACCGTCACTGGTAAAATTCCTTTGGCAGGCTTGGCACCAAATAAAATCTGAGGTACTAGCTTTTGGGTGAAGGGAGAATTTTCATAGGCAAAGACCACATGTTCCAATCCTTCCAGGTACTTGGCTGCATATACGTTACCAAAAAGTACCGTCACCACCTTTTGTCTTTTCTCCAAATTACGAATCAACTCCAAATCCCCTGGAGCGATGCCAAATCCCCGTTGGGGGCTATTGTTGACTCCCATCAAACCCACCACAATTACCTCGTAGTCTTCCAACTGCTTCATCAGATTGTAGTGCGTGGACTCATCGGAAGCCTTAGCAATCTGAAAGTGGTCTACCTGGGTGTAGCGGTTGAGGTAGTCGCTGAAATCCGCACCCGAACCGCCAATGCTTAGGCTGGCAATTTTGTTGAGGTCTAACTGGCCTAGGGGAAGTAGGTCTCCCTTATTTGCCGCTACCGTGATGGCCTCGCTGTAAAGTTTTTCGATGACTTCCGAGGTAGCTGAGGTGGTCAGACGATCTGCAATTTTGTAGGTGTCTAATGGAGTAAATGAATGAAGACCCGCCCAATACTTGGCTTTCAGGACCTTTTTTACCCGTCGGTTGATTTCTTCTTCGCTGATTAGCCCCTGAGCTACTGCATCTAGAATAAGTGCCTTTGCTTCGGCCACATTATCAGAATGCAAAAGGATGTCGTTGCCAGCAAGTAGAGCCTGCAATTCTATTTCTCCTGGCTTACTTCGGTTGGCCACCCCTTCCATGTTTAAGGCATCGGTAAAAATCAAGCCTTGGAAATTCATCTGTTGTTGCAATAAATCGGTAACTATGGGTTTGGATAGGCTTGTGGAAAGTGAAGATCCTTGATTCAAGCTAGGGACATTCAGATGGGCCACCATGACGGACATCAAATTTTCTTTGAATAGCTCTTGGTAGGGATACAGGTCTACTTCCCAGATTCTTTTTTTCTCATGAGCAATTAAAGGGAGCGTAAAGTGGCTGTCCGTTTCGGTATCTCCATGCCCGGGAAAATGCTTTGCATTGGCGAGGACTCCGTTTTCCTGAAGCCCTTTCATATAGGCCACCGCCCGTTGAGTAACTCGATTTTTATCCTCCCCAAATGCCCGAAAGCCGATTACTGGGTTTTCGGGATTGGAGTTGACATCTACTACGGGAGCAAAATTGACATGCATGCCCAGCACCTTAAACTGCCGGGCGATTTCTGCACCCATTTCCTGAACCAGGTTGGGATCTGAGATGGCACCAAGGGTCATGGCTTTTGGGAAATTGAGAGTAGAATCCAATCGCATCCCAATTCCCCATTCAGCATCCATCGCAATCATCAAGGGGGTCTTGGCTTGTGCCTGGTAGTAGTTGGTCAATCGGGCTTGCCGGTTAGGCCCTCCTTGAAAAAAAATCAAGCCTCCTAAATTTTCTTTTTGTATCAACGCACTGATCTCATTCACATGCCGTTGATCCTTGTTGGAATAAGCCGCGACCATAAATAGCTGCCCAAGTCGTTCTTCAAAGGTGAGCGCATGAAACACACTATCTACCCAAAGCTGTTGGAGATCGGATCCTTTTGTTTCCAAAGAGTCCTTATGCACCTCAGCAGAAACCCGAATATTCGGAAAAAAAACACCCAATAACAGGATCCAGAGTAGGTTGGGCAAATGCAGTGTTCTCATGGAGTAGAATACATTTAATTCTGTATTTTTACCTAAATTTACCCTGTGATTTAGGGCTTTTTAGGTTAACTAAAGGCTTTCATCTCGACTAAGTCTCCAAAAAAAAGACCTGAAGATTCAAGTTACAAAAGTTTGTAAAACTTCAACTCGACTTTGGGATTTTCTGGGGATTAAAAACAAAAACCCAAGAGGGTAGCCCACCCCAAGGATAAAATATCCAAGTACCGTTTTCAAAAACTGAAAAAAGCATGAAACTTCCTTCCATATTTAAGACGGCATCCCACCAGCGTTTTTCAATCAAGCCAAGGTATTACGATCCAATCAAGGAAGAGATCGAAGAGCGTACTTCAAGAATAAAAAAGGAGCTTGAGCAAGAAGGATTGATTGAGCCGGAGGAGGATGGAGGTTCCGAGTTTCCAAGGCGATCAGCGATGAAAGGCTCATTTTCCTCCTATCGAGGAATGAAGACTCGAGATACTTCAGTTTTTAATTCCACAGGAATAATCCGTACCCTGCTTTTTTTAGGCATGGTCGCAGCAGCATTTGGATACATTTACATTGGACCTTCCATTTTCACCTACCTGAGCTATGTGGCTATTGGTGGCGGAGGGTTTTATTTTTTACTGAAATTCCTCAAAAAAAGGAAAAATGCCTGATTACATTCAGCTTCTTCCCGATGCGATTGCCAACCAAATTGCAGCTGGTGAGGTAGTTCAACGGCCAGCTTCAGCACTCAAAGAGTTGCTCGAAAATGCCGTTGA
>JACCDO012323674.1_pt1 | contig 30770 bp, 29 predicted proteins | sample 7446101 | NCBI WGS metagenome assembly JACCDO01 (sample SAMN15323440, study PRJNA562643) | freshwater metagenome | isolation source: river surface water | place: USA:Blue River Watershed | collected 2017-08-16
CAAACTCCTTCAACGTCTTCGCTTGAAAATCGTTGTTCACCATTAGCACGTTTGGAATCAGAGCGACCTGAGAAACGGGCACGAGGTCCTTCTGCACGCTAAATCCCATGTTTTTGTATAGCGAGACGTTTGCAGTCAAGGTGCTAGTGTGCAGAAGAATCGTGTAGCCATCTGGCGTCGCACGTGCAACAGCTGCAGCGCCGATATTGCCACCGGCCCCCGTTTTGTTCTCGACAACAATATTTTGTCCGAGTATGCCACCAAGCTTTTCGGCCAACATGCGTGCTGTGATGTCGGTGCTACCGCCCGCTGCAAAAGGTACGACCATGGTGATGGGCCTAGTTGGCCACGTTTGCGCCTGTGTGACTTCACAGAAACTAAAAACTAAAACCGAGAGCGCAAGAACAGCTTTCACTACTTTTGACTGCGTCATACTTATCTCCTTTTAGTGATTTCTACTTTTCCAGCATCCGCGTCTACTTCGATGAAGTCGCCGTTAGCGATCGCTATGGTGGGATTCTCATTTAGTCCTGCGACCACGGGAATTTCGCCAATAATTGCGCCTATTGTCGTGATGGGCTCTGGAGTCACCTGAATAAATGCAACCGGTGACGTGCCACGTGACACCATATCGTAGATTTTGTAAGAACCGCCTGTTGAGCCCTTGCCAGTTAAAAATACAAGTACCTTCCCGGCAATATTTACACCCTCAAGCTCATGCCCTGGCTCCGTGACAATGCCAGTCATATTGTCCACGCCGCCATTAAAGCTGATCGCTTCACTTGTTACGACGGCCTCACCACTCGCTTTACCCTTGACGATCTTTCTGCCTTGTAGAGTCAGTTTTTCGGTTGTCAATTTGATTATCTCCACACGCCGTTGATGGCAGCTTGCATGACACGCGATAGATTTCCGTAGTGGGCGGGCAAGCCAAATTGACCTGGCGCGTAAAACGCCATTTTTGCGGAGTTGGTTGTCAAAGTTTTATAGCCCTTGTTCGGTGCAATGACGCGACTGCGTGCGAGAAAGGGACAGGTTTCGCGTACAACGACGCCACCAGCCTTTTTGATCGTTTCAACATAGCCCATCTGCTCTGCCATGGCGTACATTGCGCCCGCTGTGGTCACCCAAAGAGAAACGTCTTTATGTACTTTCTTTCCTTCAAGCGCTTCGGCAACTTCGCGCATCTCTTGTACTGAGGCGTTTGGGCATCCCACAAGAATCCAATCCACATGGTCTGAGGGCTCTTTGTTTAGGGCGTTCTCACATTGTTCTCTCTCCCCAACGCCATACGTGAGAACTTTGGCTGGAGCGCGTCCGCCGAAGGCTGCATCCACAGTGGGTGCTTCTGGTGTAACACCGACGGCATGAAACATACTGACTGCGCCTGAAGCCGCAAGCGCTGCACTGAGCGCTTTAAGATCCTCAAGCGTTGGGTTGGTCGGTAGGCCAACAAAGACAGGTGTGTCTTGACCGGCAATCTTTCCCGCAAAATAGCCGAGTGTTCCGTAGTCAGTCATGTCACGCATCGGCGTCTCGACGTTAATTAAGAAGCTGCCGTAGCGATTCTCTGTTAAGTGAAAACCGTATGCAGGCGTCCGACCAGTTAGCGCGGTGGCAAGTGCGCTTGGGCCGCCTTCGCGGTTTGTGCGCGCGCCACACACCGAGTTTGCGAACACTACAGCAGAGGATTCGCCCCATGCCATGTGCTCGCCAAACCGGGGCATATTTCCAACTAGATAGGGGATGCAGGTGTTGCATGTGTTTGCGCCCATTCCAGCATAGGCGCCAGTTAGACGTACTTGCAATGTGCTGTCAGACTCGGGTATCCCAATCTCTCGCCACTGCGAGGGATCGACTGCTGTGGGATTTGTTGTTACACGCGTGACAAATTTCCCACCTTGCTTGCGGATGTCTTCGACGAACCGGGTGCCGGCCTCCTCAGCAACCAGCACGGATGAGCCTGCCATATGTACGTTATTGACGGGAATAAGGCGCTCGGCCCCAAAGCTTTCACCTAGAGCTACAAGAATCTCCATGGCTTTTCGCACCGCGGGCCCGCGGTCGCCATTTAACATCTTGGTCTCTTCGTCGGTCAGCAACACTGTTGTCTCCAGTTTATTGGTCAATATTGACAGTTTTTCATCTAATTATCTCTGGACTTTACCTGAAAAACGAGGTGGCTGACCTAGCAAAAACATTTGAATGTATATCGCATACGGTTACTATTACTCGTAACTAAACTTAGCCTCTGCATCCCATGTTTACTTGCGTGCGTTCGTTGATTGGGCTGTCACTTTTGTCGGTTGCTGCAATAGCACAAAGTCAGGTGCCAACAGCCTGTCGGTATGCTGATGAGCGCTGCACTGAATGGATATCACTTAGTGATACGCAACAACGCGGTCTGATCTATCGTACATACGACTTGAATGCGCGTAATGAACAGATTGAGCATGCGGTGGTCGTCATCCACGGTCAAGGACGCAACGCAGACGGCTATTTTCGGCATACGTTAGCGGGTGCATTTCTAGCTGAGGCACTACAACATACGGTAGTGATATCACCCCGATTCGCCTCAAATGAGGGAAAGAGCTGTCGCGACAAACTCGATGTCGATGAAGTTGGTTGGGGCTGTCTTGGTCCTGCAAGCTGGCGCAGCGGTGGTGAGCAGGCAACACCTGGAGCAAAAAAATTCAATTCCTTCGATTTTATGGATGCGATTTTAGAGCGCTTATCGAACCGTGCAGTATTTCCAAATCTACGCACTATCGTGATTGCCGGTCATTCCGCAGGCGGACAGTACGTTGGTCGCTATCAAATGACCAACAGTTTGCACGAAAAACTCGGCACGGAAAAAAACATCAAGATCAGTTACGTTGTTGGTAATCCCTCCTCGTATACCTACCCTGACGCGTTGCGTCCGACTCGTTCCGCGATCCCGAGCAACATCAGTGCAGCGGCGCCTGGGTATGTTCCAGTTTTACCCGCTACTCCTCAGGCTCCTTTTGTCACTTTCCCGGACGCGTCGGGGTGCACCAACTTTAATAGCTGGCCATACGGATTGGAGAACAAAGTAGGCGCGGCACGAGACGTGTCAAACATGGAACTAAAAGAGAGACTTGCACGCCGTCCAACGACATTTTTATTGGGAGAGTTAGATATTCTTCCTCTGTATGGCTTCGACAGTTCATGTGCGGCGATGGCACAAGGTCCGACCCGTCTCGCACGAGGCTTCGCGTATGCAAAGTTCGTCAACGATAGCCTAATGAGTAATCACGCGGCCGTGATGATTCCTGCTTGTGGGCATGATGCACGCTGTATGTTTACAGCTGAGAAGGCGCTGCCTTACTTATTTATTCGCTAATTTCACATGTCGACTGCCGAGTTTAAACAAGAGACCCTTAAGCAACGACTATCGAGAATCATATTTGAATCTGATACGGTAGCGGGGCGACGATTCGATAAAGCGCTATTTCTGGCAATTATTTTGTCGGTTGGCGTTGTTGTGCTCGCGAGTGTTGAGACAATCGCAACAAGATATGTCCGCTTACTCTCTGTCTTGGAGTGGTTCTTTACGATTGTCTTTACTCTTGAATATGCACTCCGAATTTATTGTGCCGAGAATCGTCGGCAATATATCTTCAGTTTTTTTGGAGCGATCGATCTTATTGCGGTGCTTCCGACGTACTTAGCGTTAATTTTTCCTGAATTGCACTCGTTAATTGATGTAAGGGTGTTGCGATTGATTCGCATTTTTCGTGTGTTCAAACTCACGGCCTATTCGTCTGAATATACTCACCTGGCAAGAGCATTCGCAGCAAGCAAAAGAAAGATACTAGTATTCCTCTCCATCGTTTTAATGGTTGTGATGGTCATGGGTACGCTGATGTACGTGATAGAGGGTCCCGAACATGGCTACACCAGTATTCCGACAGGAATATATTGGGCGATCACCACCATGACAACAGTTGGATTTGGCGACATCGCCCCGCAAACCGATCTGGGCCGCTTCTTGTCATCCGTCATGATGTTGATTGGCTGGGGTACGTTGGCTGTACCGACAGGTATTGTGACTGCCGAAATGTCTGTGCATACAAAGCGCGCTCGCGAGAAGCATGCTTGTCCTCATTGTTCGAGATCTAATTTAAAAATCTATGACAAATTTTGCGGAACTTGTGGGAACAAAGTAGAACTCGTAACGCCTACAAAGTCGCAGCCTTAACCGAAAGTGCCTTGAATGCAACCTGAAACGAGCGAACAACTAGTGCGTCGTGTGAGTGCTAGCTTTAACAAGCAGACCGCGATGAGCCTCATAAAAGCCACGATGCCTCTCATCGAGAGAGGGTGTACTGAAATACATCTCCCACGCTGGGAGGGGATCCAGCAGCAGCATGGCTTTATTCACGGGGGTGTTGTCGGCATGATTGCTGACTCTGCTGGCGGTTATGCAGCGATGACAATGACGCCGGAAAATGCATCGGTACTGACGGTTGAGTACAAATTAAATATGCTTGCTCCAGCAGACGGCGATACTTTAATTGCGAGGGGTAGCGTCATCAAGTCTGGTCGAACACTGATTATCACAAAGGCTGAAGTTTTTAGCGTTCGCGGTGAAAAGAGGACCCTGTGCGCACTGATGCAACAGACGATCATGGTGATGCATGATCGTGGGGAAAAATCGAACTAGCATGTGTAAGGTAATCGTATGAACAAGCGGCCAACGTATGGGGGTTTCTGCGCGGTGCCACTGCTTTTAGCGTTAGCGACTACACAGGTGCAAGCGCAAACGCAAATTCCGAGCGATCGAGCTGGCGATAATGGTTTGGCACATACGCATATCTTTGGCGGTGATATAAACATCCAAGGTATGCATCAGCAATTCGCGCTCGCAAGCGCACGAGGGCCACTACCTTTTGGAGTCACGGGTAGCGTTCAGCGCTGGATCTCAGGCCCTCCGCTCGATAACCTCTACACACAGATTGCTCAAGGCTACATGCCTGTTAGTGACAAGTGGAAGCTTGTCTTTAATCAAATTTATCAGAATCAAGGCAATATCAATCTGGCAAATATGGTCGTGGGTGCGAGTTATAAACCGACGAGTGATGTCAGTATAAATGCGACGGTTGGAGTTGGGGTAAATACTGCGTATACCTATCGCTACAGTGTCTATGCGTCACCTCAGCTCATACTTCCCTATACGCAGGGCGGTAAGAAGGTGCTGTCAGTTGAGGCAGGATTAACTTATCAAAGTTATGAGTTAGGTGAGTTTTCTCAAATCGCGCCAAAGATCAATTGGAATGCGTCAGAATCGCTTCCTATGCTGAGTGCTGGATACTCGTTTGGCAGTTTTAGAAACTCTACGGCTCAGACGATGACCGGTTACTACCAGCCTAAGACGCTTAGTGGCGCGATGTTTACTTCTGTGTTTAAGCCAACAGAGAAGTCCTTCTTTGCATTGTCTTGGTATCCAGCAAATCGGAACTACATCGCAGGTCTCCAAATGGTGCAAGATACCTACGGAGCTACTTTGCATTACAACGCGTCCGAGCAGATTCGTTTTTCGTTGTTCTCGCAGTTTCAAGTAACACGAGGCAGCGGAAATGACGTCGCGTTTGGCGCGAGTATGAGTTTTAACTTTTGAGCGACTGACATAGGGGCAAAGAACGATGGAAGAGAGAAGCAAACGATCGCGACGCCATTTTTTAAAGGCAGGGACAACTCTCGCAGCGGGCCCACTGATTGCCTCAGCAGCCCCTGCCACACATGCGAACGCTAGTACAGCTATCGCGCCTGCAGCGACTACCACATCTCAAATTCAAGGCGGAAGCCAGTCGACGTTTCCTTCTAAAGAGGCTCCTGGCTCAAATGAAGGTGGATACAACATTCTGTTTATCTTGACGGATCAAGAGCACTATATGGGGCCGTCATGGCCGATTCCGCTGCCTGGCCATGAGCGGTTACGTAAGACTGGAACCTATTTTGAAAATCATCAGATTGCCGCGGATATGTGTTCGGCTTCTCGCGCCGTAATTTATACCGGCCTGCACATGCCACACAACGGCATTTTTGATAACGCCGGCATTCCCTACATGAAGAGCCTCGACCCAAAGTTACCAACTGTTGGGAAGATCTTACGAAAGCTGGGTTATTACACCGCTTATAAAGGCAAGGTTCATTTAAATGGTGCGATTGCGTCCGAGAATAAACCGGATCACATAAAGAGCCTATTCGAATCCATGATGGACAAAGATTATGGCTTCTACGATTACACGGGCTCTGGAGATTTTATTGAGGGTGCACTAGGCGGTTATCAATACGATGAGATTACCGCAGCTCAAGCATCGCAGTGGTTGAAGGCTAAAGGACAGCCGATGACAGCGAAAAAGCAACCTTGGTATTTGGCCGTGAACTTTGTGAATCCGCATGACGTCATGTGGGTCAACACCGATGACCCCAAGGGGCCGGTCGTTCAGGGTAAGGATGCAAAGCTTGCGATCGCTTACCCTCCGAATGATGTCCAGTACAAAAAGCGGTGGGATGATATCCCCTTGCAAAGCACATGGCAGCAATCACTTGACGGACCGGATCGTGTGCCGGCCCATCGAATCTATCACGAAGCAAACGCGTACTTAACTGGGATGATCCCAAATGAGGAGAGTCGACTTCGATTGCGACAAAACTATTATTTCAATGCAATTCAGGATGTCGATAAAAAAATTGAGGCATTACTGAAGCAACTCGATGATTTAGATCTAACCAAGAACACGATTGTCATTTTTACCTCGGATCACGGTGATCTTTTAGGAAGCCATGGTGGCCTCTCAAGTAAAGGCACGACAACCTATAAGCAACAAAATCATGTCCCATTGTTGATTGTGCATCCGGAAATCAGTGGCGGACAACGCTGCAAGGAGGTCACATCGCACCTCGATCTTGTACCGACGATCGTAGCAATGACCAAAAAGAATACTGAGCCAGCCAATGCGATGCTCTCGATGATGAAGGGTCAGGACTTGACTCCCCTACTCAGCAAGCCTAACAGTCCAGAGTTCACAAAGAAGCGCGGCGGCGTCTTGTTTTGTTATAGCCAACTCATGGTTCATGACCCAGCCTTTACAAAAGCGCTGTATACGATGATTGAGAGCGGTAGCGTCGCGAGAGCAGATGAGTTTAAAAAAATCGAGACTTTCCCAATTGACTGGTCATTACGCGTTTCGATACGTAGCATTGTTGATGAGCGCTATAAGTTCAGTCGCTATTTCTCGTTCAAAGAGTTTAATACCCCCAAAACTATTGAAGAGTTAAAAGCGAAGAATGACCTGGAGCTATACGATCTGCAGGCAGACCCGCAAGAGTTAAATAACCTAGCTTACGATTTTGAAAAGAATAAGGAGTTAATTTGGGCGATGAACTTAAAGCTCAACGCATTAATTGAGCGCGAAATAGGAAAGGATGACGGCAGCTTTTTGCCGCTCACTGACTGGATAAATTGGAGTGACGTTCGTACGACGATGGTTAATCTGTAGCGTTAGTCAGTTCATCGGCGGGAGTTTTAGTGCGATACCGTTTTAGAAAATAAATTAATCACTAGCACCCCGCCAACAATCATGCCTATCCCCAGCAGTGCCGGCATATCGAGCTTTTGCCCAAGCCAAAGCCAACCAACTAAAGCCACGAGCGCGACCCCAGCCCCTGACCATATCGCGTATGCGACTGAGATGGGGATGTGATGGAGCACTTTCGCTAGGAAATAAAAAGCAGCGCCGTAGCCGATGGTGACCAAAACCGAGGGAATCAGACGTGTAAACCCCTCGCTAAACTTCAGTGCCGTCGTCGCCATGACCTCAGCCGCAATCGCAATTGATAGGTATACCCAAACCATGGATCCCCTATCCTTTTCTCTTGGTTCTAGCGGTGTGTACGATCTGCGTCATGCCAAGCAGAATTGAGATCGACCAACCAAAGGCGATCATGCCGCTTAAAGCGATCACCACCATCACAAGATCCCAACTCAGTGGCAACGGATTCGTGCCAAATCCTACGGTCGTGTACGCGCTACCGGCAAATACCATCGCTTGATGTTCGTCATGAATCAGATCAAAAAAGTTCAGGGCAAAACCCCAAATATATATTTCCAGGAGATGAGACAAAGCAAGGACAAACGCCATGATGTAGAACACGGGTTGAATCAAACTGTAGCGGTTAGTCTTCATCAGGGCGTCCGTAATAACTTCAAACTGACGCGTGACTAAAAACATGTACGTAGCGTGTATCACAAGAATTAGAAACAGCATGGCGCCACTAAACAGAAGGGCATCTGCGTTGAAGACGTCTTGGGATGAGTTATTTAACATTTGGATAATCAGCGAGATAAAGAGTAGAGCCATTATTCCGCATACTGCGACTGTCTGTCGAGCGTTTGACCGGAAATCTCGAGCTGCTTAGATTTTTAAATACAGGGTAGGATAAGAGATTCCAATTTCCCCATCATTTCTGAGGCAAAAGCAATGGCGAACAGCGAAAGCGGTCTCGAAAGCACTGAGGTCAAAAGGCGTCAAGAACAGTACGGGTTTAATGAACTGCCGTTTGCCGACAGTAATACATTGCTAAGTACTTTCGTTCGGATCATCACCGAGCCGATGTTTGCTTTGCTCGTTATCGCTGCGTTGATTTATTACTTGATCGGAAGCTTGGAAGATACCGTCCTGCTTGGCTGCTTTATCGGAATCTCAATTGGGATCACGACCTATCAAGAGCGTAAAAGTGAACGGGCAATTAGTTCTTTAAAAGATCTTTCCAGCCCCCAGGCGCTCGTTAAGCGCGATGGTGAACTCAAGCGTATACCAAGTAGGGAGGTCGTTGTCGGCGATTTATTAATTTTAGAAGAGGGCGATCGTGTAACGGCCGATGCAGATCTAATAAATTGCAGCGACTTCCTGTTGGATGAATCACTCTTAACGGGTGAATCCGAACCTGTCACGAAAGAAGGGGGGCAGTCTATTTACGCTGGTAGTTTGGTCGTTCGTGGTCGCGGTGCCGGGATCGTACAAGCAATTGGATTACAAACAGAGCTCGGAAAAATTGGCAAAAGCCTGAAGCAAATTGCAATGATCCAAAGTCCGCTACAGGCGGATATACGCCGACTCATTAGCCGATTTGCGCTGTTTGGATTGATAGTTTCGGTGATCGTTTGTCTAACGTATGGCTTTGTGTACAGCAACTGGCTTGAGGGAATGCTTGCTGGTATTAGTCTGACCATGGCTCTCTTGCCGGAAGAGTTCACGGTGATACTCACTGTATTTATGGCCCTCGGAGCCTGGCGTATTTCACAACATCATGTTTTGGCTCGCACTGCTCCTGTCATCGAAACACTTGGCAGTATCACAAGTCTATGCGTCGATAAAACGGGAACGTTGACGATTAATAAGATGTCGCTGCAGGCGCTAGTGACCGAGGACATGTCTGAGGACGTCGTTGCCATTGATGGTTCACTGACCGCCGCACAACAAGAGCTACTCAGTTATGCAGTTCTCGCGAGTGAGCCAGAGCCTTACGACCCAATGGAGAAGGCATTTCATATAAGCATGCGAGAGCTCTATCCCGAGCATATTGCCCGTTATCGCGATGCAACCCTGGTGCACGAGTACGGCTTAAGTCCTCAGTTGCCGGCCATCACGCATGTGTGGCGTCTAGGTGCTGTTTCCGAGGAATATTGTGTAGCAATAAAAGGCTCTCCTGAAGCGGTGATGAGCTTATGTAAACTTAATGACGAGCAAAGAAGTCATATAGAAAAACAAATTCAATATATGGCTTCCAATGGGTTGCGTCTGCTGGGCGTCGCACAGGCACGCTATCGTAAAGGAACGTCCAATTGGCCCGAGTTAGTCACCGCGTTTGACTTTCACTGGCTGGGTCTGACAGGGCTCAGAGATCCGCTCCGTAAGGAGGTACCTACATCGGTCAAAGAGTGTCAACGTGCTGGCATTCGCGTCATCATGATTACGGGAGATCATGCTGTGACAGCGCAAGCGATCGCAGCCCAGGCGGGTATCGATAGTAGTCGACATCTATCTGGCTCGCAGCTCGAGCAGCTTAGCGATGAGCAGCTCAGGACAGTTGTTCGGGATGTGTGTCTGTTTGTACGAATTAAGCCAGAACAGAAACTTCGATTGGTTCATGCACTTCAAGAAAACGGCGAAATCGTAGCAATGACTGGAGATGGTGTGAATGATGCGCCCGCCCTGAAGGCGGCTCATGTAGGAATTAGTATGGGTCTACGTGGCACAGATGTTGCGCGAGAGGCCTCTTCGCTTGTTTTGTTGGACGATGATTTTTCGTCGATTGTGAACGCAATTAGGCAAGGTCGTCAGATATATGACAACCTGCAGAAAGCGATTGCGTATGTAGTGGCTGTGCATATTCCAATCGCGGGAGCGGCGTTTGCACCGGTGGTGCTTGGGTTTCCGCCCATGTTAGGTCCTATTCACATCCTATTCTTAGAGATGATCATCGACCCTTCGTGTGCGATTGTGTTTGAGGCTGAGGCACCAGAGGAAAATGTCATGGATAGGCCACCACGTGACTCAAATAAAAACATCCTCAGTTTTAACAATCTGCTGCTACCCGTTTTGCAAGGTTTAGGTTTGCTGGCAGTGGTGGTCGGGCTGTATATCGGACTTTCGTCATTGGGTCATGAGCAGCGTTATGCGGCAACCGTCGCGTTTGGCGTATTGATGCTCGGTAACCTCTTGCTCGTGGTTGTTAGCCGCTCTAGCGGCAAGACTTTTACGCAAATTATTCGTATTCCGAATAACGCACAATATTGGATCGGTGGGATAGCGATTACCTTATTTGTGGTCTTCGTTTCTTCACCGTTTTTACGTGAGCGCTTTAAGTTTTCAGAGCTATCAATGGACAGTCTGTATGTGGTTGCTTTGTCGGGGATGATATGCCTATTATGGCTCGAGTTGATGAAGGCCTTAGCCCGATATCGAGACAGGGCCGCCTAGCCGATCAGAGAATGGCTTTGACGTTTCTTAGCGCTGTGATCGCCGAGTCCATATCTTTTGGACTCAGCTTTTCAAAGTTTTTTTCAAGATAACTTAAGTGCTCGGGAAATACTTTTTTGAACAGTCGATCGCCTGCTTTGGTTAGCCCGATCTTATAGCTTCGACCGTCATCCGCGTTTGGGATCTTTTCAATGAGGCCCTTCGCTTCGAGTCTCTCAAGAACTCCAGTCATTGTGCCCTTAAGAATTAAGGTCTTCTCACCCAACTCTTTGCATGTCATGGGGGGCTGATTGCCGAGCGTAGCGATGATATCGAATTGGGTTGCCGTAAGTCCTAGCTCTTTGACGTGTTTTGTCGAAAAGCTCTCGAACGCTTGATATGTTGAGACGAGCTCTTTAATCAGAGTCAGATAGTTCATCGTAGATAATGTCCAGAAATCAGATGGGTGCCAAGTCAAATACTAGTACTTCGGCTTGTTTGCCGTTTGACACGATAATGAGATCCTCGTCGCTAATCATCAGCGCATCGCCTCCACGGAGTGGAACACCGTTTACTTCAAGTTCTCCGGTGATGAGATGGACATAAGCTTTGCGTTCAATACCGATGGATAAGCGATCGCTTTGATTAGTATCGAATAGTCCCGCGTATAGTTTGGCATCAGCATGAATCGTCACGGAACCATTCTCGCCGTTAGGCGAGGCGACAAGTTGAAGCTTTCCTTGTTTGGCGCTGTGAGGGATGGTTCTTTGCTCATAGCCAGGATTGATCCCTTTTTTGGAAGGCTCAATCCAGATTTGTAGGAAATGTGTCTGTTGACCTTTTGCGTGATTGAATTCACTGTGCACGACACCCGTGCCTGCGCTCATGCGTTGAACGTCCCCGGGTGGAATTCCTTTGATGTTGCCAAGGCTGTCTTGATGCGCAAGCTCACCCGACAAGACATAACTGATGATTTCCATGTCGCGGTGGCCATGCTGGCCAAATCCGCGACCGGGTTCTATCTTGTCTTCGTTGATTACACGCAAATTTCCCCAGCCCATAAATTTCGGATCAAAGTAACCCGCGAAGGAGAATGAGTGATAACTTTTGAGCCAACCGTGATCGGCATAACCACGATCTTCAGATTTACGGAGCTGTAGCATTTGATGTGTTCTCGTTGTTTAAGCAGGGATTTTCTTGTTGTCTAACCCAAATTTTCCCGCACCGGCCGAGGCAAGAGCAAGTAGTCCTCCAATGACGGCGATGTTTTTAAAGAATAAAAGCTGAGCAATAAATGCTTGATCAGCGGGAGCTGCCCAGTATGCGTGTCCGATAAAGGACGCAACGAGGGTAAATACAGCGAGGACCAATGCCGCGACAGTGGTTCTAAAGCCAAGAATCAGTGCTACGCCTCCAAGGATTTCAATGGCGATAACCACTACGGTTGACATGGCTGGGGCGAAGACTCCTAGGGAAGTAAAGTACCCAACGGTGCCCTCAAAGTTTGTGAGTTTGTTGATCCCGGCGGGCAAGAAGAGGGCGGCGATTAGTACGCGTCCAATGAGGTTTAGTGCGTGTTGATAGGTGTTCATTTGTATTTCCTGAAGTGTAAGGTTGAGCAAAATAGTCTGCATGCGTACTATTATAGTTCGCATACGTACTAAATGCAACTAGTTACACCTCGCCAGTCTTGCAACTTCCAAATCAAGTTGGTAATTTGGCGCATAATTCCCCGTTATCTCTCGTAAAACACACTGTATTGGTGATGAGCAATATGTCTCAAGAAAAAGGTTTGGCCAGCGGTTCTCTCGGCGCGCTTGAGTCGGCCGTCATGGGGGTCGCTGGATCGGCTCCGGCATTTAGCGTAGCGGTGACGACGGCAGTGATTGTCGCCTCAGTTGGCGTGCTGTCTGTAGGTAGCGTGTTGTACTGCGGACTAATCATGTTTGGGATTTTGTTCACTTTTATTAATTTGAACAAAATGCAGCCCCACGCAGGCGCGACGTACGCTTGGGTCGGTGCAGTCTTTGGGCCTCGCTGGGGATTCTTTGCAGGATGGGGACTACTCGTCGCCTCTGTTGTATTCATGGTTTCGGCCACGATACCCGCAGCGACATCAACATTAAAGATTTTTTCAACGCTAGATTGGGTCGACGCTAGTAAAGTTGACGACACCAATTGGGTTACCTGTATTGCTGCGCTTTGGTTGACCCTCGTCACAGCGGTCGTCATGAAGGGCATCAAACATGCAAGCTATGCACAATTGATTTTGACCGTAATTGAGTCAGTGATCGTTCTAGCCTTGATTATTGGTGCCTTTGTCGAATACGGATCAAAGCCCGCACATGCGCCATCGTTTCACTGGATATCACCATTGTCCTTCACTGCCGAGACGTTTGCCACGGGCGCGCTAACCGCCATCTTTTTCTATTGGGGATGGGACGTGACGATGAACCTAGGCGAGGAGACTAAAGGTGGCGAACCCTTACCCTCAAGCAAGGGTGCATTCTGGTCCATGGTTAATTTGATGCTGTTTTACGTGATCATTGTGATCGTTGTCTTGATTGTATTGACGGATGAGGAAATCGCATCAGCAAGTACGAATGTGCTGTATGCGATCGCCGACAAGTTATTTCCGCAGCCCTGGAGCTACTTGGCAGTGCTCTCTACGATTCTCTCGACGATTGGGACGATTGAGACGCAAATTCTGCAGTTCAGTCGTACTCTATTCGCGATGTCTCGAGACCGTGCCCTACATTTAAGATACAGCAAGATTCATCCAGAATGGCAAACCCCCTGGGTGGCGACTATCGTTATTTGGCTGTTGGGAGTGCTTCTACTTTTTGGCTCATCGTATTTGCCATCAGTAAAAGACATTTTGGACAAGTCTGTATCAGCGATTGGATTTCAAATATGTTTTTATATGAGTTTGGCCGGATTCGCGTGCGCGTGGTACTACCGTTCCCGCTGGAATGAAAAATTCAGCACTTCCCTGACACATATTTGGTGGCCGTTGCTAAGTGCCTCATTCATGGTCTTCATAGCAATCTTAAGCGCCGTCTCATTTGATCTATTGACCAATATCATTGGCATGGGAGGCCTATTGATTGGCTTTATCCCCTTATGGTTGAATCGCCCCGGAAGAGGCGATTCGAATATCAGGCTTTGACAGAGGCGGTGACGCGAGAACTGGTCACTTGAGCAGTGGGATCGAGCGCAGGCTCTTGCTGTTTATATCCGCCTCAGTGAAACCGACGCTGAGCACGCCAGGATTTTCAAAAGAGCGAATGTTGTAAGTCCTGGTCTTGATGTTCGCTACAACCGTCCATTCCGTGAACTCATACGAGTTGACTCCACCGCCATAGCCGCTTGAGCTATCAAGGTGAATGGCGCCATAAGGGATGTCAAAATTATTCATGATGTGCCACGCTCTACGTTCCTGTAGGTCTGTCGTGGCAGGTGGTGTGTTCATCACAAATGTTGATGCACGAACAAAGCGGTCAGGGCTTAAGAAACTGCCAGGCAAACCGTGCAAACCATTGCCAGAACTAGCTGCCAGAAACTTTTGATTATTAACTTGCATCGGTTTCTTATCGGTGCCGCTTAAGTTTGCATAGTTACCGATATTTTGTAAGTGCCACGCAAATGCAGGATCATTGGTCATCGTTCCAATGACGTTGTCGGTCATGACTAGTTTGCCGTCGAGATATTCAACGACAAGGCTTGCACCTGCGCTGTCGTGGAGTGTCATACGTGACTTCGCAACGCCCCCCCATTCTTTTAACGGCGAGCTGTTTACAAACATTTTTGGGAGCGCATCTTTAACTTCTGCGACAGTCGCGAAGTTGGTGAGTACGTAAATGAGCAGTTGTTGCGAAGCAATGCTGTTCGCTGATTGCGCTTGCGTTGGGGTCTGGTATTGAGCCGTATTAGGCGCGTTCAGCAATCCGCCCGCGAGACCCGCCTCATTTAGTCCATCTACGTAAAGCGGCAGGCCAAAGGCGTTTGCACCAATAACGGCATATTTTGAAACCCAGTTCTTTCCGGAACCGGCGACCCCATCGATTCCAACACCTTGCAATGCATACCCTCTAGGTGTTACGAGCACGGCAGATTTCAAAGGGATGCCGAACTCCATCGTTCGGGCATACACGCGTCCATTGTCGGTTCCGTTCAAAACAATGGATGTACATGCTTGAGCGATCGTGCTCCCAAAGAAACTCAAAATAAGAAACCAAATTTTTAATCGCATAAATAGCCTTGAAGCGGTAAGTTGAAGTGATGCGGGGGACTTAAAGTAGTTTAAGAGAACAGGGCGGATGAGGTTTTCGGGTAAACCCTATGCCTTGCTGCGGTTCATTGTGCCTCGGTAAAGCAAATTGAGGAATGTTTTAATAGCTATTACTATCTCCCTGTCCTGACACCAAGATTCTTGAAGAACATGAAAACTGTATCTGTGAACGTCGCTGAAAAAAGCGTCATGCCAAAATTTGCAATTGGTCTACTTTTGATGCTCTGTGGAGCAGCGTCTTTCGCGCAGCCATCAAGTAGCAGTGCCACCGATTTGGCGGCAAAGCTAACCAACCCCGTTGCTGACTTAATCTCCGTGCCTTTCCAATATAACTACGATGCCAACATCGGAATCGACAAGAAGGGAACTTCGAATTCTTTAGTCGTGCAGCCGGTGGTTCCATTGAAACTTAACAACAACTGGAACTATATCGTCCGCCCAATCTTGACGCTAGAGGCAATGCGCGATGTGAATGGATTTAGTGGTAGCGGCGCTGCGCCCATTACAGTGGAAACGTTTTTTTCACCGCGTGCCGCGAGTGAATTTATTTGGGGTGTTGGTCCCATTGCAACGACGCCTGCTTTGTCGGGAAGAAACTTTGGTACACAGCAAACCGGCGTTGGTGTAACTGCGGTTGGTTTGGTGATGAAGGCACCATGGTCAGTAGGCCTACTCACTTACAACACTTGGAGTGCGGGTGGCAATGCGACTTACGGAACCGCAAATAATTTCTTCTATCAGCCGTTTGTTTCGTACGTAACGAAAGATGCCTGGACCTACTCTGTTAACACGCAATCGACATTTAACTGGGATACTAGACGGGCAGAAAACCCTATGAATGCGACCGTATCTAAATTGGTTAAATTTGGGGACACGCCCGTTTCGTTTCAAGTGGGCGCTCGTTACTACTTAACGAGCGTACCTGGCGGTCCCTCGGGTTGGGGTGCACGCGCGAGTGTGACCTTCTTGTTTCCGAGGTAAAGTCAGCAGCGCCTAGCGAGCGACGAACATTTTCTTTAGTTGGGAAATTTGATAGTCGACTCGCTCTTTGTAGAGCCCTTGTATAGTCTCCGGACCGTCCGAGAAAGTTCTCATCACGTCCTGTCGAAGATTGTAGATAGGCCATTGCACTTGCCCCACAACGTTTGGATTGCCTGTTTTGGCAAACGCGGCCCAACTTTTTGACATTCTGTCAGAGATCTCTTGATCTTTTGGGCTATTTTTGTCGACGATTGGGAACCAGTCTTTCGGCCACACGTGGGTGCGTCTGAACTCTGCAACATCCCGCTCGGTTCTGGCGCATTGGTCTACACCGGCTTCGAGTTGAGCGGGTGCTTGCGGCATCAAGTCTAAGCTTCCAAAGATGTAAGTTATTTCGTAAGTGTGAGGCGCGCCTGGAAGCGTGGGCCGTATATTCTTGGTTAGATAGTCAAAATAGTAGGCGTAGCCAGGCGCTAGACCATTCATGCTGTCGGCTAGCATTTTGGTACTAGCGCGGTACAACATGTCTTGAATAACAAACGAATTCAAAATACATCGATCTTTCACATTTGCATACAGATCTTGGATGATGTTCGGATTTTCTCGAACTTTTTGAATAAATTTTTGTAGAGATGGTTCACCCGGCAACATGAAGTCTGTGTCGAACGAGTTAGTACCGATCATAAATGGCACAGGAGCTTGTTTGCCCGCAGCAAATAGCGTGAGAGGATCACCTTTGATGATTTCCCCATCTATGAACGGTCCACCAAATTCACCCGCATAGTAGGCTTGACCATTTAGCGCAACCTTTTCTATGGGGAGTCGTCGAAGCTCGGCGAGAGACTTCGCCCCAAGTGCAGTCATAAACTTTGCACTAATCTCGGTTTCAGGCGCGAGGCCAAAACGAGATGTCGTCATCCCCCGCAAAGGACTTTGTTGTGCACTTTGAGCGATCGCTTTATGAAATAAGCCTCTCGCAGCATCGGAAACCATGAGCCAAGTGACGCTTCTACCACCAGCCGATTGCCCAAAAATTGTCACGTTATCGGGGTCGCCACCAAACGCTTGAATATTCGCTTTAACCCACTTGAGTGCAGCGATCTGGTCCATGATGCCGTAGTTTCCAACGGGCTCACCTTTCGCTTTGGCCTCATCCACTAACTCTTTTGTCGCAAAAAAACCAAGCGATCCAATCCGGTAATCAACGGTAACAACAATCACGCCGTTTTCAACGAGTTTGATTGGGGTGAATTGGGAGTCCCGTGCGGCATCGACAAATAGTCCACCGCCGTGAATCCACACCATCACGGGCAATTTCTGGCCAGCCTGTTTTGGAGCGTAGACGTTCAGCTTAAGGCAGTCCTCGCTCCCCGGTAGTCCCAGTGAAGAGGTTAGGTTCTCAATTAAAGGCTGAGGACAAGCGCTACCGAACTCGCTTGCGTCCCGCACGCCTTGCCATGCCAAGGCTGGTTGTGGAGGCCGCCATCTCAAATCACCGACAGGGGGCGCAGCGTAAGGTATGTTTTTAAACGCCAGCATGTTGTACTCAGTAGTGCCTTGTAGCCGGCCAGTTTCGACTTGAACGATAGGGCGACTTGTTTGACCGTTAGCGTGGAATCCAATGCAGGCAAGCAGGAAAAAGAGAGCAATCGCAGATTTCATTTCTTTTGGCTCTTAAATATGTGACTCAAACCTTACTGGTTAATGTAAACGCTCCGGCCGTGCTTGATCGTCTGCAATACACGAATGTCTTTGATATCTTGTGGCGGTACTTTCAAGGGATTGCGATCAAGCACGACTAAATCTGCCAGCATGCCTTGAGCAATCATCCCTTTGTTAGCCTCCTCCTTGTATACATAGGCCGCATTGGCAGTAAATCCTTTCAATGCTTTATATGCATCTATGCGCTGATCAGCGCCAAGGATCTTTCCGCTAAAAGTCTTTCTATTCACGGCACCCCATACAGAGAAAAGTACATTCGGACCAGAAGAGGGGCTGTCATTATGTATTCCAATCTTGACGCCTAAATTATCTGCAGAGCGTAACGGGGAAACGTTCTTTGCTCGGTCTTCGCCGAGGATCTTTAAATAGACATCGCCATACAACCAAACATGATTCGCAAGTGTGACTGCGATGATGTTTTGATCGCGATACTGCTTAAGTTGGTCTTCGCGAGCAAAGAAGGAGTGGGAGATGACGGTTCTTCTGTTCTCAGTCACGCCCGTTTCTTTGATGGCTTTGGATATTGCGGCGAGCGTCATATCGATCCCCGCATCACCGTTGCTGTAGCCAAAGTACTGAATATTTTTTTCGTAGGCGAGCTTGACGTAGTGGTCAACCATACTTTGGGGGTTATATGGAAATCCACGCCAATCTTTACCAAAGCTGCCGCCGTCTAGAAATGGTCTTGTGAAGTAGGCCAAACGCAACTGTGGCGCACCATCAGTTGGGACCATGATGCCAGCCACTTTAAAGCCTCGGTCACTGTTGCTGTAGGTTCCGAATTGAAAGGAAGGATTTGTCTTTAGCAATTCATCTACGACGTCATATGTAGGCAATGCAATCAGGTCTAGCGAAACAACTTTTTCTTGAATGGCTTTGCGCATCTTATTGATATCATCAACTGTAGACTCATAGCTCTGCGCTGTTGTGAAACCATTTGATACATATACTTGCTCGGCCTTTCGGTATGTATCAAACGTGATTTCCTCCGAGTATGTTCCAACTGCTCGCACGACAGCATCCAAGTACGGCATTCCGATCAGCTCGCCAGTGAGCTCACCGGTCTTGGGGTCGATTGGAATAAATCCTGAGACAGCTTTAGTTGCCTTGGTGATGCCTAGCTTCTTGAGGCCAGCCGAGTTCACTTGACCAGTAAGAGTTGAAATATTCTGAATGAGTATCGGTTGGTCTGGAAATGCGCTATCTAAGTCTGCGAGCGTAAGACCACCATCAGATAGCATCGCTTCCGAATAACCTGAGCTCAGTATCCAGCCATTAAATGGTTTGCCTTCAGTGCGCAATTTATTGATCGCGTCTGACTTAGTCTTGGGAGGGTTTTGAGCAAAGTAGCCAAGGTTGACCCCAAGAGTGTTTTGAGCCACCAGCGTAAAGTGCCCCCAGTTATCGATGAACCCTGGCATTAAGGTTCGCCCCTTCAGGTCATGCTGTATTGGGTTAGCGCCCGCTTGTACGAGTGCCTGTGCCTTGTCGCCAGCGAAAACAATCTTGTCGTTTTGCACGACAACCGCTTCGACGTATTGCGGGGTATCTCCCTGCATCGTCAGAATGTCACCATTGAAATACAGAGAAGAAGTATTTGCGAGAGTAGGAATTGCATACAAAGCGAAAAGTATGGCGGATATGTTCTTTGTAATTCGCATTTTTATCTTTGAAGTATTGAGGTGGCGAGGGCGTGACACGCGTGAAAGTGGGGTATATAACGCTTATTCAAAGCTCGTTATAAGTATAAACTGCACTGATATTCAGCATAGCAAAAGCAAAAATTTTTCTTTAACGACAATCTGTGCTCACTTCCCTACTAAACATGCTCAACGAAACGCACGATCCCCATCTAAAGAGTTGGCTTGAGACGGCGAATGATTCAAGTATTGGCTTCCCGGTGCAGCACTTGCCCTTCGCCGTATTTCGACGCGCTGGTTTCAACGAGAGTTATCGCCCAGGTGTGGCAATTGGTGATCAAATCATAGACCTTGCTCGGTTGGCAGCGATTAGTCCCTTTGCTGGACTGGCTGCTGAAGCTCTCAACACATGTACCGGATCGACCCTAAATGCACTGATGGCGCTGGGGAAGGCGCACTGGTCCGCCTTGCGGTTGGCTTTGTCTCGTGCCGTTCGAGCTGGAAGTAACCAGCAACGCGAAATCGAGCAAGTCTTGATACCTCAGGACCAGGCTGAATTCTGCTTGCCGGCCCAAATTCGTGACTATACAGACTTCTACATCTCGATCTATCACGCGACTGCTGGAGGCAAAATCTCGCGCCCTGATGCCCCTTTGCTGCCAAACTTTAAATGGCTGCCCATCGGTTACCACGGTCGTGCGTCTAGCGTTGTGATTTCAGGTCATGACGTTGTCCGTCCGATGGGTCAGTCGCGTCCTGCGCAAAAGGGTGAGGGCCCGCGTTTCGGTCCGAGTCAAAGACTAGATTTTGAGCTAGAGATGGGAATGTTTGTTGGTCCAGGTAACGCGCAAGGTACGCGTATCAAGATTGACCAGGCAGAGGAGCATATTTTTGGTGTGTGCATACTGAACGATTGGTCTGCGCGTGATATTCAAGCATGGGAAGTTCAACCACTTGGTCCCTTTTTGGCAAAAAGTTTCGCGACGACCATCTCGCCTTGGATTGTTACGCTCGAGGCACTAGAGCCCTATCGGTTGCCATTTAGTCGTCCTCAGACTGACCCTCAGCCGCTACCGTATTTAATGAATGATGCGGTAAAAAATGGGGGCGTTTATGACATCAGTCTTCGAGCGTTGATTTCGACGAACCAATCAAGAACAGCTGGACATACGCCTTCAGTTTTGGCGCATAGTAATTTATGCCACGCATATTGGACGCTATCTCAACTCATTACGCACCACACTGTTAACGGTTGTAATTTACAGTCTGGTGATTTGATTGGCACCGGGACAATGTCCGGTCCTAATCCTGATCAGGCTTTGTCTTTTAATGAACTAAGTGTTGGTGCCACCCAAGCAATTAAATTGCCGTGGGGTGAACAACGGATGTTTTTAGAAGACGGAGACGAAATAACTCTCGAGGCAGAATGTGTCAGGGAAGGCTATCCACGACTCAGCTTTGGTCAAGCCGTTGGAAAAATTCTCCCAGCCAATACAGACTGATTTCGAGCGGGGAGAGGGCAGCCTAATAAGTTAATTTGGCAACATACGTGTAAAGAGGAATCCCCAAAATGATGTTGAAGGGGAATGTGATGCCCAGTGACATTCCCATATACAAGGCGGGATTGACCTCTGGAAGGGCGTGCCTGAGTACTGCAGGGACTGCTATGTAGGAGGCGCTAGCGGCAAGCACCATCAGTAAGATGGTTTCACCAAGGGGTAGGTTGAAGAGCTTGCATAAGCCAAGCGCGATCGCCGCGTGCGCTAGGGGCGCACCAATTGCATAAAAAATAGTAATCGGTGGTTTGCCTCGTAAACCCTCAAAGTTCTTGGCTGCCATCAACCCCATGTCAAGTAAGAAGAAAGCTAACATTCCTTTGAATAAATCAATAGAAAACGGGGCCATCAACGTTTGCCCAGCGTCGCCGCTTAATAAACCAACCGCCATCGACCCCAACAGCAGAAGTTGTGCGCCATCAGTAAAGGATTCGTGAAGAATCTTTGACATTCCCACGGATTGTTTGGAGTTTGTTGCGGATGCCCGTGCTCTATTCGCTAATAGAATCGCCAAAATGATTGCTGGCGATTCCATCAGCGCCATCGCTGCGGCCATGTGTCCACCAAAGGGGATGGCATATTGATCGAGAATTTGTGTTGCCGTGATAAACGTAACGGCACTCACAGAGCCGTAGGTTGCCGCGATAGCTGCAGCATCGTAGCTATTGAGTCGGGTTCTCAACACCAAATAGCCCATTAGGGGGATGATGATGGCTAGAAAGACGGCCAGCCCAAGCGCTAATGCAATCTCCAGCGTGAAGCCCGATTGATGGAGTGCGAATCCACCTTTCAATCCTAACGCCATCAAGAGATATAACGATAGAAATCTAGCAATCGGCTGAGGAATCTCTAGATTAGATTTAACGGCACCAGCAAAAGCGCCAAATACGAAAAATAGAATTGCTGGATCTAAGAAATTACTCATGAGGTGAGATTCGCCAAATTTTTAAACAGACTCCGATCATTAGACAAGTTTGTATAACGACCAGGCGAGATTGATTGCAACCAAAGAAATAAGTGTCAAAAAGGTAAATTTCATCCCGAGCACGCGCTTGCTGAAATCTGGTGGGGGCGTGTTAATTCCGATGGCGTGAATGAGTCTGCCAATGATTAGCGTGATGCCAGGGATTGCTACCAACCACCAGGGGGCAGCGTTTAGTTCGAGACACGCGATTAGGATAATTCCAAACGGGACGTATTCGGCAAAGTTTCCCTGCGCACGAATCGCACGCTCTAAATCGTCGTGACCACCATTACCTAGGCCTACTTTGTTTTTTCTTCTAAGACCGATCACAGCAAATGAGAGTTTGATGAAGATGATCGTTAAAATGGATGCAACAATTGAAGTGATCAGTAGCATATTGGGCTCCGATTAGATTTCTTGTATGTTAATCAGAAAACGAACAAATAAAGTGGAGAGTCCGTAACGTAATGAAAGAATTAAACAGGGAGCAATTACTCGAGATTGCAAGCTCCGCAACAGCTGTTGGACCTTGTTCTATATGCTCGACGCTTACGTGTTCCGGCTGGATTTCAAAGCCAGGCTACTTTGATCTGGGCAATTTGAGAGTTTTGGGGACGCTCAAGAAAGAGGGTGCACAGGAGTCGTGGGACGAATATCATCCCGAGGGGACTAATTTCTGGTCAGATGATGCGCCTATTTCACTGCAACACCATCCTTACAATCGATGTGACGTTCTTGAGTGTGTTTCCTGCAAAAGGAAGTTTTTGCACTATACAGAGTATGGCGGTTACTACCTAGACGAGCGGGTCAGAGAATTAAATAAAAAATATGTCGTTTAGTCGCATCGCCACATCAAAATAGGGTTTGTAGCGAAACAACATCAGGCAGTAAGGTAAGTTCTAGTAACAAGGAGCGTCCCATGAATTTATTGCAAACGAGCTTAATCGGTGGGATTTGTCTGGCAACACTGCACTTCTGCTGGGCCGTATTGGTGGCCTTAGGATGGGCGCAACCGCTGATGGATTTTATTTTTAAACTCCATATGCTGAATTCACCGTTTCAGGTGCAGGCTTTTAGTTTTCCACTTGCTTTCGGTTTAGTCGCTATTACTTTTTTGATCGGCTGTTTTTATGGAATCGTCTTCTATTTGATCAAGAAGAGATTTACTTCTAAATAGGCGATATGAAAAAACCACCCGAAGGTGGTTTGAATTAGAGAACGTAGAAACTAGCCTAGCCTTTTGGGCAGCCGTTTTCTATCGGTTTTCCGCTGATCCGGTCTTTGACCCATTGAAGATACATGGGCGCTGAAACGCCAGGGGTCGCGAAGTGTGTTTGTTCACCCGGTAGTTGAATTCGGCTGACGTTTGCGCCCATCGCACACATTTGCTTTTGGTATATCTCGTGCATGACTGGGGGGACCGCGGTGTCTTTTGTACCCCAGTAAATAATCACAGGTGCATTGGGTTTAACAGGTTTTACGCTGCCATCAATAAAAGCTTTGATCCAAGCGAGTGAGTTACTAGGCTCTGGCTTTACAAGCGACTGATATCGGTCGCCGTAGGCATAATTGAAGGTATCCGCCATCACGTGGACGCACTTATTGCTCGATAACTTTTCCGCAACCTGTGCGCCTTCCTCAGTGAGTACATCCGTCAATTTAAGGTCTGGATATGCTGCCTGAGTGCCCCACAAACCCATCATGAAATGAGCAAACAGAAATACATTCGGAACATTGGCTGCGGTGAACTCTTTCATTAGTTTGTTCGCACCTGCTTCGTCAGCCGGAAGTTTCGGAAGCACGGCAGCTACGTCCTCTGGAGCCAGCGCGACGTATCCTAGGTACTGAAGGTTGTCGGCTGCGGTTCCTTTTTGGGCTTGGTAATCCAATAAGCTGGCTGCTGCAATCGTTGCGCCACCACCTTGCGACCAGCCATACACGATAGTCTTTTTGCCTGCACCCACTTCCTTCATCGAGCTGGCTGCTCTGGCGGAGTTGATGACATCTCTGCCATTCGTACCTGCTACGGCATACTGGTGTTTACCACCACCACCTAAACCTTGGTAATCTGTCGCGACGACTACGTACCCCTCGTTGATAAACTCTTGACCATTTGGAATTCCAAAATCGGTCCAAGAGTTTCCATCCATCAGAAAATACTGATTGAGTGCACGGGTTGGATCAAGTATCTGCGATGGTCCACAATTCTGAGCGGAGCCGGTTGTGCCGTGCGCCCAAGCCATAATGGGTCGACCTTCAGCTGGCGCTGGGCCAACCGGTGCGATGATGAGTGCGGTAGCAATTGTCTTGCGTTCGCCTACATCAGACGAGATATAGGCAATTTTCCACGCTTGCGCCCCTTTGAGTGAAGTGGGAATCTGCTCTTTTTTAATCACTTCTCCGAGAGAGCCAGTCGGACTCATTTTCATGACCGATTCGTAAAATGGCGCGACAGGCGGCGATGCAAACGCACTTGCATACGAGATGCATAAGCAAGACAGAATTAGGTTTTTTACGAGTGACTTCATACGGTTACTCCAAGTGTCCAGTTTTAACGAAAATTGTACAGCCCTCTTTGCTGAAGGGTTGATGCAAACTCATGTGTGGGCTTCTGATCCATGAGCCGGCCGGATAGCGACCATGCTCATCTTCAAAGACACCGTCGACGACGAAAATCTCTTCGCCTCCAAAGTGCCGATGCGGATTGAAGTATGTTTGAGGCGCCCATCGAACTAATGTTGACCCAGTGCCTTGTTGCATTAGCGGCATTACGTTTAGTCCGGGCACCATGCCTTGGTACCATGCTGCAGTTTTGGTGTTGATGACCTCTCGGACGACTTGATCTGAACCAAGATGACGCAGTTTCACAAAAAGGGTACAGCCAGTATTGCTATACGGCGCGTGACTAGACCCTGGTGGATTCATGACGTAAGTGCCAGCCGGATAGTCGCCGTATTCGTCACTGAAGACACCCTCAAGCACAAGTATTTCTTCTCCAAACTCATGCGTATGAGAGTGAAATGTTGATCCAGCTTGGTAGCGAACAATAGAAGTTGCTTTCGCGACCTCGCCACCAATACGTTCAAGCAGTCTGCGTTCAACCCCAACGTCTGGGCTAGGTACCCAAGGTAAGTCATGATGATTAATGACGACTCTTTGGCTGTGATCAGAGTTGATATTCATCTTAATCATTTAATCAATGTTAGGCACGCTAACGCATGCTAGGTCGTTTTGGCCGAGTCACAGTTCAGACTAGGTCTCGCAGGGCAACTCGATTATAAACTTTGCTCCTGAGGAAGAAGAATTGTCGTGGTAAATCTTCCCGCCGTATTGCGTGACGATGTGTTTACAAAGCCAAAGTCCTAACCCCATTCCCGCTTCCTTCGTCGTGCTTAGAAGCTCAAATAGTTGACTGCGACGAGAATCTGGTATCCCGGGTCCATTATCAGAGATACTTAAACAGAGGATCGGTCCCAATTTTATTGCTCGGATATAAATGGTGCGATCAAGGGATTCTTTTTTTGATAAGGCCTGTATCGAGTTGCTGACCAAGTTAAGAATAACCTGTGCGATGTCATTTGGATTGACTCTAATGACGATGCTGTGTTCTATGTCTAGCTCTATATGAATACTCTGAGCGCTAATTTCTGGCTTGGCAATCTCGAGGACTTGATAAATCAATTTGTCAAAAATAACCTCTTGCCGTGTTGTTAGCCCCTCGGTAAACAAAGATTTTAATGAGCCAATTATTGTCGCGGCACGTTTATTGTCAGCCTCTAATTGTTGTATGACTTGATCTAACTCTGCATCATCAATGGCTCTTTTGCTGAGATATTTCTTGAGTGTAAATAAATTAATGCTACTGGCACATAAGGGCTGATTCAGCTCGTGTGCGATCGAAGCAGAGAGTGCGCCCGCAGTGGCGGTTTTGTTTGCCTTCAGCAGACTAGAAATTAATTTTTGGCGTTCGTGTAATAGGCGTTCAATTTGAGTTTTTTCTTCAGACATTCGACTGAATCGAATTGCAAAATAGTCTAGCTGACGGATGACAGTCAACAAGGTGCTCAGCAACATGGATAACCAGTTTGCAAACTTGTCGTCCATGACCAAATTTAGTCCGTACGTCCAAGACAAAAAGATATGGAAGCCCCATACGATTGAGAAGCCGAGAAATAAATACGCCATGAAGGAAACATAGCGATTCTGATATTGGCGATTAGATTTAAGAATTTCAAAGAAAAAATAGAGATTCACCATGCACCAGACAGTGCTGATGTATATCGCTAGGTGCGGTTTCCAGCTTGACGCGAAAATGATGTCGACGGCTAGCCCGTGACATGCCACGATCGCTAAGGACCATGGCAGCACGTTGCTTTTTTGATCGTCTAGCGTTTGAATGGAAATAAAGAATAGAAAACAGCTCAGCAGCGTTAAGCAGTTTGCCAAGGCATAGGTGAGCCAGTCAGGAAGAATTCCTCGAAAAAGAATCAGCGTTAATCCCAAAGCAAGAATCAGACATCCTGATAACCAATACTTTGCTGATTTGTCTTTCTTAAAAAGTACTAGTACGAGTCCGCCAAATAGAATGTGGGTCGCAATCAGGACTGGAAGGAGCGCCTGAATAGAAAACATCTATTGCACCGGTTGAATTAAGCTGATCCTAGGCCCAGAACTCTTTAATTTGGGGTGCTTCAGTTTTTGCTCGTTCATAGCCTGTACGTAACGCACCGGCAATTTGCTTCGGGTCGAGTAAGTCAACACCCTTTGGTGTGCCGGCAACTACCCACTTTACTTTTGTCCCAGTCGCTTTAATGTCTTCAATATTTTGAGCGATAGGATGGGGAATCGTCGTAAGGATCGCACCGGTTACGCCGTCAGTTAACGTGATGACCAAAGCCCTCTTTGAGCCGGCGACTAGGTCCACATGGGCCGGGTTCGAACAAATACCCCCATCCATGACATAGCGCTGGCCCAGCAGCGTTGGGCCAGCAACTCCAGGTAGAGAGCTACTTGCGGCGGCGCCATGCGCTAAGGCGATGCCGTTCTTTCTCGCTGTTTGTTGCCCGACAACGATGCGCTCACCTGTATAGCAATCAATACCCGTCGTATACATCCGATTTGTCGGCCAATCTGTTTTGCTGTCGCCGGTTAAAAGTGCAGCGAGTCTTTCAAGGCGTTCACCATTTAGTTTATTGCTCGCTGCAAGCGCGGCATGACCGATTACTTTGCGCGTCGCAATACTTCCATCGGTTGCGCTCATGTTGATTTGAGCCGCCCTCAGCTGGCTGATATTGGGTTTGGCTACAGGCGCAATTTTGGCCAAAATCTCAGGAAACTTACCGAAGAAATCAAACTCAGTACGCAGACGATTAAATTCCCCAGACATTAAGGATGAACCAACGTAGGATCCAGCAGAGGTGCCCACAACCATTTCGGGTAGTTGGGCCATATTTAATCCCGCCTCAAAAAGACCATGGAGAAACCCGCAATACCAAGCGATGTAATACTCTCCGCCGCCACCGAGCACCAATGTTCGGTCAAGTCCTTTGGCCAATGTTGAAACCGTGGGTTTGGTGGCAATCGGTATAACTAACCCATCGTCAACAAATAATTTGCTCGATATTTCATCTGCCCGCGCTTCTATGGCGGACTTTAGTGCCATTGATTGCGCTTGGACTGAGCCAACGGCTGCTCCGGAGGCTCCGGTCACGGCCACTGCGCCTGCAGCAGAGGTCTTTAAGAAATTCCGGCGTGAGGATTGCGTCATGTCAGCTCCGTTGGTGAGTGGTCGATTGTAGTTGAGGGGATACGTTATTCCTCTAACAAGCTTCTCAGCATCCATGCAGTTTTTTCGTGCACATCGATGCGTTGAGTTAAGACATCTGCCGTGGGCTGATCATTCGCAGCATCAACCGCAGAAAATAATTTCCTGGCAGTTTTGGCGGTAGCCTCTTGCGCCTTCACCAAGTGCCGGATCATGTCTTCAGCTTTAGGTACACCGCTGATTTCTTTAATAGAGGATCGCTTTACAAACTCGCTGTATGTCCCGGGTGCTGGATAGCCCAATGCGCGAATTCTCTCTGCAATAACATCCAACGCTGCCCATTGTTCTGTGTATTGCGTCATGAACATCGTATGCAACGTATTGAACTGAGGACCCTTTACGTTCCAGTGGAAGTTATGGGTCATCATGTATAGCGTGTAGCTATCCGCGAGAAGATTGGAAAGGCCCTCTGCAATTTTCTTCCGGTTAGATTCGGAGATACCAATATCGATCTCGATATTTTTGATTTTTTTGTTTGTCATATGTTTCACCTATTGGTTTATGTGATTAATCGAGTTGCTGGTAAAAGTGCTCGTTCTAAGTTGATGTGAAGTCATTCTCGCGCGTTTCGACTAATAGTTCAAGGTAAATGAATTTATAGTTTTGATAGCCAATCCCAATTGCGCGTCTTCATCCTTGTTCTAGTTGTACGAGTCTCTCTAGGAGTGAGATTGAAGCGGAATCAAACTGAGCCCAGGATGCTGAACTGTCGATGCATCTATAGAATGAGCCTCAGGCGGTACAAATCGAACTAGTTTTTTTAACGTACAAATTTATGCGCGACAAACAGACAATTATCGAAACCCTAGGCCTGCAGCCGCACCCCGAAGGTGGCTTTTACAAAGAGACGTATCGATCGGACATCGCGGTTAAGAGATTGGGTGACGAACACAATAAAAGTGCTCTCACTAGTATTTACTACTTGCTTGACGGAAATGATTTCTCAGCTTGGCATCGAATTAAGTCGGACGAAACTTGGTATTTTCATCTCGGCTGCGACTTATGTATTTATTTTTTTGACGAACACGAATCACTCCAGACGGTCCAACTCGGACTGACAGCGAAACGTCTTCAAACTACCGTTCCTGCCAATACGTGGTTTGCAGCAAAGCCGACAAGCGAAAATGAATTCTGCCTTGTGAGCTGTGCTGTTGCACCCGGCTTCGAATTTAATGAATTTGAAATCGCGGAGCGTGAGGCGTTAACAAAGGAATTTGGAAAGTCAGACGCAAACATCGAAATGATTCAAAAGCTGACACGGCTCACTCCGGCACGTACAGTTTTTTTAGATGGCGCAAGTGGTAATCAACCCGACTCTTCAACATGCCTGTGATTGTCTCTGCATTTGCAGAGAAGTATCTCATCACATCCTCTTTTAGATTGTAGACTGGCCAATTTGCTTGTCCCTCTACATTTGGATTTCCAGTCTTTGCAAACTGTGCCCAACTAGCCGCCATTTTTTCGGATGTGGCAATATCCTGAGGATCGCTTTTATTGGTGCTTGGATAAAAATACATCGGCCAGGTACCTGTTCTGTTTTCGGCAATTGCTGCTTCGAGAGGTGCGCAACGATTTGCAGAGGTCTCAACGGCGGTGGTTGCTTGAGGGATTAAGCCGTAGCTGCCAAATACATAGCTGATATCGAATGCATGCGGCACCCCAGGATAGGCTGAACGAATGTTCTTGGTTAAATAGTCAAAGTAGTAGGCATATCCCGGTGCAACACCGTTCATGCTGTCGGCCAAAAATTTAGTGCTGCTACGGAACAACATATCACCCATCACGGCGGCTGATACGGAGCACTGTTCAGCAATATCGCTATACAACTTGGTTAGTGTATTTAAGTCTGCATGGTAAGTCTTTGCAAGAGCTTCCATAGGAGGCTGATTAAATACAAAAAGACTCGCATCCCACGAATTCGTGCCGATCATAAAAGGTACTTTGGCCTGTTGGCGGGCAGCAAAAAGAGGAACCGGATCACCTTTGAGAGTCTGCCCGTCAATCATGGCGCTACCAAATTCGCCTTCTTTTAAATTGACCGGGGTAAGAACTAATTTCTGAGCGGGCAAACTTCGGAGTTCTTGTAATGAGCGCACTCCGAGTGTGGCCATATATTTTTCAGCAATGTCAGTTGCTGGCGCTAATCCCAGGCGCGGTTCTGTTAAGCCTCGAATTGGGCTTTGCTGTGCGCTCTGAGCAATAGCTCTGTGGAATAAGCCTCTGGCAGCATCCGATACCATTAGCCAAGTCACGCTTCGTGCGCCAGCCGACTCGCCGAATATAGTGACATTATTCGGATCACCGCCAAACGCTGCAATATTGCGGTTGACCCATTTCAGAACAGCAATCTGATCCATTGTGCCGTAGTTGCCAACAGGCTCGCCTTTTACTTTTGCTTCCTCAACTAGTTCTTTGCTGGCAAAAAATCCCAACGAACCTAAGCGGTAATCAAACGTCACAACGATGACATCATTCTTTACTAAATTAATGGGCACATATAACGGGTCTTTGGCGCCATCGGTCTGTAACGCTCCGCCGTGTATCCACACCATGACCGGTAAGTTTTTAGCGGTTCTTTGGGGTGCAAATACATTGAGCTTTAAGCAGTCTTCGTTACCCGGTAAATCGAGACCTGTACTTAAATTTTTCTCATACATCTGCGGACACGAATCGCCAAACTTCGATGCATCGCGAGTGCCACTCCAAGATGCTGCGGGCTGTGGAGGCCGCCAACGCAAATCACCAACTGGTGGTGCCGCGTAGGGGATATTTTTAAACACATTCATGTTGTATTCGGTTGCGCC
>JACCDO011171129.1_pt1 | contig 30757 bp, 26 predicted proteins | sample 7446101 | NCBI WGS metagenome assembly JACCDO01 (sample SAMN15323440, study PRJNA562643) | freshwater metagenome | isolation source: river surface water | place: USA:Blue River Watershed | collected 2017-08-16
CGGGTACCAGCAGCTTGATTTCCTTTGTCGTAGAACTTTTCGAAGTCAGCTTCCAAGCTCATTACTAGATTTTTTACTTCGCTAAATTTGCTCATAGTAAAAGTTTTTTAGGGTTGATGATAAGTTTATAAGGGTCTAATATAGGCCAAATACTTACTATTTCAATTCTAAGGCGCTTTTTTTTGTTTTTTTTTTATTCACCAAAAGAAAGTGCTAGTTCGGAATTCTTGTAAACTCCAGAAATAAGTTTGTCTTTGACTGCTGCAAATGCCTTTACGGTCAAGTTAACATCATCTAATGTATGGACTGCTGTAGGAATTAACCTCAAGATAATCATGCCTTTAGGGATTACTGGATAGATTACTACGGAGCAAAAAATTCCAAAATTCTCTCTTAAGTCCATGGAAAGGGCTGCCGCTTCGCCTACAGTGCCATTTAAGACAACCGGGGTTACAGGAGAATTAGATTTTCCTGTACTGAATCCATTTTCATGCAATCCTTTGCGAAGTGCATGTACAATTTTCCAAAGATTTTCCTTCAACTCAGGCTTACTTCTAAGCATTTCGAGTCGCTTGAGTGCTCCTTCTACTAAGAGCATGGGTAAGGACTTAGCAAAGATTTGAGAACGCATGTTGTATCTCAAAAACAAAATCACGTCCGCATCGCCAGCGATGAAGGCGCCAATAGAAGCCATGGATTTGGCAAAAGTAGAAAAGTACAAATCGATTTGATCTTGAACCCCTTGCTCTTCCCCAGCACCTGCTCCAGTTTTTCCCATGGTTCCAAAACCATGTGCATCGTCTACCAACAATCGGAAATCAAATTTCTTTTTCAGTTCTACGATTTCTTTCAACTTGCCCTGATCTCCGGTCATACCAAATACACCTTCAGTAATTAGAAGGATGCCTCCCCCTGTTTCTTCTGCTAATTTGGTGGCACGCTGAAGTTGTTTTTCACAACTTTCAATGTCATTGTGTGGGAACACATAACGCTTGCCCAAATGCATACGCAAGGCATCGATGATACATGCGTGGCATTCGGAGTCGTATACTACAACATCTTTTCTATCTAAAAGCGCATCAATGACAGACATGATGCCTTGGTAACCGTAATTAAGTAGGTAGGATTTTTCTTTGCCAACAAAAGCGGCCAACTCATCTTCCAACTGTTCGTGCAAGTCGGTTTGACCTGACATCATACGTGCACCCATCGGGTAGGCAGCACCCCATTTGGCTGCTGCATCCGCATCTGCCTTTCGGATATCGGGATGATTGGCTAGACCCAGGTAGTTATTTAAACTCCAGGTAAGTACTTCTTTCCCCTTGAAATACATTCTAGGGGCGATTTCACCTTCTAGTTTGGGAAATGAAAAGTAGCCGTCTGCAAACTCAGAGTGCTTGCCTAATGGGCCCATATTCGTTTTTAACTTTGCAAATAGATCCAAGGTATTAAGAATTTAGAGTGTTCGAGGAAAAGGGTTCGGTTATAAAACAGCCAAAAATAAGACTTATCTTCCTTGGATGCAAAAAACAGTTTTTATCCCAGTGTTTAACTGCGAAAGCTCAAAATAAATTCCTTATTTCGCTTCAGCTCTAGCGAGCAGCCCAAGTCAAACTTTAGCGTAACTATGAAAAAAATTACCAAACTATTGGTTGCCAATCGTGGCGAAATAGCCCTTCGCATTATGCGAACAGCCCGAGAGATGGGCATTGCTACTGTAGCGGTGTATTCCGAAGCAGATCGGCTTTCTCCTCATGTGCGCTTTGCAGATGAAGCCTATTGCTTAGGACCTGCTCCTTCCAATCAATCCTATTTAGTAGGGGCTAAAATTCTAGCTGTTTGTAAAGAACTAGGAGTAGATGCGATTCACCCGGGTTATGGATTCTTGTCCGAAAATGCAGTTTTCGCAAAAAAAGTGCAGGAAGCTGGAATTCTATTTGTAGGACCTTCTCCAGAATCCATCGAGGTCATGGGGTCCAAACTTGCTGCCAAACAAGCAGTTGCGGCCTATGCTATTCCACTGGTACCTGGTACCGATGAGGCGATTGCTGACTTGGCTGTTGCCAAAGCCAAAGCAAGCGAGATTGGTTATCCCATTTTGATCAAGGCATCTGCTGGTGGTGGGGGAAAAGGGATGCGTGTGGTGGAATCAGAGGCAGAGTTTGATGAGCAAATGAATCGTGCAGTCTCAGAAGCCATCTCTTCCTTTGGCGATGGGGCTGTTTTTATTGAAAAATACATTTCCTCACCTCGACATATTGAAATTCAGATTTTAGGAGATCAACACCAAAATGTGGTCTACCTTTTTGAACGAGAATGTTCCATTCAGCGTCGCCACCAAAAGGTGATAGAAGAAGCCCCATCTGCAGTAGTAAGTCCCGCCATGCGAAAGGCGATGGGAGAGGCTGCCATTGGTGTTGCAAAGGCTTGCAATTATTATGGTGCAGGTACGGTGGAATTTATTGTAGACGAGCAGCTTAACTTTTATTTTCTTGAAATGAATACCCGACTGCAGGTGGAGCATCCGGTGACGGAGATGATCACAGGAAAGGACCTGGTTCGGGAACAAATCTGGATTGCTGAAGGAAAGCCGCTTTCTTTCACTCAGGAGGATTTAACCATCCAAGGTCATGCCGTGGAGGTTCGCGTCTATGCTGAAGATCCAAAAAATAACTTTTTGCCAGATATCGGCAGGTTACTAACCTATCGTCGCCCACAAGGGCCTGGAATCCGGGTAGACGATGGATTTGAAGAAGGAATGGATATTCCGATTTATTACGATCCCATGATTGCTAAATTGATTGCGCATGGAGCTACGAGACAGGAAGCCATTGATCGAATGATCCGTGCCATTGATGATTACCGGATTACCGGTATTCAAACGACCTTAGATTTCTGTCGGTTTGCTTTGTCTCACGAGGCTTTTCAATCTGGGCAATTTGATACCAAGTTTGTGGAGCGTTACTTCAGTCCCGAACTCCTGGAACCTCAGTTTACGGAGGAAGAGAAAATTCTACTTGCTGCCTTGGCAGTTGAATTTTTTGAGGAGGAAGACAAGCGAGTGAATCCCAAAACTCCCCTTAGTCAAACCAAGACCACCAACTGGACCAATCGCTTGACCTAATGGCTGAACTTTTACCGCTTAAGGCTTGGCGCTATAACCAAGAACTTGGCGAAAATTTAGAAAAATTGACGGCTCCACTTTTTGATGTGGTCTCGGCAAAGCAGCGCGAACTGCTGTACCAAAATCCGCTAAATAGCATTCACTTGTCCGTTCCTGAAGGAGTTAATGGGCATTTAGCCGCCAAAAATCTACTCAAAAAATGGAAAACCACTGGAATCCTGGAGCAAGACGATGTACCAGGAATTTATGTGTATTACCAGTACTTTCGACTTCCTGGAGAAAAAGAAGAGCGTTGCCGAAAAGGATTTATGGCCCAGATCAAAGCCACTCCTTGGGAGGAGAAAATGATCTTGAGACATGAGAATACCATCGTGTCCGCAGTACACGATCGGGTAGATTTACTTCGTGCCACCGAGATTCAGGCTAGTCCAACTCATGGATTGTATGAGGATGTAAACCAAGAACTTGAACCCTGGATGGATCAAGCCATGGAACAGCCTTTGTATGAATTAGAGGATTACCAAGGTGTTCGAGAAGTGCTCGCCCGAATTACAGATCCAAAGGTCATTTCTAAATTTTTAAAGACCTTGGCAACAAAAAAAGTAATCCTGGCAGATGGACATCATCGCCTAGAGGCGGCCATTGACTACCGTAAAGAGAATAAAGATACGCATGTTTCTTCCCCATGGAAGGCTTCAGAATATCATTTGATGTATTTGACCAATGTGGTAGGCAATCACTTGGAAATTCTCCCTACACACCGACTCTATTACGGAAAAGCAATTGAAAAAGAAGCATTTTTTACCGACTTGGAAGCATGGTTTGAGATTCGGCCGATGGGAGATGCCGCCGAACTAGCTACTTATTCCTTTCAACGCAAGCATTCTTTTGGTTTGGTTTGGGAGGATGCGGCCTTTGTGATCAAGTTTCGGCAAGAGAAGTTTGATCAAGTGGACCCTCATTTACCCGAGGTCCTACGCCAATTGGATTTGGTCCTGTTGCATGAGGTAGTTTTTGATAAAATTCTTGGACTCTCTCCCACAGCGCAACGAACTTCGCCAGACTTGGCTTTTGAACGGAATTTTTCCAGATGTGTACAAGAAGTACAGTCTAAAAATGCCAAGTTTGCCATCATCACCCGTGAGATTGATTTGAGTCAGGTGATGGAAGTATGTAACTCCGGGCAGGTGATGCCCCAAAAATCCACTTATTTCTATCCCAAAGCACTGGGTGGGATGCTATTTGCCACAGTAAATCAAGAAGAATTTAACTACGACTATGCCCAGTTTTTTAACGAATCTAGCCTCTAAAAAAATAATTTTGGCGTCGAATTCCCCGAGGAGACAGGAACTCCTTCGAGGATTGGAACTTGATTTTGAAGTTCGGGTACATCCAATTGAGGAAGCAATTCCTTCGGATCTTCCTGCGCAGTATGCGGCTGCCTACCTTTCCAAACTGAAAGCAGATGCATTTCCTGGGGAACTTCAAGAAAATGAACTGCTCATCACAGCAGATACGGTGGTGATCGATTGTGGGAAGGTGCTGGGTAAACCGGCAACTGAGCAGGAAGCCTTTGAAATGTTAAAAAGTCTGTCGGGATCTACGCATACCGTGATGACTGCGGTAACCATCAAAGATCGAAAAACCTCCATTACCTTGGAGGATGAAGCAGAGGTAACCTTTCGATTTCTTGATGAGGAAGAAGTTTGGCATTACCTGAAGAACTACCAACCCTTCGATAAAGCGGGTTCTTACGGAATCCAGGAATGGATAGGATTTGTTGGGGTTAGTAGCATCACGGGCTCCTACTTTACGGTAATGGGTTTCCCATTACACCTCGTATATGCCCAACTTAAAAAATGGGTTTAGTCCTCAATTAATTTAAGTTTGGATCAAGTTTAGAAACTTGAGGACAAAAAAATAAGGCGGGTATTCCCGCCTTTTTGTTATTTCTTCACTCGCGTTCCTGAGACTGCGAAGGAGTCCATCAAAGAACCGGTGACATTTTCTTCATCTTCACGCTGAAGTGTAAAGTAGAGGTCTCCATATTCCGAGGTGAAGTTCAGCGTGAGGCTATTTTCACCCTCAGTGATGTCATTCATATTTGTTTCTTTGCTGGATGCAGCGTCAACAAATTTTCCAACCAATTTGCCATCTACACGCTCAAGGGTAAGGAGAACAGAAATGGTTCCCATAGGAGTGTCTTTAATCTGTACATTCCATTCGCCCACAAAGTAATCGGTGCTTTGAGCCATGGAAGCTGTGGAAAATAGAAGCGCTGCGAAGAAGAAAAAGAGGATGCTTAATTTTTTCATGAGGTTATTTTTTTTGGATGGTTAAACTAGGTTAGAAATATAAGGTAAAGATGGATAAATCGAAACAGTTGAACTAGTAAGCTTTTGATTTTTGGAGATTTAACTGCTTAAACTTTTGGTGGCAGGAGTTTGTAAAGAACGGGAGTCACGATTCTAGAGAGTATGGTTGAACTGATTAACCCGCCAATGAGCACGATTGCAAGCGGCGAGATCAGCGGATTAGTGCTTAAGGCCACGGGGATCAAACCACCAATAGCCGTAATCGTGGTCAACACGATGGGTAAGAAGCGTATTTCTCCAGATTTTTGAATGGCAGTATCTAAGTCTACGCCTTCCTTTCGCAATTGATTGGTGAAATCCACCAAGAGGATGGAGGTTTTTACCTCAATGCCTGCCAAGGCAATGAGTCCAATAATGGCCACAAAAGAAAGAGAATTGCCCGTAATCCAAAGTGCGATCAAAGCGCCTACCATTCCCAAAGGAATTACAGAGAGCACAATGATCGTGCTTTTGAAGGTTCGGAAAAGCAAAATCAATACTGCAATAAAAAGAAATGCGGTGATGATGATGATGGTGTTGAACCCTGCAAAGGATTCTTGTTTGGTTTCGTATTCCCCACCAAGGGTCAAGCGATAGCCTTCGGGCAAGGGGATTTGATCTAGTTTGGTCATCGCTTCGCCAAGCACTCGATCCGTGAGGGAATTGGCATCTACGAAGGAGGATACAGATACAGACCTATTTTTATTGTAATGGTCTATGGTCAGGGTGCTACTTTCAAATTTGAGATCAGCAATTTGGGAAAGTGGAATCCCCTTTCCTTGGTTGTTGTAGACATAAATGGGTTCGAACGTTTCCAAAGTTGCACGATCTCCTTTTGGGGTAGTGAGCAAAATGGAGCGTTCATTGCCTTGTGGGTCAGTAAATGCGCCCAAGTTTAAGCCTGCAAGCGCAAGTCGGACGGTTTGATCGATGTCTGCAGTCGCAATTCCCAATTGCCGAGCCTTTTCCTTTTGAATATCCACGCGGATATCGGTCTTTAAGTTGGCAACAGGGTTATTGACATAGATGGTACCGGGAGTTTGCTTGAGTAGTTGCTCCACTTTTCCGGCCAAACTTCGGAGCGTATCCAGATTTTCTCCTACCAACCTGATTTCGATGGGAGCAGTGACCGGCGGTCCTTGTTCAAAGTTTTTAACTTCCACTTTTGCGCCGACCACCTTGGCAAAACTCGCTTGAAGGGTTTGGATGATTTCTAATTTTCGAGGAGCAGAAGTCTCGGGTTTAAGTTGAACAAATAGTTGCCCGTAATCGCTGCGCTCATTTTCAGGAATCTCGTTGTAATAAATCCGTGGATTTCCTTTGCCAACATTGGTAGCAAAGTTTTTCAATTCAGGGATTTTGGCCACTTCTTGTTCCACTTGCCGTACGAGGGTATCCGTATTACTCAAATTGGATTGCAGGGGCGTGGTGATATTGACCAGAAACTGTGGTTTTTCCGAAGAAGGGAAAAGGCTAAATCCGATTACAGGAAATAAACCAAGAGAGACAAAGAAAATAGTTCCAGCAAGTACGAGCGTAGCCGCAGGCTTTTTTAATGCTTTTTCTAGGAGTGGCGCATAACTGACATGGATGCCTTTCTGAAACAGGTCGTAAATCTTGTTGGAATGACCTACAGTCTTGTTTTTTAGAAGCCAGGTGGAAAGGAAAGGAATAATGGTCAGCGATACCAGCAGTGAGGCAAGCACGCTTGTGATGACTGACATCGGTAGGCTTCGTACGAAATCCCCCGAACTTTCTGGTAAGAATACCAGTGGAAGAAAGGCGATAATTAAAGTAACCGTACATCCAACTACAGAGATAGAAATCTGTTGGGTGGCCTTTAATGCTGCTTCTTTCTTGCTAAACCCATCTCGAATCCACCGTTCGATGTTTTCCACGACGACGATGCTATCGTCTACCAGTAGGCCCAAGGCCACTACCAAACCGACGATGCTAAGTTGGTTGAGTCCATACCCCAGCGCATTCAATAAAATCAATCCGATGGCAAGTGATAGTGGGATAGAAACCATGACGATAATTGAGGCCCGGTTGCCTAAGGGAAGTAAGGTCACAAAAACCAAGGCGATGGCGATCAAAAAATCCATTCCTAATCCGCCCAATCGTCGATTGACATAGTCTGCTTGATCAAAAGCAACGATTAAATCGATATTATCAGGCAACTTTTCAGTGCTAGAAGTGAGTAGGGGACTGTATTTTTCTTGGACTTTAGTAATGTTGGTGCCCTCTTTTAAAGCGGCAGTGACAAAGATGGCTCGGTAGCCATTGAGTCGTGTGATGTGTTTGGTATCCTCAAAGGCATCTCGAATGGTCGCCACATCTTTCAATAGAATGTTTTTTCCTTGTAGGGAATACACTACAGTCTCGGCTATTTCTTCGGCGGAATTGTAATTCCCGCTTGTTTTTACATTGAAGGTTTTGTTACCTGCATCCACTTGACCTCCAGGAATGTTGCTCAATTCACTTTTGATGCTACCGATGAGTGCGTTGAGTGGAATATTTAGAGTGGCTACCTTATCCAGCTGCAATTCAATCTTCACCAATTGTGCTGGTAGACCATGGATTTTGACATTCTTTAATTCCGTGATGCTTTCTAGGTCTTTCTGAAGGCGATCTGCCTCAGTCTTCAGCGTCTCTCGGGAAGCATTTTCACTCACCAAAGCGATTTGGAGAATGTTGACATCAGAGGGGCGTACCTTTTTTACTTCAATGGAAAAAATTTCCGCTGGCAATTGGGGGCGAAGGGTGTTGACCTCCCGAACGAGTTCTTGGTATTTTTCATCTACATCCTCGTTGTAATTGTATTCCACGAGTAGGATTGCAGCACCGTCCTTGATTTCTGTTTCGATGCGCTTGATGTTCTCGAGCGCATAAATAGTTTTTTCCAAGGGATCCACCACCAGTTCTTCCAAATCTTCAGGACTAGCACCAGGGTAAATGACAACGATAGGGAAATTGGGGGAGTTGATTACCGGGTCTTCACTCCGCGGCATGTTCAAAAAAGTAGTCAATCCCAAGACCACCGTCATAAGAAAGATGACCAGGGTAAACTGGTAATTCTTTACCGCGAAATCCGAGATTTTCATCAGTTTTTAACTTGAATAGTGGAACCATCCGCCAAATAGGCACTTCCAGAAACGATAAGGCTGTTGTAATTTTCCAATCCACCGAGTACCTGAATGGAACTTGAGGTAATTTTGCCGAGTTGAACTTTTACTTTTTTCGCTTTTTGTCCATCGGCTACAAAGACAAAGCCGCTGTCCCCATTGGCATCCAGTACAGATTCAAAAGGAATCTCCCAACCTTGTACGGTTTGGGAAGGTTGGATTCGAGCCTTTCCAAACATGCCTGATGCCAAGGAGATTTCTTTAGTTGATTCTGGGCTGATTTCAACCCAATAGGTGCCGGTGACTGGATCTGCCAATTGGCTTTTATGCGTTACTTTGGCAGGTGTCCAGTTAGAAGATGCCGCAGCGTTGATTTCGGCTTGGTCACCAATCTGTATGGAACTCCATTGCTGATCACTCAAGGTAACCTTCAAGATCCAAGCGCCAGAAGCGGCACCATTGATTTGTAGAATGGGAGTTCCTGAGGCAACCAACTGCCCTGGGTTTACAAATTTTTTGAGGACAAATCCATTTTTCGTGGCTCGGATTTGGGATTGGGCTAGGTTGAAATTCGCCGTATTTAATTGTTGTTCAGCAATGTCTACCGCTGTTTTTGAATTTTCAAACTGCTCTAGAGTTACCACAGAGTCCGTATAGAGGCGTGCTGCACGCTGGTGATCTCGAAGCGCTTTCTCGTAGGCAAGTTTGGATTGGCGAACGCCGGCTTGAATTTCTGTTAAATCTAAACTAGCCACTAGTTGTCCCGATTTTACGGCATCGCCTTCCTCTACCAGTACATTGGAGACAATTCCCCCCAGTTTAAAGGATAGGAGTGTTTCGTCCTTGGTACTAAAGGTGCCACTTGCTGTCACTGTTGCAGCCATCTCGGAAGTTTGGAGTGCAAAAAGGCTGACTGGAATAGCCTCGCTTGCTTTTGGGATGTTGGGATCACTAGGTGTACTGCTACTGCAACCTAGAAGAAAAAGAAGGGAAAATACAGGTAAAAGTGAATAGCGCTTTTTCATGGCTTAGTTGGTTTCAGTAGTGAGTTGGCGTTCGAGTTGTGCTAGTGCCATCTGTAGTTTGTAGGAACTGATGTTTTTTTGGAGGGCAGCTTGCGTGTATTGATTTCTGGCGTCTATGTATTCAAGCAAGGATTGGCTACCCTCTTTGAAGCCTCGGTCCACCAGGTTGAGGTAGGCCGTAGCCGACACCAGTTTCTTCTCGGAAGATTGGAGTGAAGCGAGTAGAGTTTTTACCTCGTTCCGTTGGACTTGTAGGCCTAAGTTTAATTTCTGATTCACCAATTCTTTTTGCCTTTGAACAGCTTGCAAGCCGAGTAGATTCCGTTGGATTTGGTTATGATTTCTTCCCCCTTGAAATACCGGCATACTGAAGTTTAATCCCCACATCAGGTACCTGGATTGCGAATCAAAGTTCCAATCAAAACCCTGTGAGCCCAGATCTGCATAGGTGGAAAGTTTAGGGATCCAATAGTTTTTTCCTGATTTGAGCACGGTTTCTTGGATCGTCTCCATGCTTTTCATGGCACCCAGTTCCGGGTTTTTTGGATGAAGGTCTTCGATAAGCAATTGATCCAATCGACTCATATCTAGGGGGATATCTTCAAAGCGAACTTCCTGATCCAGTGGTCGATTGACCAGAAAATTCACGTAGTGTGCGGCGTTATTTGTTTTTAGTTCCGCTTCGATTACTAATGATTTTACCTGTTCTAACTCACTTTCTGCGCGCAATAGAGCTGCAGGTAGTCTTTTTCCATTTTCTACTAAGGACCGGGTATCCTTTAAGTTTTGTTCGACAAGTTGTAAGGTGTTCTTCAAGATTTTGATGGAACTATGGGCAGCGCAGAAATTGAAGTACGCTACACGGATGTCCTGTATAAGGGTGGCACGGTAGATTTCAACTTGGTAGTTGGTCCAATTGACTTGTTCTTTGCGGATTCGCTGTTGGTAAATCAAATCCGTATTGAGTAAGGGAAGGGTAGTTCGGAAGCGGGTGTCGTAAAAGTTGTCAGGAAGTAACTGTTCCGAGACGTTGTCGATTTGGGGAAATTTGTTGGATGCTGTGAGTTTATTCAAAGTCGAATAAACGGGATTAAGCAAGTCTCCGACTGGAAATGCGATGGTTCTACCTCCTTCAGCCAGGGTGTAACTTGCTCCAAAGTCCATCGAAGGCAAAAAGAAGCTTTTGGCATCTTTTAGTGCCAATAAGCTTTGTTCCAGGCTCGCTTTTTTATCCTGAAGTACAAGGTTATTGGCTAATCCTTCCTTGAGGTAGGTGTCCAAAACCTGCTGAGCTTGTACGGGGGGGGCAAGCAGTCCAAAACAAATCATAAATGCTTGAAATGGGCTCTTAATGCACCAAATAAGTCCCTTCAACGTGTATTTTCTTTTCATGAGGAAAGTCTATCGAGAATACTGAAAAATTCATTTAAGCCATCTTGAACGATGGTAACTTGACGCTGGGCTAAGACAACTTCACAGCGTCGGCGAATGTGCAGGGAAACCATCCCATGAACGGTGGACCAAACTAAAAAAGAGAGCGCTTCTTCCTCATGCCCCCGAAAATTTCCTTTTTGGATGCATTCTTGAATGGTGGCACGTAGGAAATTGAAGGTGCCAAATCCTTCTTTCCATTGCTCATCATTGGAATTGAAAACATGGTCCATGGGCGCTTCTTTGATAAACATCAAGTCGTACATGTCTGGATTTTCCAATGCGAACTGTACATAAATTGTACCCATACCCTTTAGCCTTTCCATTGGATTAGGTACCGAGGCAATTACTTCCATGCGGCTCATCAATTGCTGAAAGCCTCCCTGGTGCAGCGCATGAAAGATTTCGTTCTTGTCCTTGAAATAATGGTAGATGCTTCCAGGACTGTATTCAATCAAGTCAGCAATGTTCCGAATAGAGGTTTTTTCCACTCCTTTTTCAAGGAAAAGGGACTTGGCAGCAACTAAGATGCGCTCACGCAATTCTTCCTTATCCCGTTCTTTCCGTTCAGCGATACCCATAGTTAATTTGAATGGTCAAAAATAAATGAACACTGTTTAAAAACTAATAAAAAATCAAAAAAAGATTCTAAAAAAAGTACTCAAAGAATGAAACTCAACACGCTCATTTATAAAACTTAATTCTAGATGTGTTAGAATTACTGATCTAAAACAAAAAAAGCCCGATTCTATCGAGCTTTTTTGATTGGAAGGCTACATTGGCCTGAGTTATTTCTCCTCTGTATTTGGCTTTTTCAATACCAAATAGAAGCAATACAGCGTAACGGAAAGGATTATTCCTTGTGCAATGAGCGATAGAATTAGCGCGGAAGTGTTCATTGGATTGATTTTTTGCGTTTAACAGTGGAATACCATACGATGCCACAAATGCCTAGAAATAAGAGGAGCAACTGAATTCTTGCAAAGCCCGAATACATCATTTTTTCTTCCAAAACCGCGGTATTCTCTGGATTTGCAAGAATTTGAGCTTCCAAGTCAGCAAAGGTGATTTTGGCAATGAGGGAACTTGGATCTAGTGCCCATCCCGCCCCAGAAAATAAATTGCTGAAAGCAGCCACCCAATCGTTACCTGCAGGGGTAATCAAGGCACCTAAGAATACAATGCTTAGTAATACAGGAGTAACATAGGTCATGATAACCTTGTAGAACGATGGAATGCGGATATCAGCACCTCGGGTGATTTCTTCCCATCCTTTTTTCATACCGAAAATGTAGGTGAATAGGATGGTCTCCAACAAAGCAAAAATTACCAAGCTGACCGTACCTCCCCAATAATCGTACTCGTCAAAGTATCCATACTGGTAGAATAGGACCGTAGGAAGGCCCATAGCCAAAGAAATTAGTCCAAAGGAAACAGCTCCCTTTACCTTGCCCCAACCAAACTCATCCTGCATAAAGCCCATCCACGGAGTACCCATGGCTAGGGAAGAAGTTATACCTGCAAAGAACAAGAGCCCAAACCAACAGACTCCGGCGAAGGCACTAATCAATGGTCCCCACTGTTGAAATAAGTAGGGCATCGTCTGAAAGGCCATGCCAAATCCTGCGTTTTCCAATACCCAATCCAATCCCAAAAATCCTGCAGCGATCGGGATCACAATGGCACTTCCTAAGATTACTTCCACAAATTCGTTGGTAAATCCGGCTGTAACAGAGTTGAGTGCAATGTCCTCGTTTTCCTTGAGGTAAGAGGCATAGCATTGAATGGAACCCATCCCTACGGATAAGGTGAAAAAGATCTGTCCGGCAGCAGCAAGCCAAACTTTCGGGTCTGCTAAGGAACTGTATTGCGGAGTCCACAAGAAGTTAATGCCATCCCAGGCATTTGCATCCGGGAATTCTTCTGAGGCAAAGGAACTGCCCATGGTCCATCCACGAACGGCCAAGATGATACCAAATAAAATGAGCAACGGCATGCCGACCTTGGCTACCTTCTCTATTCCTCCTAGGCCTGTAGAAAGGATCCAAACATTGACACCTAAGACTAGAATGTAAGCGATAACAGGGAATAAGGGAATTCCGAAATCCGAACCAGAAAGCTGTACATATTGGTCAAAAAACAAACTAACTGCCTCCTTACTCATTCCCGTGAAGGTTCCGATGACACTGTGTACTACATAGACAAAGGTCCAGGATTCAATGTAGGTGTAGTAGGCGACTACGGCGATGTTGGTGAAAATACCGAACACCCCAATGTACTTCCAGTACCATTTCTTACTCAAGGAATCCAAAATATAAGGGGTACTGTGGTTGCCCAATTTACCGCCAAATCTGCCCATGCTCCATTCCGTAAATAGCAAGGGAATACCCATCAATAGGAAGCAGATGATGTAGGGTAGGATAAAGGCTCCCCCTCCATTTTGAACTGCTTGAACCGGAAATCTGAGGAAGTTTCCTAGACCAACTGCATTTCCTGCCATGGCCAAAATAAGCCCAACTCGCGAGCCCCAAGCCTCTTTTTTCATAATTAGTTTACGTTAATGATCGAAAATCTAACCTTTTAGATTTTCAAAGTTGATTTTTCTCTTCTACAATCAGGCAGTTTTCGAGAATCCTGTGAAAAGAAAGCCTCGCTGCTTGCAATCCGTTAATTATCCAAGAATACCACTTTTTTTTCAGAACAAACAACTAAAATTCCAGTTGCACCCGTAAAAAACCGAAAGGTCTGAAGTCTATTTTATAGATTACCAACTTAACTACCTTTGTGTAACCTCCTGACTTAGTTGAAATTAGTCGGTAGGGTCGGGTTTGCTTTTCTCAATTTGTTTACCCTTGGCACTAGGACTAGAATTTCAATAGTTTCTTTATTTTTTTTCCAAGGATGGTTTCAATGATTCCTGTAAATCCAATAGCTCCACTTCATCCAGTCCTTCGATTAGTTCTATTTTTTTCCAAGGGGAAGTAGGGAAAAGGAGGGAGGTCAAAACCAATTCCCCATCATTCACAAATACTTCAATCGAAGAAGCATCCAAGAAGATTCGTACCGATTTTGCCTTCCAGGACATGGGTGCAGAATGTGCCGCTGCGAAATCTCGATTGAAAATGGCCTTACCTGCCTTTCTTCGATCCACAGTGACCAAGCCCATTTCTTTGTTGATCAGCACCTCTTCTCCTAATTCATTGGAGAGGAGCAAGGAGAAACTATCCTCTCCACTTACTACCGCCCTAATCTCTACCGCAGTACTCGGAAGCAAAGATTCTTTTCTCGAAACGCTGTAGGAAGTGCTTTTCATTGATTTCAATTCGTTCGCAGGTGCAGATTGCAGCAAAAGTGTTCCGTCCACATCAAAAAGATTGATTTCCCGGGGCAAAGTAGTTGCAGAGCGCCAAGTACTCGTGGGAACCACCTGTGCATAGTCCCAATTGCTCATCCATCCAATCCAGAGGGTTCGGTTTTGCTCCTGGGGGAGGTTGGCCCAGGTAACCCCAGCATAATTATCTGGTCCATAATCCAACCAGCGGATCATCGTATCGTCTGGAGTAAATACCCCCTGATTGAAGTCCCCAATAAAGTATTGGGTAGCCGAACCTTTTTGAGGGCCTCCCGGGTTCATGCTGACTAGTAATACCCATTTTTGACTTCCATCTGGGGCCTTCATGAAAAGTAATTCTGGACATTCCCATACGCCTCCATGTGCACCTATACCCTGTCCAAATTCACCTAAGAAAGTCCATTCTTTCAGGTTGGCGGACTCGTAAAAGTGTACACGATCTTGAGCGGCAAGCGTCATTACCCAAGTTGATTTCCCATCTGCTTGGGCGACTTGGGTGATTTTTGGGTCTCGGAAATCCCGAATTCCTGGATTTTTGAGCACGGGATTCCCATCATATTTTTGCCAAGTCTGCCCTTTGTCTAGGGAGAAGGCTAATCCTTGTTTTTGAAAATCTATCATGCCCTCCTTTTCGCCTCTGGGGTCGTGGTAGGTAAAAAGCGCTACAAGGGGAGGATTTGTTGCAGTGCCAAGACCAGAACTGTTTTTTTCGTCGTAGACGGCACTGCCTGAAAAGATGTAGCCTAAACTATCAGGAAACAGGGCAATGGGCAATTCCTGCCAGTGAACCAAGTCCTTGGATACCGCATGCCCCCAATGCATGGGACCCCAAACCGTACTATCTGGGTAATGCTGAAAAAATAAATGGTATTCTCCGTCCAGGTAAACCAGTCCATTGGGATCATTCATCCATCCTTTGGCAGGAGTGAAATGGTAGGCAGGTCGGTATTGTTCGAGTGGGCTAGGCGTAAATTTTACTTCTTGCTGGGCGCAACCGTAGGCAAGGAGACTTGCAAAAAGTAGAATACAAAAATTTTTGATTTTCATGAGATGCAGGATTAGAAATCAAAAATATCCTTTATCCCCGATTCTATTCTTTTTTGAGTCATCTTTTCTACTATACTAGCACTGAATCCTTACTTCATAAATTATTCTTTTATTAATCTTTTCGGGGTAGTACCTTTGATCTTTGACTTACTATTTTTCTATGAAAGGAATCATTTTAGCAGGGGGCTCAGGAACACGTTTGTATCCCTTAACCATCGCAGTGAGTAAGCAACTCATGCCGGTCTACGACAAGCCCATGATTTACTACCCTTTGTCAGTTTTGATGATGGCGGGCATTCAGGAAATATTGATTATTACCACTCCAGAAGATTCTGCCGCTTTTCAAAGGTTGTTGGGAGATGGATCGCATGTGGGTTGTCAAATTTCTTATGCCGTGCAGCCTAGTCCAGACGGGTTAGCACAGGCCTTTATCATTGGAGAAGAGTTTATCGGAAAAGATAAGGTAGCCTTGGTCCTTGGGGATAATATCTTCTACGGTTCAGGATTGCACAAGACCTTGCAGGAAAACACAAATCCAGAAGGAGGAGTAGTCTTTGCCTACCACGTCAATGATCCCGAGCGCTATGGGGTAGTGGAGTTTGATGCCAATCAAAAAGCCATCTCCATTGAAGAAAAGCCTGCTCAGCCCAAATCCAACTATGCTGTCCCTGGCTTGTATTTCTATGACAATCAAGTAGTAGAAATCGCCAAAAATATCAAGCCGAGCGTACGTGGTGAATTGGAGATCACTGACATCAACAACGAATACTTAAAGAAAGGACAACTTCAAGTAGCCATCTTGAATAGGGGAACCGCCTGGCTAGATACGGGAACGCACCAGTCCTTACTTCAAGCGGCCCAGTTTGTGGAAGTGATTGAAGAGCGCCAAGGATTAAAAATTGGATGCATCGAAGAGATTGCATACCGAAATGGATTTATTGGTAAGGAAAAATTGCTGGAAGCAGCAGCCAAACTTGGGAAAAGCGGTTACGGTGCTTACCTAAGACGTTTGGTGAATTAATTTTCTTTTGGTTTGAAATGTAAAAACCTCCAAAAGGAGGTTTTTTTTATTGGGTTAGTTGCTTTAGATAATTTTTCGAATTTTAAACCAAATGAAAATTGCAACTGAAATGCTGAGCATGGCTCCCCAGGTGAGGTAATATCCATATTCCCAGTTTAGTTCAGGCATAAACTTGAAATTCATGCCATAGACTCCCACCAAAAAAGTCAGGGGAAGAAAAAACGCTGAAAAAACGGTCAGCAGTTTCATTACTTCATTGGTCTTTTGGGAGTTACTAGACAGGTAAATATTGAGTAAGGAGTTGGCCTCATCTAAAAAATCTTCGAATTGAAGGATGAGACTGGAAACACTTTCCTTTAAGTCCTGAAGTTGTGCTTCGTTGCTTGGTTGTACGGTGAGGTGCTGCAACAAGGTGTGAGTTAATTGAAGTACCTTTTTACAGGCTCGGGCTTTGGCTTTGGCAAAATAAAGTGATTCCACAGAAAACCGATTTCTTCGACCTAGGAAAACATCACTTTCAAATCGATCCATCTCCTCAGACAACCAATCTGCAGGTGCTTGGTAGGTGGCCAGCATTTTTTCTGTGATTTTTAAAATTAGCGACTCCGGATCTTCGAAGTGTCCTGTAACCTCTTCTAGAAAGTGAAAGGGCTTCTGGTGTACCGTCAGCAAGACTTCGTTGGTAAAGAAAAACCCAATTTTATTGCTGAGTTCTGGAATGGTGGTGAGTTTACCATTCGTTTTTGCACTATACGCACGGAGAATTAGGAAGTTGAATTCCCCAACCTTTTCCAGTTTGGGTAGGTGCCCTACTTGCAGCAAGTCATTTAAGAGGTGGGGATTTAACCCGTAGGGTTGGATGATTTCTTTCAATTCGGTCAATTTTGGGTTTTCCAAATCGACCCATTGAAAGTTGGCAAAATCACTTCGTTTTTCTTTCATGACTTGGTTTTTTTGGCGGAGTGGAAGGTCTTGCAATCAGGAAATAGGCTTTATCAGACCTAAAATTTAGTTTTTTGGCTTTTATTCAAGTTTCGGTCAAAAATAAAGGGGCCAAAGGGTAGAAGTGAGGCAGCCAAAGCAAAAAAGGTTCTACTAAAACTCCATTTCAAACTCTTTGCGGTAGGGTAAACGGCATAGATGTATACCACAAACAAAACTCCATGTACCCAGCCTGTGTATTTGACTGCAAGCGGCATATCAAATCCATACTTTAAAGGCATGGCGATACCGAGAAGTACTAAAAAGGAGAGGCCTTCAGCCAAACTGATCCATTTGAACCGTTTGGTCCAGCGTAGTTGTGATTCGTTCATTTTGATCCTGTGCTGAGGTTAAATAGGAGTTGAAGGGTAGTCCAAAGTTGTCTTTTTAAGGTTTTATCCTCTGAGATACTCGTGAGGGCATCTGCAAAGAGGTATTCCGTTTCTCCTTCCGTATGGATTTCATAAGGGGTGAATGGGAGTTGATTAAGCGGATGTTTGACACGCCCAAACTTGAGCACCACATGGGCATTCAGGGCTTGAAAATCTTCCATACTGCGGTTTTCAAGACTTTCTGCAGCAAGCAATCCTACTTCTGTCATGGAGTGACCACAGGCATTTAGCATTTTGACCAGCATATCCATGACTTCTGAATTGAGGTTGGATTCTTCGTGAAGTACGAGAATACCTTTTGTGAAGTTCCCTCTTACCTGAATGGGGTCTAAAACTGGAGTGGACTGAACTTCCTCAGGTAAATTTGATTTTTCCCCGGTTTCAGCACTCAAATCAGCCGATTTTTCTACAAATACGGTTTTATTACCAAATTGACTTTCTGAAGTTCCAAAAAGCGACTGCTCTATTTTTTTTTGATCTTCGGGAAGGAGAAAGATCGAGTCTTCTAAGAAAGTTTGTAGGGATTCTAAACTGTCATTTTCCATGGCTAAAGTTGGCGAAAATTTACCCTTCGGCAAAAATTTGATACGAGATCAGTACAACCTTTATTTCTTCTGAAGTGGGGTTTCATCACAGGCTAAGTCCCCAACCACATACTGCATGCCGTCCAACATGAATTGGAGTAGAGCAGGATTTTCGAAACTTTGCGCATTATGGGAAGGAGCAATATACATGACCTTTCCTTGACCCTCTGGTCGAATCCAAGCCACATACGTTTTCCCACTCGTAAGTTTCTGATTGGCTCGTTGGCTTTGAATCTCCGCATTGTCGAAGTAGAGGAGGGGCGTAAAGTTTAAGTCCGAATAAGCATTTTTATAAAAATAGGGTTCGTCTACATGGGAGAATCCTTCTTTAGGAAATGCGGCAACTAACGGATGGCTGGGATCTTCAAGTTTTACTTGGATCGCTTGTTGGGGCGGATGGTAATCAAAACTAGCCCCCACCAATTCGCTGAATTTTTGGGAATTATTCAAGGTGGTAATTCCACCATGCAGCAGCATAAGTCCGCCTCCCTTTTTCACAAATTCAATGACGTTGGTTTCAAACTCCTGTGCCTTAGCCATCAAAAGTGCGGAATCTGCGGTTGATTCTGCACGGAGTTGATCCCAAAATAGGTGGCGATGGTCAGGCTTGGAACAGGTATTATTGAGCACGATGGCGTCGTATTCGGCCAAACTCGCTTTTTCAAATTGATGGATGTCCTTGCTGGGTACCACGTCAAACTGCTTGGTATTGGAACCTAATATTTGGATGACTTCCGCTGTGTGGGGAATGACCCAATGTTCAAATCCAGTATGGAGTGAAAAGAGCAAGATTTTTTTTTGGGAAGCACTGGGAAAACGAGTTTGCTTTGGGGCGAGGTCTTGGATTTTCTGTTTCCAGGCTTCATTCAAGGGAGTAATCTCCAGGTCTTGACCAAGAGTCAATTGGGATAAGAAAAGAAAGCAAAGACCAAGAAGAAAGTATTTTCGCATAGATTTAGAACAGTGGTTTGGCAAGTAATCCCAATATAACCTATATTGATTGTTTAAGCCCAATTAACCAGAATTTCTTATGCGTTTCAAAAGAATTCTCCTTCTTTTCGTATTCTCTGTATCACTTTTTGCAGAAAGCCTAGCGCAGCAGGTGAGCCTCAGAGAAACCTCCACAGGTATAGAGTTTCTACTGGATGGAAAACAAGTGTTGCGGTACCAAACTGCCAAAGCAGCAGTGCCTGCGGGGATAAAAGAAGCCTATAGCAAGTCTGGATTTATTCATCCGATTCACTCCCCTAGTGGGCAAGTCCTAAGTAGAATACAGCCAGAGGATCATTACCACCATTATGGGATCTGGGGACCTTGGGCAAGGGCCACCATTGGGGGCAAGGAAGTAGATTTTTGGAACCTAGGAGATGAAAAAGGGAGGGTGGATTTTTCTCGTGTTTTATCCAAAAAACAAGCAGGAGGTGCAGCAGAATTGACGGTAAGGCAAAACCATATTGACCTTAAAGCATCAAAAGAAAATCAAATCGCCATGGAGGAGGATCTCCGCATCAAGGTGAAGCCTGCCGATCAAGGACGCTATCAGGTAGATTATACGAGTACCTTGCAAACTGCCATTCCGGGAGGAATTTTACTGGATGATTACCGCTATGGTGGGGGAATTGGTTTTCGTGCCACGGAAGTTTGGGGAGATGCGAATAGCACCATCCTTACTTCAGAGGGCAAAGACCGTGCAACGGCTGATGGTTCCAATGCGCGTTGGATCTTGGTAACGGGTCAATCGGATCATTCTTCGGGGAAAAGTGGAATCCTATTTATGAGTCACAACACGAATCAAGCACATCCTGAACCCCTTCGCGTATGGCCTCCTGGACAATACGAGGGAAAGGGAAATGTATTTGTTGAATTTTGCCCTATTCGCCATACTTCTTGGGAAATTCAGCCAGGCAAGCGTTACAGTTTGACCTATCGAATGCTTGTATTTGACGGCGAATTGACTGTTCAAGAAGCCGAAAACTATTGGAAATCCTTTGTTAAATAATTCCATTCCCATGCAAAGAAGAGATTTTATGAAAAAAACAGCCCTGGCTACTGCAGCATTTAGGATCCCTACCCTGATTCCCGCTTCTGTCTTGGGGAAAAATGCACCCAGCAACAACATCCACATTGCCCAAATAGGCTGTGGACGAATAGCAAGGGAACACGATTTGCCAGGAATCTGGAAGCACGATAAGGCCCGGGTAGTGGCAGTGGCAGACCTAGATAGCAAGCGCATGCTCGACGGAAAAAAGTTGATTGAGGAGTATTACACCCAAAAAATGGGGACACCATACCTGAACGTCAAGACCTACACCGATTACCGGGAACTCCTGCTCAACAAAGACATCGACGCCGTCATCATCTCTACTCCGGACCACTGGCATTCCCAGCCGGCTATGGAGGCTGCATTCGCCGGAAAACACGTGTACCTTCAAAAGCCAACTTCTTTAACCATAAAAGAAGGCCGACAACTGGTAGAAGTTGTCCAAAAAACAGGAATAAAGTTGCAATTGGGAACACAGCAACGGTCGAGCGAGCAATTTAGGTTGGCGGCTGAACTCGTACGTAATGGTAGAATTGGCAAGTTGCACACCGTACGCATTGGTCTTCCAGGCGATCCGGCAGGTCCAGATGCTCCACCCATGCCGGTTCCTTCTACCTTGAACTTTGACATGTGGTTAGGGTCTACTCCAGAGATTCCCTATTCTGAAATTGGGGTCCATCCTCAGCACGATTACAGCCGACCGGGATGGTTGAGACACGAAAATTACGGAGCTGGAATGATTACGGGATGGGGCCAACATCATTTTGATTCTGCCGCTTGGGGCATGAATACCGAGTATTTCGGACCTCAATACATTGAGGCAGTAGCAGAATTTCCACGATCCGGGTTTTGGAATGTGCACGGAGACTTTTTGGTCAAGGCAACCTATGACAACGGTATCGTCATGCTGACTTCAGGCACCTATCCCAATGGCATTCGCTACGAGGGGACAGAAGGCTGGATATGGGTTTCTCGAGGAAGTTACACGGCCTCAGCATCAGATCCTGTCACTCAGGGCAACAATGCCAAAGCCTTAGATGCATCGGATCCCAAAATTCTGCAATCTGTTTTGGGTGAAAACGAAATCAAGTTTACCCGAAGTTCCTCTCACCATGGCAATTGGTTGGAAGCCATTCAAGGAAATGTAGAATTGCTTTCCCCTGTAGAAATTGGTCATAGATCTTGTTCCGTGTGTTTGATTAGTCACATTGCGATGAAGTTGGGACGAAAGTTGGAGTGGAATTCCGCCACCGAAGAATTTGTCAATGATCCGGAGGCCAATACCTACTTGAGTCGGGCTCAGCGCAAGCCTTGGGGTACCGATTTGATCTATCAAAAAAACAAGTAATTTCCTCCAAACCGAATGAGTTCCGATGCGCAGGCTGCTTCTTTTAACCCTACTTTCATTGATGGGAATCCCAACTGCTTACACCCAAAATAAGGGAATTACTGCTGGGAATGAACCCCGTTTTAGGTTCATGACTTTAGATCCAGGACATTTCCATGCTGGTTTGGTTCACAAGACCATGTATCCAGGAGTAGATCCAGCCCTGTATGTGTATGCACCCGAAGGGCCAGAACTTCAGGATCATTTGTCTCGCATAAACGCCTACAATACCCGAGCAGAAGCACCTACATCCTGGATACCTAAGGTCTATGCAGGGGAGGATTACCTTCAAAAGATGCTGCAGGAGCAACCTGGAAATGTAATGATGGTGGCAGGAAAAAATGATCAAAAGATCGACTACATCCTGAAGGCGCTGAGTCAAGGCATTCATGTCTATGCAGACAAACCCTTGGTCATTGATTCCGAGGGCTATCAAAAATTGAAAGAGGCTTACCAGTTAGCCGATAAAAAGGATTTGTTGCTCCTAGATATCATGACTGAGCGCTTTGAAATTACCACCTTACTTCAACGGGAATTGTCTCAGATTCCCGAGGTATTTGGTGAGTTGGAAGAGGGATCTCCTGAGAATCCTGCCATAACCAAGGAATCGGTGCATCATTTCTTCAAGCAAGTTTCTGGCGCTCCACTGGTTCGCCCCGATTGGTTTTTTGATGTAAAAAAAGAGGGGACTGGGATAGTGGATGTGACCACCCATTTGGTGGACCTTATCCAATGGGAGGCATTTCCGGATCAAATTTTAGATACAGCAGATGTGCAGCTCTATTCCTCCAGGATTTGGCCAACGCGCTTGACTTTGGATGAATTTAAGCGGGTCACTCAGAAGCCTTCTTTTTCGAAGGAATTATTACACTACCAAAAAGAAGGAAAATTGGAAGTGATGAGCAATGGGGAATTTCAATATACCCTGCGCGGAAAACATGCCAAAGTGAGTGTGGTTTGGAATTTTCAAGCCCCAGAAGGGACAGGGGATACCCACTTCAGCCTAATGCGTGGTACCCAAGCAAATTTGATCATCCGGCAAGGGAAAGAAGAGGGATTTAAACCTGTTCTCTATGTGCAGTTGCTCGGATCTTCTCCCCAAGATTTAGAAAAAGCCCTTACAAAAACACTGCAAAGTCGCTATCCAGGGCTTGAATTGCAGCAACTTCCAAGTGGAGAATACAAGGTGCTGGTCCCTGATCATTACCATACGGGGCATGAAGCCCATTTTGCTGAGGTGACCAAAAGCTACTTGCATTACTTAGCAACAGGCTCCTTACCGAGCTGGGAGGTTCCCAATATGCTTACCAAATACTACACCACTACAGAAGCCTTGAGGTTGGCTAGGAAAGGCTTTTAAACTTTAACAGGTCCTGGGCAGTTATTTGATTTTATGCTGCGCTGTACGATGACCAATCTTTCCTCTTCCTCTCCCAAACTTACTGTGGCCCTCGCCGGTGCCGGAGGGTATATTGGGAGTTGGTTTATTGAAAGATTCAAAAATGACTACCACCTCATAGGATTGAGTCGAGGTAAGGCAGTTTCCAATCCCTATCCAGAGGTGGAATGGAGGCGAGTAGAATTGTATTCCATTACCTCCACCGCAGAAGCACTTAGAGACGTAGACGTGGCCATTTATTTGGTTCATTCCATGAGTGCTTCCACGCGACTCAATCAAGGGAGTTTTGAGGATACAGATCTAATTCTAGCAGACAACTTTAGTCGCGCGGCAGAAATCGCAGGAATCAAGCAAATCATTTACCTAGGGGGATTGATTCCCGATGAACCTGAAGAACATCTTTCTCGGCATCTGAAAAGTAGGTTGGAGGTCGAACAAACTCTAGGTTCAAGAACAGCGAAGTTGACTGCCATCCGAGCATCCATCATTGTTGGACCAGGTGGATCTAGTTTTGACATGATCAAAAACTTGGTTCAAAAATTACCTGTGTTGATGTGTCCCAAATGGACCAATTCCTTGACGCAACCCATTTCTTTGCGTGATACCCTAGAAATACTCACCACTTGCATTGGTAATCCACAGGTCTACGATCAAGTGATTGAAATCGGAAGCCCAGAAGTGATGAGTTACCGAGACATGCTTGCCCGTACCGCAAAAGTGATGGGCAAAAAGAGGCTTATCTTTTCTGTCCCCGTTTTCTCTTTGGGCTTTTCCAAATTCTGGGTAGGTCTGTTTGGGAAAACCCCTCCACAACTCGTGTCTCCCTTGGTGGAAAGTTTGAAGCATACCTTGGTAGTCAATCCTGTGCATGCGTTTAAAGAAAAAGAATTGACCTATCTGAGTTATGAGGAGGCGGCAAAAGTTGCTCTTTCAACTCAAGAAAGGCCCAAATTACCCAAATTCAAGTATAAAAAAGGTCTGAAAAATACAGTAAGGTCCTTGCAGCGGATGACGAATTTGGGAAGGCACAATGCGCTGTGGGTAGCTGAACGCTACGCACTTTGGCTCCCTTATTATTTTCGTTTTTTCATTCGAGGAAAGGTCAGTGGAACTGATGTTCTTGGATTTCATTTGCTTTGGGATAAGAAACCCATGCTTGAATTGACCCATGTGCCCGATCGCAGCGATAGCCAAAGACAATTGTTTTACATCACGGGAGGCTGGCTCGTCAAACGATACGATTACGGATGGCTTGAATTTCGAGAGGTTTTGGATAGCAAGTACATCATATCAGCCATTCATGAATTTGCACCTCGGTTGCCGTGGTTTATCTACATCAATACCCAGGCTCGACTTCACCTTTGGGTCATGAATCGCTTTCAAAAGTATTTGGAAAAAAAATCGGACCTTTGATCGCACTCGCGACGTTTACTAACTTGATTTAATTTTTACTACGATGAAGACCTTAGTTTTTAATAATGGAGATCAACTCCCAATTCTTGGATTAGGAACCTGGAAAAGTAAGTCAGGAGAAGTTCGAAAGGCAGTATTTTGGGCTATTCAAGCCGGATATCGACACCTAGATTGTGCAGCAATCTATCAAAATGAACGTGAGGTGGGGCAGGGGATTACCGATGCACTTGCAGAAGGGTTAGTGAAGCGAGACGAACTGTTTGTGACTTCCAAACTTTGGAACAATGCGCATCGAATGGAGGACGTGAGACCTGCCTTAGAAAAGACTTTAGATGACCTAAGACTGGATTACGTCGATCTTTATTTGATTCACTGGCCCATAGCTTACAAGCCAGGAGTAGGATTTGCTACCCAGCGAGAAGAATACTACACCTACCAGGATGTGCCATTAAGCCAAACTTGGATGGCGATGCAGCAGCTGAAGCAAAGTGGCCTTGCCAAACACATTGGCGTATCTAACTTCAATCAAGCGAAGTTGACCGAACTTTTTGCTGTTGGCGGTCAGCGTCCCGAGATGAATCAAATCGAATTGCATCCCTACCTACCTCAAGAGCAGTTGGTGTCTTTTTGCAAAGAAAATGGGTTGCTGGTAACCGCTTATTCTCCTTTGGGATCTCCTGACTCTCGTGCAGAAAAGCATGCGCAGGATCCCAAACTATTGGAAGATGGTGTGGTAAAAGCCATCGCTCAAAAGCATGGGGCAACTGTAGGACAGGTCCTGATTGCTTGGTCCATCGCTCGAGAAATAGCCGTAATCCCTAAATCTGTAAATGAGGCACGTATTGGTGAAAATTTTGCGGCAGCAAATTTGATCTTGGATAGCGATGACCTTGCTCAACTTCATGCGATAGGAACCCAGCATCGATTTGTGGACGGCACCTTCTTTACCGGTTCAAAAAGTCCGTATCGGCTGACTGATCTTTGGGATAGTTGAGGAAATATACTTCAGGACGATACTATTGAGTTTGCTTGTATTTTTCTCAATCGGCTAATTCTAAATTTTCTAGAATGCTGCCAAGTTGGTCAAAGTCCCGTAGCCCTGGTTTGATCTCGTCTCCACCATCCAAGGCCAATCCAAGAAGCCCTGGAATGTCAGCAAGTGCACTGGCATTTTCAGGGTTGATTCCGAAACCTAAAAATAGGCTGACCTTACTTGCTAATTTTTTGATAAATATTTCATTATCAAGGCTTAGAATATTTTCAGTTGAAGTTAGATGTAAGGTAATTTGATCTTGATTGAGGAGGGCTAATTTGGGGAGGATTGATTCCACCTCATCTAGGGATGTTCGGTAAATCAATTTCTTTCCTAGGGATTTAAGTTGGAATAGCGTGTCTAGATCACCCGATTCAATCCAAGTAATTCCAGGATAGTCTGCCAATTGTCTTTCGATTGTGAATGCATCGGAATCCGTAAACTCTGCCGCATAGTCTGTTCCAGAAATCCATCCAGTGATCTCTTGAAATTGGCTGGGAGAAAGGTAATGGGGAGCCCCTTTTTCCAAAGAAAAACCCAGGACATCCACATACATTCCAGAGCAATAGCGTGCATCGGTTAGGTTGGTGATTCGGTTGATCTTCACTTTTGTCTTCAGAGCCATGTCAGTTCGAGTTTGAAAATGCGAAGGTAAGGAAGCCTGTAGTTCTCCCCAAGTATTTTCCCTTTGCTTTGCTTCTTGGACATCCTTATACTCCTTGATCCGTTTAGTTGGATAGACAACCGCCGGTGGTGGTACTTTTCATGGTGTGTAACTGCCTCAGATTTGGTATCTTCGGATCGCTGCTGAGCATTTCAAGCGAAGAATTTATGTTAGCTAGGTCCTGTTTATCCTATTTTTTCCTTTTTGTGATTACTTGTTTGAATTCCAAGGTTGGAATGGCTCAAGATCGCTATGCCGTTTTTTTTAAATTTAAGCCCCAGCAGGAGTTTTCCTTAACCAATCCAAGCAAATTTTTGACGAGTAAAGCCATTCAACGAAGGGATCGGGAAAAAATAGGTGTTGATAGTTTGGATTTGCCTGTTTCTACTCCCTATGTGCAGGGATTGCGAACCCATTCCCAAGAGATCTTGTATGTAAGTAAATGGCTCAATGCAGCCGTAGTGGTAACCGATCTAGTTGGAAAAAAGGGAATAGAAGCCTTGCCTTATGTGCAAAAGGTAGAATGGGTTGCCAAGGGTTACCTTTCTAGAACAGGAAATCGGCTCAATACGGAAAGTCCATCCGAAACTTCAAAATCAAAAAAATGGGCAAACCAAGAAGGTTATCGGGAAGCAGCAGCCTATGATTTTCAAAATCAATTGTTAGGAATTCCTGACATGCATCAAGCCGGATTTACTGGAAAAGGAGTTACGGTGGCAATCTTTGATTCTGGTTTTCCAGGTTTGGATAAAGCCGCTGCTTTTTCGCATCTATTCACCAACAAACAAGTGCTCGGTCAATTGAATGCCGTCCGACCTTGGATTAAGGAAGTATTTCGAGATCATGAGCATGGGACACAGGTGTCCTCCTTAATTCTAGCCAACCAAGTGGGAACATTGGTTTCAGGAGCGCACCAAGCGCAGGTAATCTTTGCCATTACTGAAGATGTCGCTACAGAGTACCCTGTTGAAGAACTCAACTGGGTTCGCGCTGCTGAGTATGCAGATAGTTTGGGAGTAGACCTCATCAATAGTTCTTTGGGCTACCTGGATTTTGATGATCCCAAGTTGACTTACACCACGGCCCAATTGGATGGTAAAACCACCTATGTATCCAGAGGCGCAAGCATCGCTGCGAAACGAGGAATTTTGATTGTCAACAGTGTGGGGAATTATGGTTCGGCAGGGATCAGTAGTTTGGTTGCACCTGCAGACGCAGCAGGTATTCTCGCAGTGGGATCTGTAAATGCCAATTCTACTATTTCCACCTTTAGTTCTCGAGGTCCTACCGCGGATGGTCGTATCAAGCCTGAGTTGGTAGCCTTTGGACAAAGCCCTGTACTAATCCGAGGATCAGGACAGGTTTCTGCGGCAGCGGGCACTTCTTTTTCTGCCCCCCAAATCACTGCACTTGCCGCAGGACTATGGGAAGCAAAGCCCACTTGGACCAAAGATGAATTGCTGACCAATCTTATTAAAAGTGGGACCCAGTATGCTACTCCCGATCAGAACCTAGGATATGGTATTCCTAATTTTCGTGGTGCCTATTTTGGAACCTTATTGGCAATCAATGAGGAAGAGGAAATTGGTTGGACGTTGTATCCAAATCCCGTGACCGATGCGCTTCTTCATATTCGTTTTGGGCAGGAATTAAGGCTCCAAATCCAATTGTTTGATCGTTTAGGTAGACTCGTTTTGGAAAAAGGGCTGCAGCGTAATTCTACCAAAGAGCCCTATTTCCTTTCCCTTGCTCACCTGCCTTCTGGACTTTATTTCATCCAATTGGTAAATGGCAAAGAAATTGTTTATCAAAAACTAATTAAGCAGTAACTTTTGTCTAAACAGGAGATATCCCTTGATTTGTAACTTATTCTATCGAATATGAGCCTACAACTAGCCCCCTCCATACTCGCAGCTGATTTTGCAAACCTTCAAAAGGAGGTTGAAATGCTCAATGCTTCCGCTGCAGATTACATCCATGTGGATGTAATGGACGGCAGTTTTGTTCCCAATATATCCTTTGGTATTCCAGTCACGGAAGCAATTCACAAACATGCCCAAAAGCCTCTGGATGTGCACCTGATGATCGTCAATCCAGAGTTATATCTTGAATCCTTTGTCAAGGCGGGCGCGGCCGTACTGACAGTTCATGTGGAGGCCTGCACGCATTTGCACCGTACCTTACAAGAAATAAAGCGCTTGGGAATTCGTGCAGGGGTAGCCTTGAATCCACATACTCCGATTGAAACGTTGAGTGAAGTGTTGGGAGAAGTGGACTTGGTCTGTGTGATGTCTGTCAATCCAGGATTTGGTGGACAAAAATTTATAGAACACAGTTATGCTAAAGTATCCAACTTGAAGGAAATGATCCTGAAAAAAGGAAGCAAGGCCAGGATAGAAGTAGATGGAGGGGTAACAGATCAAAATGCCAGACGCTTGTTGGAGGCTGGTGCGGATATCCTGGTAGCGGGAAGTTTTGTATTCAATTCCCCAGATCCCATTGCTACCATTGCCTCCTTAAAAGCAATTCAAGTCTAAGTGAAGGAAGCCTATTTCAAACCTTAGCAACAAAACTTCTGCAAACGATGCGACTTCCCTTTTTTATTTTTATTCTCCTATTTATTTGCTCGAGCCAACGCCTCTTTTCGCAAGAGGTCAAACCAGAAATTGTGCTCACTGATGCGGATTGGACCAAGTTTGCACAGGTAGAAGTGTTAACTGCTGCCTTTTTAACTCAAAAGGAGGGGGAACTGAAAACTTGGGTCAAAGCCAAGCAAGAACTAGGTGGAGGGGCACGGTTTAATCAAATCAAAGGTGCCTGGGGTAATTCCAAAAAGGAAGTAGGGATAGAATTGACCGAAAAGGAAAAGTCAGCCTATCAGGAATACCTCAGCGTCCAAGGTTCCTTCCAAAAAATGGTCGTAACCTATCAAGCGGAATTGATTCGTGATGAAAAAGTTTTGGGCTTGGAACTTTACGAACACCTTTCCAAAGCCATACGAGATGATCCTTCGTTGAAGGAAAAATTAGTTCAAGAAGTGGCTCGCCTAAAAAAGAAAGCGAAATAAGTCTTCTAAAAATGATTTCTTTTTTCACCCATACACCAAAAACATCTTCGTTTCGTTTCTTGACTATGAATTACAGAAGATTGCTCTTGGTTTTTATTTTTTTTTGGTGTGCATGGGCTTCGGCCTTTGGGCAGGATGAGGATATTTTTGGTATCACACGAAAGGCAAGAAGTCCAAAAAGTGATTCTCGAATGGGTAATATTTTTCGAAATATTCAGGAGCAGTTTTCTTTTCAACTTGCAACAGGGGCAGCCTATTACACGTTGAACACTGAGTTTTACAAGGGAAATGGCCAAGTGTATCCCATCACCCACTACCAAAATCATGATTACGAATACTTCCCCTTACCGGATACCCTTTCTTTGAGTACAAGTCAATACATGCTTCCTACTGTGGAAGCAAGTTTGCGATTGAATTTGTTTAATATCCTAACCCTGGGCGGGGGATATGGGAAGGAAAACGGCAATCTAGCACCGCTCCAAGGGAGCGGGCATCAATTTTCGCTTCAAGGAACCGCTTACCGTGCAAGCAGTTATCATGCTTCTGCTGGTTTAATCTTGTACGATGCCAGTAGACGAAGATTTTTGTTGAAGCAGAAATACAAAAGATTTGATGGCGCCAACCGTGAACTCAAAATGCGAATGGAGCGTGAACTCAATCAGCGTCTTCGACAAAATTTCCCTTGGAATGTTAGTGTGGAAGCAGAGGTAGGAAAGGTTAAAGTCGATCAAGGAGCACCTTTGGTTCCCAAATTGTACCAAGCACGTCTGGCTGCTGTACCGGATCAATTCACCTATGCGGCAGCGCTAAGAATTGGCTATGACCTGTCCGAATATGCTTCTGTGTTTGCGAAAGGAAAATACATGCAGCGGTCTTTTGTAAATAATTCTCCCGATTTCACGCCTTTTCCCATGGATCAAGAGGTGTATTCCCTACAAGTTGGGCTTGCGATGAAGGTTCCAGGAACCAAGCGTTGCAAAATAAAAGGCTGTGGCGTAGTCATGAAGCACAACCACAATGGTGTGGAATACCGGGGTAGTTCAATTTTTAATCTCCAAAATCGAAAAATCGGGCAGTGGTACTGACAAAATAAAAGCAGAATAAGGAATCAAAACTAGGTTTTATTCCCGCCTGCTTTTTACTATCTTGCAACCTTAATTTACGTTATAGTACGCATTTTATGGCCCAAGGAGAAAACGAGCATATCATTCCAATTAACATTGAAGAGGAAATGCGTGGTGCCTACATCGATTATTCGATGTCGGTAATTGTTTCCAGAGCACTTCCAGATGTCCGAGACGGACTCAAGCCAGTTCA
>JACCDO012194456.1_pt1 | contig 30710 bp, 33 predicted proteins | sample 7446101 | NCBI WGS metagenome assembly JACCDO01 (sample SAMN15323440, study PRJNA562643) | freshwater metagenome | isolation source: river surface water | place: USA:Blue River Watershed | collected 2017-08-16
AAATTTAGTTTTAATGAAATTAAATCAAATGGTGAAATACAATTAATAATGAAATTGAATCATATTTGGGTTAAAAATGAAAAATACGGTATTTCTTCACAAATATATCAAATACATTATTACCCGCCCCCTGAAGAAGAAGATTATGATTTTTTTAATAATAAACCAATAGTAAATTATCCTCCTCCACCACCAATGCCCTTATTAATAAATGAAATAACAGAAAAACCGGCTGTTCTACCAGCACAAATACTTAAAATTAATCCAGATTTATTAAAAAGTGTTAAACTACGAAAAGTAAAAAATTAGATTTTGATATAAAAAAATAATAATATTATATTTTAAATGTCTAAATTAAAGGAATTATTTGAATTAATAAATAAATTAAATACATTATGTAATGAAAGAAATGTATTATATATATACGATGAATTGATTGATAGTTTAGAAACTTTGGGAGAGGAAAATAATCAATTAAAAAATCAAAATAGTGAATTACTTAAATTACTTCAAGAAAAGGAACCTTTGGAAAAAGAAATTGAAAGATTATGTAAAGAACTTGAAGAAAAGGAAAATATTATTAAAAATAAAGATGATGAACTATTATCATTTAAAAAGAATTCATTAATATCTTCAATGGATAAACAAATTACTGAACATAAAAATTATATAGGTGTTTTAGAAAAACAAATACAATTTTATAAAACAAAATCAGAAACAAATTCAATGGTAGATGAAAAAGAAGTAAAAGTACCTATTGAAGAAATTATACAAGCTATAGATATTCAAGAAGTTACAAGTGAACCAGAAAAACAAGAATATGAAATATATGAATATAATAATAAAAAATACTATAAAATTAAAAAGAAAATATACAAAATAAAAAAGAATGGTGAATTAGGTGACTATTATGGTAAAATTAAAAATGGTGAAATAATTAAAGAATAAATTTATTTATAAAGTAAATATAATGGAATACTTACTTTTAAAAACAATTGGGATAGATCTAACATTAAAATGCGTAAATATAGTATCAACATCTGTTCATAGTATTTACAATTTAGTGTCAACAGTAAGAGCATCAGCTACAAATGTAATTGAAATAACAAAATTATTAAAGGAATTAGATATAGATAATGATGTTATATTAATAGAAAGCCTTTTACAAGAAATTAATTTAGAAAAATTTCATTCTAAAACATTAGCAATATGCTTAGAAAGACTAAAAGAATGTGTATTAGAAATTGAAAATGATCTTAAAATAATTAATGACAGATTAACATATAATAATTCATTATGGTATGGTAAATCATTTAGAACATATGCATTCGATGATAAAATTGAATCATTGAAATTATTAAAATTAAATTTAGATAATAGAAAGAAAAATTTATTTGAAATAATAAAAATTAATAATTACTTAAATCAATAAAATTATAAAGATACAATGCATTCGTCATTATCATTAAAACTAAATTTATAATTATAAATATTATCAATATCACCATTTTTATATATTTCTAAGACTTTTGTAAATATTTTTTCATAATAAGTATATGCTAATAAAGTATTTGGATTATTATAATAAGTATTTAAATAATAAGTTAAAAAATCTCCATTAATTTCTGGTAAATTAACAAGTTTATCATAATATCCTAACATATAAAAATATAATAATGTTCTTAAACATTTACCACAATTCATACAATTAATAATAATACCATTATTTTTTTTAAGAAATTCATTACAATATCTTAATTTGTTTAATAATGTAATATCTTTTTCTAATATATATTTTAATTTACATATTCTTGGTGTTAAATCTATATAAATATCTAAATTGTTACCTTCCATACTTTTATCTAATACTGAATTTTGTCCCATTATACAAGGAATTTCACCTCCCATTCCATTAAAATAATGTGCTTCTACTTGTAATGGATATATTAAAGCAAAAATCATTGGATCATTCAAAAAAACAGCATAATTTGTTCCAGGAATATCTCGAATACAAGCAAATATTTTTTTAAAATTAGTTTTAACATTAATTAAAGTTTTATTATATTTATTTGCAAATTCTACTAGAATTTTTTTAAAATTTTTTACATGATAAGCAATATCTAAATCTTCAATATAAACAATATGTGTTATTTCTGAATGTTTTAAGATAGTATGAACACTATCTATACCCATTGAAAATGAGCTTGTTTTTATTCCAGAATTACATTTATCTCGTTGAACAATTGGTAAATCTAAAACTAAATTTAATTCATCTTTGGTAATATGACTTAATAAATAAGTATGTTTATGATGATATTTTTTGTATAAATTTACTATATTTTGTAAATTGTCGTATAATTTAGAATCTATTGGTAATTTAGAAGTTATTGTCCATTTATTACAAATTGCAAGTGATACCATTAAACATACAATACCATCAATATCTGAATTTAAAGATATTTCTGATGAATCATATTCTATGTCAAAATTATATAATTTATTATTAATAATAATTGGATAAGTTAATTTATTATTATCTTTAATTGGTTCAAGTATTTCAATCATTAAATAAAATACATTACAAAATTTTAAATATATTTATTAATTTAATATTGTAGTTAAAATACTTTGATTTGAATATGTTGTCATAATAGATAATTTCGGATTATATATAGGAGTAAGTACAATATCATTAATCCAATTAAAATATGTTTTATGAAAATTTTTCATATTATTTTTATTCAAAAAAATTCCAAGCGATGGAAATTCATTGCATTCTAATAAAATTGGATTATAATTAGTATCAATCAATATATCCAAACCAAATATATAAAAAGTATTATTATGATTAGGTAATGATATTTTATTATAATTATTACTATTTTTATTTAAATAAATTATGCCAATATGTTTACATAGATTTTTAATATCATTCAATATTTTTGAAATATTAGAATCATCTATAAGATTTTTCATATCATCTGGAAATAATAAATCTCTATCTTGATAAATTAAACGTGTTGTATGAATTGTATTATCATTATATGAACTATTTACGAACTTTTTTTTTGATAATAATATATTAGATTGTTCAAGAACATAAACATTAAAAATTTTATTAATATTCGTAAAAGCCATATATGTTCGTAAAATAAATTTTTTATTATTAAATAATAAAGGATTTGATATATATTCACATATTGATATATTATCATAAATATTTAATAATTTTTTAACATTTTTATATTCAGATGAATTATTAAATACAATTACATCTTTACACCGAGCAGCACTTTTTTGTGTAATTTTATTTATTCCGGGTTTTGCAATATATATTTTATCAAAATTAATAATACTATCTTTTTGTAAAATAAAAAAATCACTAATAAAATTTTTATATGAATCAGGAAATAAATTTTTAAAATTTAAAAATAAATTGTATTTAAATATAATACAATCTTTATTTATAATATAATTAATGCAATTAATATTCATATTTAAATATTTTAATGTATGACCAGAATCAAAACAAGTAAAATGTTTATACCATACAAAATCTATATTTGTATTATTTGTAATATAATTAATTTCTTCTAAATTATAATTTACCAAATGTTTCTTTAATTGAGAAAAATTTAAATAATTATAATATGTATTATAATCTAATCCAAATAAAACAAATTTTTTATCAAAATGCGTAAATAATGATTTGTATGTACAAATATAATTGGGTTCAAATACTGGTCTAATACCTATATTAAGTATCCAGTTTAATAATTTATCTATAAATTCACAAGTATTTGCATCTCTTTCAATTATAGGAATAACTGGACGATAATTACATTCAATAAGTTGAACTTCAAAGTTATTAGTTATCATAATATCTAAACCAAAAATATTAAATCCATTTTTAGACTTAGAAAATAATTTTATATTATTACACAGTATATTCCCTAATTTTTTACAAATATCTTGAATACTGGTATTAATATGTAATAATATATCTGGAGTAATTTTCATATTTAAATTTTCTGTTGTAAAATCTTTAGGATAATAAAAATAATAATCACGATTAATATAATGAGTATCATGAATATTTTTATTTTGAAAATCAGAATATATGTAATTATTTTTTGCAGTAAAGATTTTAAATAAATCAAACATATAATATTCATGTATGTTATTAATAATAGTATACATCATATAACATCTAAAATGAAATTTTCTATTTTGAAATAATAAAGGATTTTTTAAATATTCTGTAAGAACAATATTATCATATAAAATTAAATTTTTTTTTGATTCAACTAGTTTTTCTTCCGAATCAATAATAATAATATCTTTACCACAAGTAGCATTGGCTTTTGTTTTAATATTTTTAGTTGGCCGTGAAATAAATAATTTTGATTCATCATAAACAGTATATTGAGTTAAAAGAGTACATTTTGGTGTAATATTATTATTTGGAAAATAATTCTCTAAATTTTTATACATTAAATATTTATTTGTAATACAGTCAGTATTAATTAAACAATTCAATAAATTTATATTTTTTTTAATTACAAAATTATCAATAAATAGACACCAAATAAAATCAAAATTATTATTAGAATTATCCATTGAAGATTCCTGATTTATATTTATTTTTTTAAAATAGTCTATTAAAACTTTATAAAAATTATTTGTATCGCTATTTAAATGATGATATATATAATAACTCATATATCATTTAATTTATATAATAAATATAATAGTAAAAGCACATTTAAAAATAAAAAAATAATATAAAATTAATGTCAATAGTTATTTTATCAGGAGGAAAATCAGCAGAAAGTCATTTATCAATAAATATGGGACAAAAAATATGTAATTCATTGCCTAATAGTGTATTAGTAGAATTGAAAGAAAATAAATTACCAGATTGGTTAGATCCAGAAAAACATATAATTTTTATTTGTATGATGGGACAATATGGTGAAGATGGAGGTATTCAAAAAGATTTAGAAGAAAAAGGTTTTTTTTATAATGGTTCTGATTCTAAAACTAGTTTTATTTGTTTTAATAAACAAGAAGCAAAAAAAATAATGAGAACAGTGTGTGATAATGTAATTCCAGAAAAAGTATTTAATTATACAAATAAACCTACAGTTGATGAAATTATAAAAGAATTTGGAGAGCAAGTAGTTATTAAACCAACAAATTCTGGGAGTAGTATTGGTTTAAATGTTAGTAAAAATAAAGAGGAAATAAAAAATATTTTAGATACTATTACAGAAGGTGAATGGATGATTGAACGAAGATTAATTGGAAGGGAAATGACAATTGGTATATTAAACGGGAGGGCTCAATCTATTGTAGAAATTTTTGCCCCAGATGGAATAAATAATTATAATTATAAATATTCAACAGAAAAGAAAAATATGTGTCCAGCTGAATTACCCGAAGAATTAACAAGAAAAATATCAAAAGCAGCTGAAAAAATATTTGAAGCTTGTGGATGCAGAGATTATGCAAGAATGGATTTAATTCTTGAAAATGATAATTTTTATTTTTTGGAAATCAATAGTATTCCTGGAATGACTGAAACAAGTTTATTTCCAAAATCTGTCACTAAACATAGTTCTTGTGATTATAAAGAATTATTAAAAGAAATGATTAAACCTGCATTTATTAGAGCAAAACGTCCGTTTGATTAGGGATTAGATCTCCAACATAATTATCATTATCATCAAAATAAAATTTATAATTATAAATATTAGTTAGATCACCGTTTTTATAAATTTCTAACATTTTTGTAAATATTTTATCATAATATATTGCTGATAAAATTTTGTCAGGTTTATAATAATAATTTTCTAAATAATAATCTAAATAATTGTTAGTTGGTTTTTCAAAATAAGTAAGTTGATCATAATAATCTAACATATAGAAATATGTTAATGTTCTTGCACATTTACCACAAACTGTACAATTAATAAAAGAATCATTATCTATTTCATATTTATTACAATATCGTAGTTTATTTATTAATGTAATATCTTTTTCTAATATATATTTCAATTTACATATTCTTGGAGTTAATTCTAAAAAAATAGTAACATTATTGCTTTCCATACTTTTATCTAATATAGAATTTTGTCCCATTATACAAGGAAGATCGCCACCAAAACCATTAAAATAATGTGTATCAATATTTAACGGATATACAGAAGCAAAAATTATTGGATCGTTTGTAAATACACCATAATTTATTCCAGGAACAGCAAGGGATGCCATAACTTTTTTAAAATTTGATTTTACATAAATTAATTTTTTATTATATTTAGTAGCAAAATCATAAATGTTATCCATAAAATTTGTAACATAACATGAATTATCTAATGCATTTATATATAGTAAATGTGTTATTTCAGGATGTTTCAATACAGTATATGTACTATCTATACCTAATGTAATTGAACTTGTTTTAATACCTGAATTATTTTTTTGGCGATCAACAATTGGTAAATCCAAAACTAAATTTAATTCATCTTTTGTAATATGACTTAATAAATAAGTATGTTTGTGATGATATTTTTTATATAATTTAACTATATTTTGTAAATTTTCATATAATTTAGAATCTATTGGTAATTTAGAAGTTATTTTCCATTTATTACAAATAGCAACTGATGTCATTAGGCAAACAATACCATCAATATCTGAATTTAGAGATACGTCTAATGAATCATATTCTATCTCAAAATTATACAAGTTACTGTTGATAATAACTGGATAAGTTAATTTATTATTATCTTTAATTGGTTCGAGTATTTCAATCATTATTTTAAATAACATCACAAGATTTTAAATAATTTACTTAAAAATATTTAAATATTATAAATTAATAAAATGAAGTACGATGTAAGTATTATAATGCCATATTATAAAAAGTATAATGAATTTAAATATGCTCTTCAAAAAAATAAAAAACAATTAAAATTAGTAAATGAAGTTATAATTGTATTTGATGAAATAATTGATATTTCAAAATTTGAATATTTAAAAGACTATAATATTAATTTTAGATTTTTTACTAATACTGAAAATCATTCTTGGCGAAATCCTGCAGTAGTACTTAATCATGGAATTAAAAATGCAAAGTCAGAATATTGTATTATTATTTCACCAGAAAGTATATTAATGCCAAATTTTATAAAAAATATTATGAATAATACAAATGACACTAATTTTTCTACAGGTAAAGTAATATTTGTTAGAGAAAATAATTTAAAAAAATTAACGATTGATGATTTAGATAATCTTTTTGAAAAAGAAGCCACAAGAAATCATGAATTTATAGGACCAGTATATTTTGGTTCACTGTGTTGTAAAAAAAATAATTTAGAAAAAACTTTTTATGATGAAAAATTTATTGGATGGGGTGGTGAAGATGATGATATTCGTAAAAGATTAATAAATATTGGTTTAATACAAAATAATTTAAATAATGTTAAAATCATTCATAGCGAAGATGATATTAGTTTTAATAAAAGATTATATAGAACACAAAATTATAAATTAGATCATAGATTATATAATAAATTTATTGAAATTAATAATAAGCCAATAAAAATTAATTATACTCCAGATAATTTTATAGATTTTAAAATGAAAGAGAAAATATTTTCATATTATCCAATAATTTTATTATGTCAATGTTATAATGAAGAACACCATATAAAAGATTTTTTACAAAATGTAAATAGTTTTGTCGATGGTATTATTATTTTAGATGATAGTTCAACAGATAAATCATGGGAGTTAATGATTTCTGATAAAATTTTATTTAAAGCACAAAAAAAAAGAGAAACATTTAATGATTTAGAAAATAGAAATTTATTATTAGAAATATTTAATAATTTATTTATAAAAAATAATATTAGAGTAGATTGGTTTATATGGCTTGATTTTGATGAAAGAATAAATAATTGTAAAAATACAATTAGTGAATTACGTAATATGTTATTATTAACAGAAAACAAAAATATATTCAATATACCTTTTGTACATATGTGGAATGAAAATGAATATAATACAGAATATCCATCATCGCAGAATGGAATTCAATATCATACAAGATTAATAAGAAATATAGTTGATTATGCTCCATATAAAATTATAAGTAATAAAAGTTTACATTTTAAATTAAATCCATATGACAATGAAAAGTATACATTTCCTTTATTAATAAAACATTTGGGTCGCAATTCTGAAAATGTTAGAGTAAAAAAATATAATTTATATACACAAAAATATGATATTGGATTAAAAAACCAAATCTCTTATAACCATTTTTTAAATAATTCACCTAAATTAAATAATTATGAAATAAATAAAAATAATATTTTATTTGACACACTTAAAAAAACACAAATTGTTATTTTGCATGATTATGGGCAAAAACATATTAAATATATAAAGAAAAGTATTATGTCGCCATTATTAGTAAAGGTAAAACATATAAATCATATACCTAGTTGGTTAGATAACAAAAAACATAAAGTTTTATTAGTTATTGAAAATGAAGAATTATTAATAAATATTAAAACAAATTTAAATAATAATAAAATAGTATATATTGGCTCTGAAAATACAAAAATAATTAAACCAGAAAATAATAATTATTACATTGGGGTTTTAAATAATAAAGCACAAATATTATGCAAATACGTTAATAATAATATTAATGAAATATTTATTCAAACAATTAATAGAAAAAAATTACAAGATGAAGCTATTAATTATTTTCAAAATAATAATGGAAAAAATTATGGATTAATAACTGTAAAATTTATTAATGAAAAAAAATATGAATTTATAAATATAGATACAAATCCATCAATAAAAAAAAATTCAATATTTACATTAAGTACAATATATAATGGTATTAATTATCGAAATTTTATTGAAAATTTAATTAATTAATTCTATTTCTTTTTCAAGATTAATATTATTTTCGACATTAATCTTATTTATTAAATAGTCAACCAAATAATTTAAATCATCACTATTTGCATTATTAACATTATAAATAATATTTGGATTAATTTCTGAAAATTTTAAATTTCTAAATACCGTGCCGCGTAAATTTTGTAAAATTTCCCAAGCATAATATTTTTTTTGATTAACAATAGGATTTTTAAAAATACATCCTAATGTTAAATCATTAATATTAAATTTACTATTCCTTATTTTTAAAATATTATATATTTTATCATTAATTTCATTATATGTTAAATTATTTTTTGAAATAATAAATGTAGCATATAATATTATTTGATTTGATTGTTCTTTTTTTAAAAAACTTGTTCTATAATCAAATTGCATATTATTTAGTGATAAAGTAATAATTTTTCCATTATCTAATAAAGTACACTCATTCAATATATCTTTTATTTCTAAACCATATGCACCACAATTGCCATAAATAGAACCACCAATTGTTCCTGGAATGCCTGCAAGATTTGAAATATCTAAATTATTATTTAAACAAAAATTTACAAAATCCATTAGCATAAATCCAGAAGAAACCTTTATAATTGCATGATTATCATTATTAATAATTTCAATATATTTTATATTATTTTTTATTATTACTCCATCATAATAATTACTAAAATATATATTATAACCTCCCCCTATAATTTTATATTTTTTATTTATTTTTTGTGCAAATAAAATTATTTTTTGTAATTCTGCTAAATCATTTACTTCCACATAATATTTTGCTATACCGCCAATTTTAATATTTGATAAATTTTTTGTAGAATATTCTGTATAAATATTAGTTTTTTCATTGATAATAATATCTAAATTCTTCTTATAATTATAGTAACCACGTTCTATTATTTCTAAATTATTAATTTTGCAGTTAATATTGTTTTTTAATACATACATTAATAAAGCCATACCTCCTCTTAAATCAGGACATTTTAAATCTCCATTAAAAGTAGTATTTAATTGTGGAATATTTTTGATTATTAATGTATTATTAAAAATTTCAAAATAATTATTAATTTTATTAATTTCTTTTGCATAATTATAACGATTTAACCATATTGTTTCTTGTATTATTGAATTATCATTAATTTCTAATCCAAGTAATGCAAAAAATGGTTGAACATCTGTATATAATCCCGGAAAAAAATCAGTTTTAATGTGAAATTTTTTAAATTCTGTTTTTTTAATAAAATAAAAAGATTCTATATCTGATATCAATAATTCAATACCAATATTATTTAATATTTCTAAACAAATACCAAAATGTAAGGTATTAATGGGACCAATTGTATAAGAAGATATTGTATTATTTTTTTGATATATACCTGAATAAATTATATAAGATAATGCTTCAATTGGATCATTTATAATTTTATATTTAATCTCGTCATTTAAATAATTAAATCCATTAATTATAATATAATCATTAGTATACTCAATATTAACTCCATTTAATCGTAAAAAATTAATCATATCAAAAATATATGGATCTTTTGCATAATTTTTTAATATGCATTTACAGTTGATCTTGGAAAATATTAATAAGCCGTTAATTGTACCGCCAACACTAGGATGTTCAAAAATATATTCTTTATCCGTATTTGTAAAATTACCATAAATTTGTAATTCATTATTATTAAAAGTATATTCTTTGCCTGTTAATTTAATTAAGTCTAAATGATAATTAATCTTTCTATTATTTATATCTATGTTGCACCCATTTCCCATATAATATTTTAAATTAGAATCATAATGAATAGTTGATCCTATATAATAATATGTACCTCTTGTATTTGATTCGTAATTAATTATATTTGGCATATGCGAATTAGTTGTATCTATTAAAATATTATTATTTTCAATTGTAACTAATACATTAAATTGTTTTAATATATCTAATTGGATTAATACATCATCGATTAATGGTATATTTTCAAGTATATATTTTTTTTTAAAAAGTAATGTTGATGCTATTATAGGTAATGCTGAATTTTTTGCACCATGAATATTTATATTTTGAATCATTTCTAATGATATTATATAATATATTATTTAAATAATTAAAAATAATAATAAACAAATGAAAATAATTATTATATCTACATACTGGAATAATGAAAAATTTATGAAAGAATATATTGATTCACTAAAAAGTCAAACATATAAAGATTTTATTGTATATCTTATTGATGATATGTCAACTGATAATTCTTATGAAGTTGCTATAAATTTAATAAATAATGATAATAGATTTAATTTAATTAAAAATACTGAAAAAAAATGGAAAACTAAAAATTTTGTTGATACTATTAAAAATAATCAGAATATACACTATAATGATATATTGGTAGAAATTGATGCTGATGATAAATTAAGTGATGAAAATGTATTAAAAAAAATATATGATATTTATGAAGATAATAATATATGGATTTGTGGTACAAAATGGAAAAATTTTAGCGGCATTACATCAAAATATGGAAAGGCCAATCCAGAAAAATCAAGAAATGGTGTTTGGAATTTTTCCCATATGCGGACATACCGTGCTTTTTTATTTAGAGCAATTCATGGAGAACATTTAATGATGAACGGAGAATATTTTAAAGCTGCTTGTGATATTGGTTGTAGTATACCTATGTTAGAAATGGCTGGAACAGAACATTATTATTTTTTGGATGAAGTTGCATATGTTTATAGATGGCATAATCATCAATCTTATTCAGAAAATGGTTCACATTCTGATAAAACTATACAAAAAAAAACTGCTGGTTATATTTTAAGATTACCAAGATATAAAAAACTAATTATTAACGAAAATACAAATTTTGATGATTTAAAGGGTGAAAATATGCCATTAAAAAAAAAATAATTTAAAGTCACTTTTTTATATTAGCTGGTAATGTTTTATTAGTTTTATAAACTACTACCGATTTTTTATTAATTGTTTTACATGTAATATTGCGTGTCATATTAAAAGTCCAAGTATTATCTATATTTTTTAAAATTTCTAAAATTTCATTATTTAATCCTCTAATACTTTTTTCATCATAACTATTTATACTATTTTTTTTTGTTTTTAAAATTTCTTTTACAAGAATTTGTTGACGTTTAATCCTATCAAAATCAGAACTATATACAGATTTTGGAATTGCACCATAACGAGCACCAATCCATTCATGAAAACGATCTCCTTTTAATAATTCTGATGGTTCTTTGAATTCAATTATTTTTTTCCCATTTTCTATTGGTTGATGACGATGCAATGGATAAAAAAATAATCTATCAAAATTAACAGGAACTATGATTTCTTCTATTTGATTAAAGAAATCATTAATTGCATTTGGTAAAATACATAAATTATAAGAAACATCATAATTAATACTTTTTAATGACTCAAATAATAATTGATCTCTTCCAGTTCTATAAGCAGCATTTATACGTTTATCTATTTCTTTTATATACATATCACGTGGAATCCATGTTAATTCTTTTTTTGATGGATTCACAAATATTATAATATCAGTATTTGCTGTCCATGTATTTCTATCCATAATTGTTATAACAAAATTATTCATTATATTATATTATAATACTTAAAATTGTATTTTATAGCGCAAAAATTGAATAAAATAATTTATATAATTATATATTATTAATAAATGAGTCATATTAAAATATTTGAAATGTTCATGCGCGATGGCCTTCAATCATTAAAAACATCTTATACAATTTCCCAAAAAATCAAAATGTTAGATACACTTAAAAAGTGTAATTATGATTGTATAGAATTTGGTTCTACAACATCTCCTAAATTAATTCCACAGATGGATAATTCATATGATTTATGGAATCATATTAAATCTAATAATAATAAAACAAAATATACAATGCTTATTCCTTCTATTAATCATTTACAAAAAGCATTTGATGAAAATATTAAGAGTTATGGATTTATAACTTCGTTATCCGATGAATTTGGAAAAAGGAATATGAAAATGTCAAGTCAAGAATCATTTGAACAAGCAAAAAAAATGATTAATAGGACATTTAAAAATAATTCAAATGCACATATTAGAGTATATATCTCTTGTAGTTTTGGATGTCCTTGGGAAGGATTAACAAAAAAACATATATATGATCTAGGTAAATATATTGATGAATTAATATTAGTTGGAGAAACATATAATATTAATAAACCTCAAATTGATGTCGTATTGGCAGACACAGTTGGTATATCTGATAGATATATTGTTACAAATGTGTTAGACAAAATAAATAATTTAGAAAACATTTCTTTACATATGCATTTATATGGAGAACAAAAAGATAATGATTTAAAACAAAATTTTGAGCTGATTATTGATGCTGCATTACAAAAAGGAATTTATAAATTTGATTCAAGTTTATTTGGAATAGGTGGATGTCCTTATGCAAAAAAATGTGATGATAAAATTATCGGAAATTTATCAACAATTCCACTTATAAAATTTTTAAATAAAACTGGACTACAAACAAATGTAGACATTACTAAAGTAGAAGAAACAGCAAAATATATTTCAGAGGAATTTATAATAATCTAATTGGTCAAATTTATTATATTCCTTTTTTAGTAAAATTAATTGTTCATTATTTAGATTTATATGTTCTAAATAAGTAATTTCATTATAAATATTTTCTCTTATGTATCGCCAATCGTGTTCTTTTTCTATATTATAAATTTTTTGTTTATATATTTTTCTACTTTCTTCTATTTTTTGTAATTTATCTACAAATACTTCATATAAATCTCTGTCAGATAAATTATAGTCAATAAATAAATAAAATAAATTCATATATTGGTTTAATAAATGAGTATACCAAGGATACTTATTATTAAAATTAAATTCAAAATCACCCATATAATATATTAAATAAAATAAAATTTGAATATAATATTGATTATTATATTTTATTAAATAAAAAATGGAAGAAACATATTATCTAGGTATTTCTTATGGTAAATATCTTCCAGAAGATGAATATTATGCTGAAAGCTTTTTTATTGAATATGAAGAATTAGAGTATGAATTTAAGCTTAAAAAGAATAGTGATATAGCTTATGAAATTATTAACCCTATTACAATAAGCAATAGTGAAAAAGAACAACATAAACAAGGTATTACTATTTATCTTTTCGGATTTACTAGTAAATATAGTTGTTTGGTAGAACTTAATGATGATGGTATGTTAAATAAATATGGAAATTATCAAACGCTAGTTTTACCTTGGAGTCAATACGAAAAAATAAAATATAATATAAATAAAAAAAAAGAAATTATAGAAAAATTATCTGTTATTTCAAATGAAAATATAATTAAATTATTAGCAAATTTAGAAAATATTTATGGAATAGATACAGATATGGTATATGATTTATTATAATTTTATGTATTTTTTGCAAAACCATATACTGGTTCAATAATATTACTTATGGAATAATATGGTTGTGTAAGTGTATTAATATCATATTTTGGATTTTCTTCTACTTCAACCGAATAATAATTATTATCACCATTAGCAAAAAAATAATATGTCTTTTCTTTATTAGCAATATCATAATTATTTGTTATTGGTGTTGGTTCTAAATAATCATTTGATACTGGTTCACAATATAATGAATTTGTAGGTGTTAAATCAGTATAAATAGGATTATTTATAATAGGAATTTCATAATTTGGTATATTATTTGTTTTATTCTTGTATCTTTTTATTGCTACTATCAAAAATATTATTAATAAAATTCCCATTATAATCGTAATAGATATTACTATTATATTTATTGATTCATACTTTTTATCAGATATATTTGCCTTAGTTGAATTTATTAAATTAGTCGGTGTTATATTTAGTGTAGTTATTATATTTATAGTACTAGGTATAGTTGAAATTATTATATTAGTTGGTGCCATTGTAGTAGTTGTTGTTGGTGCCAATGTAGTAGTTGCTATTGGTGCCAATGTAGTTGTAGTTGATGCCAATGTAGTTGTAGTTGTTGGTGCCAATGCAGTTGTAGTTGATGCCAATGTAGTAGTTGCTGTCGGTGCCAATGTAGTTGTAGTTGATGCAAATGTAGTTGTTGTTGGTGCCAATATAGTAGTTGCTGTCGGTGCCAATGTAGTTGTTGATGCCAATGTAGTAGTAGTTGTCGGAACCAATGTAGTAGTTGTTGTTGTTGGTGCCAATGTAGTTGTAGTTGATGCCAATGTAGTAGTAGTTGTCGGAACCAATGTAGTTGTTGTAGTTGATGCCAATGTAGTAGTAGTTGTCGGAACCAATGTAGTTGTTGTTGTTGGTGCCAATGTAGTAGTAGTTGTTGTTGTTGGTGCCAATGTAGTAGTCGTCGTAACATTAATTTCACAAATAAATGGATACGTATTCGTGCATAAATTATCATCAATATTCAAACTTGAACTTAATAATCTTGCACAATTTGGATTACGAGTACCACCATTTGGAGTTCCAGGTAACCAATTTTTATATCCAGTTTCACCAGATGGCCATAACCAATTAACAGTATCTGTAGATTTTAAACCAATCCAAACATTTCCCGACATACTATTTGAAGTACGAGTATTATATATCCAAGTATTTTCGGTAGTACTTGATATACTTGCCAATTTTCCACCTTGTTGAATACAATAATTATTAGCATTATCGCGAGTATAAGCTGTTGTACAAAATAAATATTTTCTATCTAAATTATTTATAGTAGTGCATGTTTGTGCATATATTAGATGTAAATTAAGTAATAATATAATAAAAAGCATATGAATTAATTAAATGATTATATAACTATTATTAATTCAATTTTTCTATTTATAAAAAAAAGAATATATTATATTATTATAATGAGTTTCTTTAACTTTGATAGGGAATATGAAATTATAAATTTAAAGAGAGGTTATGAAAAAGAAATTTGTGTTCTTAAAAACGAATTACGCCACCAAAAATTAAAAAATTATAAACACGAAATAAATAATCCAAACAATAAATTTAAAAATACTGTAACATATGGTTTAATAATTAAAGAAAATAATACTGATTATATATATCCATATGATGATATAAATACTTTACTAAATAATATTGCTTTTGAAATTAAGTATTTATTAAGTCTAACACCAAAATTATTAAAAAATAATAATAAAAAAGTATATTTTTATTGGATGTATGATATAGAACCAAAACTAGTTACCATAGATATGGTTAATACTTTTGGTAATTTTATAGAAATAATATGTTGTAATTGTATATTTAGTAATTTTAGTAAACAACTATTAGAATTAGGATTTAATTTAGATCATTTTATTTTTAATATTATTTCAAAATATGAAAAACTAAATGAAATTAATAACTTAAATAATAAAGAATTAGATGATTTGTATTTTAGTATATTTAACAAATATCCTGCATTTTATAATTTAAGTAGTACAATTAAAAGTGAAATAATTCATTCTTTAAAATATAAACTTAAAAATGAGTTGGAAAACTTAATTTTTAATGAATTAAATAAGTAGAAAAGTTGAAAATATAATTCTATAATAACTTATTTAACTATTATAAAATGTCATTTGATACACGATTTGGAAAAGTATGCAAAACTGCTATTCAAGAATTTAAGATTACAGCACAAACAATGATTTCTAATGGAAATTCATTTTCTTGTCAATGTATGAACATATTTGTACCCGGTGAGGATACTACTGTCTATCCTGAACCAGCTGATTTGGCAAAATGGACAAAAACATTTTTAATTACAGAAATGAAATCAAAGCCACTAAATCCAAAGGCACTTGAAGAAATGGCAAAGAAAGGTCTACAACCAAAGAAACAACCAGATGATATTATTCTAGTTGCTATTACACCAAGCATTAATCAAATACATATTGGTGTATCAGTTCCAGATTCAATGAAAGAACAACTAGATTCTGCAGAATTTCTTAATAGCGCATTATCAAAATACACAGGATTTAATTGTGAAAAAGTAGATGACCGATATGCTTTTGCAAACATTGAACATTCTGAAGCTCTCAAAGAACGAGATACAGTTTTACGATACTTTTTTGATGAACTCAAGAAACGTAAAATTTATATTGAAGAAGATGAAGACGATGAAGTTATTAATTATTTAGCATAATTTTTTTATAAAAATTGATTTAAAATATTTATGATTATAATAATTATAGAAATGGCAACATTAAATTATATAGGATCCAAAAAATCGTTATTGGATTTTTTAGATACAATAATAAGTAAACTAAATGATAAATATGAAAATCCCAAAAAAATTAAATTTTTAGATGGATTTGCCGGAACAGGTATAGTTGGTAAATATTTTAACCAAAAGTATAAATACATAATTTATGCAAATGATTTAGAATATTATAGCTGGCTTATTAATTACTCTCAATTAAAAGTAGAATATACTGACAAATTAAAAGATTTAATATCAGAATTAAATTTATTACAAAAAACAAATAATAAAAAATTTAATTTAATTGCTGAAAATTATTCAGAAAAAGGTAAAGAAAAGAGAATGTTTTGGACAATAAAAAATGCAGAAAAAGCCGATGCGATAATTGAAAAAATTAAAAATAAATTAGACAATGAAGAAATTACTAATGATGAATATATATTTTTAATGGCATCTCTCATTACATCTTTCGACAAAGTAGCAAATACAACATCAGTATATGGTGCATTTTTAAAACAATATAAATCTGCTGCTCAGCAAGATTATGAATTAAAACCAATACATATTAATAAAAAGATAAAGCATTATAAAAAAAATAAAGTTTTTAATTCTGATATTAATTCAAATAGTGTTTTAGATAGAGAATATGATATTGTATACTTAGATCCACCATATAATAATAGACAATATAGCACAAATTATCATCCATTAAATTATATTGCAAAATATGACGAAACAATTGTTCCTTATGGGAAAACAGGATTGTTAGAAAATGCGAATAAATCTGATTTTTCAGTTGCAAAAAAAGTATATGATGCATTTTCTAATTTGATTGATAATTTAGATACATCGTATATTTTTATTTCTTATAATGATGAAGGATTATTAAACAAAGACGATTTAAGAGAGATTTTAACAAAAAAAGGTAAGGTAACACTTTATAAATACGAATACAAAAAATTTAAATCTTCAAGTAAACAAGAAAATGAAACAGTATATGAATTTTTGTATTTATGTGAAGTTGGTAAAAAGGGAAAGTATTCAGAAAAAAAGTTTGAAAATGATTAGCCCTATATAAGGAAAATTAAATAAAAAATGAGTAACAACGAAACACTTGGTATGTCAATTGAAAAGGCTATATGTCAGATATACAAACTAGAAAATAATATACGAAGTAGTAGAACAAATAAAAAAATTATAGAAAAAGCAATACCACATTTAACTAAATTATTAAAAAAAGAAAAAATTACAAAATATACAGGTGAGAAAGGAAACAAAGTTGATTTTCAAAGCGAATCTAAAACGTATTCCGTAAAAACGAATAAAAAACGATGCGAAAAAGTTTGTCCACAAATAATTGGCCAAACAACAAAAAATAAATTTATGCAACTTCAATTGGAATTATTTGATAAACTATTAACAAATAATAAACACGATATAAATATTTATAAAAAAATAGGTGAATATAATAAATATTTAGTCGAATTAAATAAAAAGAGAAAGGATAATATCAAAAATAAAATTTATGTAGATTATACTGATGAAAAAATTAAGAATTTTATAATGATATTTACAAAAGAATTATTAATGGAATATTATGAAAATTTATTCTGCTGTACTAAATTAATATATGTTAAATATGATAATGAAAATTTTAAAAGTCAAATAATAAAAAAAGGTAAAAAATTTAATATTAAAAATAAAACAATTAAATTTTCAAGAAATATAAATAATTGGAATGAGTCAAATACTGTTTATATAGATGACATTTCTATTGGTGAATTTCAAATTCATAAAAAAAGAAATTGTATAAAATTTCGATTTAATTTAAACAAATTGCTAGATTATATTACTAATGAATAAATATTATCATAATTCAGAGTTTAAACTTTATTTATCTCAATCACAAATCAAAAATTCAGGTTTTGGTGTATTTACAAATGATTTTATTCCAGCAAATACAAAAATAGATGAATATACTGGCGATATACTAGAATATGTAACTGGCGGTAATTATGTATTAAAAATTAATGAAAATTATTATATAGATGGTTTTAATTATCCAAGATGTTATATGGCAATGCTTAATGATGCAGAGTTTGTACCAAGAAAAATAATTAAAAAAAAGAAAAAGAGAATTGATATTACACCAAATGGTCATTATAATAATAATATTTTACTACAAAATAATTGTAAATTTGTAATAGAAAATAATAAAGGATACGTATATTCTCTTTATGATATATACCCAAATCAAGAATTATTTATTTCGTATGGATCAGATTATTGGAATTAAGGACATATTTTTGTTGATTCTAATTCTTTAATCATATCTTTCTTTACATAATAGACACACACAAATGCAATAAATCTATAATAATTATTACCATCTATTTTAACCCTAAAATCACTCATATCATCTCTCCAATCATGTTCAGCTAAATAATTATTTCCTGAATCATAAATCATTTTTTTACCATCGCATATATAGCCACATATTAAATGATTAAAGTTAAGTGTCTTATTATTAACATAAATACAACAAGCCAATGGTTTATAATCATCAATATGTTTTATTTTTGATGTTTGGTCAGTTCCATATACTACTTTTACAACTGGATCATCTTTATAATTTAATAGTGAATATAATGGAAATTTAATTGTCTTATTCATATATTTATAAGGATAATCATCATATTCACTAATATAATTATCTGAAAATACTTCTTTGAACAAAACATCTGAAAAAATTTGACTATAATAATCATAATTTTCCACTTCGACAATATTTTTAGTCGCAATTGACATTATATTATCAGTTGGTTTATAACCAATTTGTGGCTTAAAATCAGTACATAGTAAATTATAAAGAAATTGATAAACAAAATGTCTCTTTGATACAGGGCATTTTAATGTTATAGGTTTATTTATTTCTTTTTGTAAGTCCTTGTCTTTACCCAAATCTTTTTTCATTTTAAGAAAAAATAATGCACGTAATGAAGGAGTCAATAAAATCGAATTTAATACAGCATTTGCATAACAAGTACCAGAAATTTGTCTTAATCTACCAGTTGCACAAGAATAAAACTTTTGTTTAGTATATTTATAAAACCAAGTATCTGATAAATTAATACGACCTTCATAAGTAATATCTGGAATAAATAAAACAGTATTATATTTAATTGGATACGAATAGTAATGACTTTTCATAAACCATATTAAAAGTTTTTTATTAAATTTAATATTAACATTAGACAAATTTTTTGATAACGTTGTTGAATATTTGAATAATATCATAATATTTTCTGGATTTTTTACAAAACGACAATAAGTGCATAAATTATCATATTCTTTTTTACTAAGAGATTTATTTATAATAATAACAACATAGTCAAACTTATTATTTAACCAACTAATTATTTTATTATTATCAAGAAGATTTGTATATTGAATATAAAGTATATCAAAATCTTCGTCATTGTATAAATCATTTTCTATTTCTACGTTTGGTTCATTTGTATAATAAATAAAAAGTAATTTATTATTTTTTGTTAATTTTAAATTATCAAAATTATAATCTGGATTTTTCTTTTCCCTTGCTAATTTTTTATCCATTATAATAAAAAAAAAGAAAATAAATCTTAATTTATTATATTTTATGAATTTGTAGTATAAGGAGGAGGAATTTCAATTAGAGGTTCTTTCTCTTCTTTTACTTTAGTCTTAAAACATTTATTAAACATACCAGACACGCAATCAAAAAACATTACGAATAATAATACAATTAGTTGAGCTATATTTACTTTAAAACCAATAAATTCTTCATGAAAATTTTGTTTAATACCATTTGTACAAAGATTATTATCAAATTGTGTATTTTCTTTAACTAAACAATTAAGTATAATTAATGCAAATATAATCAGTGGTAAAAGATAAAATACTGTAAATACAAGATAAAGAGTTCCACAAGTAAGGCGAACATTGCGATTGTTATTAATATGATTAACTGTTGCATATAGTGTACAGCTCATTATAAATGTAACTAGAAAAGAGAGTACAAACACGCCAAAATTAAATCGATAAATTTCATAAACTACTTTATAACATTCACAATAAAAACTTGTCATATTATAACTATTAGTTGTATTACAAAAATCATTATAAAATTGATAATAATCATCTAGTTCATCATAAGAAGTATGATTTAGATAGTAATTAGCAATATTGAAAAAAAGAAAGATAATTAATAGTACAAAAATATATTCGATATTTTTCTTAGTTAGACTCATTTATATAATAAGTCTTATTGTATAATTTATAAAAAAATCAATCTTTTTTTATGCAGTATCGTTTATATTGATATGTCTTTGCATAGGGAACATATTCCGAGGGTCTACAAAATAGACAGAATTCTTATTATTAGTTGCAATTGAATTGAGATTCTTTTGTCGTTCGAGTTCAAGAATAAAATCAAGAACTTTTCCATCTGTAACATCAGTATTACCTTTTAATGATGTTTTAATAATATCAATCTGTTTAGAAAGTGCAAGTGCATTTTGTTCGATTGTATATGATTTTGATTCTGCTTCAAGTTTTACTTGATAATATTGTGCATCGGCATTAAGTTTAACAGCATCTCTTTCACCTTCAGCAGTACGTACTTTAGCTTGTGTATTAAGTTCATTTTCCCGACGATTTCTTTCTGCTTCCATTTGCTTTTCAAGATGACGAGCAACTTCTTGGTTTTGAGGACCAAAATTTGTAATTTCAAAACGAGAACAATGAATACCCCAAGTATCAATACTATTATCAATAGTTTTTACAAGTTCAATATTAATTTCATTTCGTTGAGAAATAATTTTGTCATATGTAAATTTACCAATTACTGCACGTGAACTAGATTCTCCTACATTGCAAATTGCATCAATATAATTACTGACACTAAAACAAGCTTTTTCTGCATCTTCTACTTTAAAGAATAAAGCACCTGAAACTGCAACAGGAACATTATCTGAAGTAAATGCCGCAAGATTATTAACATTGATACATCTTTCCCTCATATCTACACGATCAACTTGATGTAAAAATGGGAATTTAAGACGAATACCTGGTTCAAGTCGTGTTCTATTCATACCTAAAAATTGCCGGTAAGCAATTTCTGCTTGGTTAACAATAGTAAATAAGGTTCTTTTTTGAATACGTTGCATTGTAGATTATATAATATATCAAAATAAAACATTGAAAAAAAAAATCAATTTTTTTGACCAATATAATATTATATATAATGGGTCTTTGTAAAAGTAAACCAAATAAAAAAGAAAATTTTACTGGAACAACTGTAGTTAATTTTATAGTTGATAATGAATGTCACGATGATTTAGAAGGATGTAAACATTATGTAACACTTATTTATAATAGAGGGAGAAATGATAAAAGTAAATTAAGTAATAAAACTATATATAATTTATATAAATCATTTGAAAAACCTATACCTGAACACTATCAAAAAGTTGAAAATTAAAGAATAAAATATTAATAAAAATATAAAAAATGGTAATTCAAAATAGTATTTTACATGAAGGTCAAACTGAACCTTCATATAATTTTCAATCAAACAAAGTAAAAGAATTATATGATGTTTTACATTCTAAACAAGTTACAGAATTCTGCAAAACTCCCCTTGAAATTACCGAGAATATTCTTCCTTCATTGCAAAATGTTATTAATGACCCTGAAGCTTATCAAGAAGCAAAAAATAAATGGGATCATTTTTCTTGCATTGTAGACCATATCGAAAATGGTAAAAAAATTTTTGACCATTTTGATGACAATGTTGCATTGTGCTTTTCTTTATATGCTTATACTTATCATTAAATAAAAATTGAAAACAAAATGAAAATATAACAATAATATTAAAAAATGGAACTTGGTAAGATTGTCGATATTTACGATTTATCGAATTTTCAAAAGAATAGTCAATTAGTAAATATTAATATTTATATTACAAATAATGTATTTCAGTGCAATGATATTAGTATTAAATTAAATAAAAACGATGTTGGTGATAATCATGGTGCAAAATATTATAATTTAAAGAATATATTACTGTCATATGGTATATTAAAAAAAAAAGAATATACTTTTTTAATTAGCGAATATATTACAGTTTATTTTAGATTATATACAAAAAAAAATATAAAAATCGATGATTGTAGAAAATTTGTTCATGATAAAATGTTGTGTGTAAATAGATGTTTAGAAACTATATGTATAACAGCAATAAATAATGATATCTACTGCGATAGTGATTATATACAAATACAAATGATTAAAAGTAATACAGATTTAGATCATTATTTTGTAAAAGGTAGAGTATATAGTTATATTCGCAATGATATACATATATTTGATAGCGATGTTAGTAGATATACATTGATATTAGAATTAGATATACATAATGATAATGATTATCATAAAATTAATGAATTAGAATCATTATCAAAAGGAAAAACTGTAATAATTCCTGCATACTATTTATTTAAAAAAGAACATAGCAATGAAGAACAAGAAGGAGAAATAGAAATTACTATAATTCCAAGAGGAGGAAAAGATAATAGATATGCAGCATATATTAAGAATTTTATTTTACCTAACAATATTGTTGTACCAGTTGAAAAAAGAAAGAATGACTATATTAAATATTATTCAAAAATATTTGATATATCATTGGCAAGTAAATATGAATTAATTTCTTATAATGATTATAATAAAATAAAGGAAGAATTAGAAAAAGAGCAAATTAAAGAAATTACTTTAAATTTTGATGATTTCGAAACATTATTTTATAACTATAATATTATGGACTTATGTATAACAGGATATGCAAAATAATTATTTAGTCAAATTATATTCTTTCGAATAATTTAAAATAATGTCTTTATTTGTTTGAATACGTTTTAATACTAAGTCATCCAATAATGTACGTAATTCAGTTTCTTTATTTTCCATATTACCGCCATTTTGTTCATAAAATGATACAAAATGTTTAGATATTGTACAAGGAGCATAATAATCTTCAGGAATTTCTTTAATAATTGTTTCATCAGGAGATTTATTTAAAATGCTTTTATATAAATCGCTAATCATCTTATGATTGCATAATTTAAATTCACAAATCATATTAATACGTTGGTCTCTTAATAAAGCTATATCATTGATAGTTGAAGTTTTAAACAATTTACAAGGATCATTTGCACACATAATTACAATAAGACCATCTTTTGTATTTAATCCATCAAAAAATGATAATAATTCGTGCATAGTAGGTCTGAATTTTTTCAGTTGTTTTGGTTTTTTATTTTTTGTTGATTTTTTTTTCAAATTATCAAAATCATTACTTTCTTCATCATCAAATGAATTATCAATTACTTGGTCATCTGTTTCAATTACAGTTTCTTCGCCATTAAAATAATGGTCAATATCATCAATCATTAAAATGCCTTTATTTGTAGGAATTTCATCAATGAGTCCTTTTAAGTCTCCTTCTTTATAAAGTTTATCAAAATTAACTGAATAGATATTCATTTTATATTTCTTGGCAAAAGCAGTTGCTAATGTAGTTTTACCAGTGCCTGGATGCCCCATAAATAGAATAATTTTCTTGTATCTTTGTCCGTGTTCTACATAATAATTTTTATTATTAAGAAAAAAGTCCATAATATTAATAAAATTATTTTTCATATCTTCGCGTAAAATAATATTATTTAAATTGTTTGGCGATTGGATAGTAAAACCATCATTCCAAACACTTCCTTCATTATGGAAAATTTCTTGCTTCCATTCACTTTTGTATTTATTATAAATACGAACAGCGTGTTCACAAAAACGTTCAAAAATATCACTATCAATATTGTCTACATATGTTTCCAAAATATAAGTAATATTATCTCGCTTACTTGTTTCAATATCTCCATTTATTTCAATTTTATCACGACTTGAATAGACATAAATATTATGAGAATCAAATTTAATAATTATTTCAGTTCCTGTTAAAGGCCCAACATTAAAAGTAATCTTATCAGTATTATAAAAATCATATGTATATAGACCAATATTATTTTGCATATAATAGATTTCTTTAGTATTTGAATTAAGTTGGTCTGGATTTGTTACTTTTTCACAAAAATCACTTGTTAAATACCATTGCATAATTTCAAATAATTCTGGATTCTTTCTCAATGAAGTAGTAATTAGACTAATATGTGCTGTAATCTTGTGCTTTTCTTTATGACGAATAACTAATTTATATAAAAAGACAAATACTTTCCAAAAAGGATATATTAGCTTTTTTAAAATAAACCGCTCAAAAAATTTTTTAATTGTACGTATTAAAGTATCAACAGAAGAAGAAAAATAACTGGTAAATCCTGTAAAAATAGATACTGCAATAATTTGGAAAAACATAAGTAATGTTTGGTTAATAAATGTCTGATTAACAACTGAATCAGTTACTGACGAATTAAACGACCCTTTAAAATAGCCCATAATATGCTGAGTCATCATCATATTATTCATATGATTAGTTGGATTATAATTATTTTGTTCCATTTTAATAATAATTGAATATTAATTTAAAAGATATTCAATTTTTTTAACTATAAATATAAATGAAAGAATATTTTGTTGATAATATAAATTCTATATTAAATAAACTAGATGAATATGGTATTGCAATTGTTCCAAAATTATTATCAGACAAAGAAATTCAAGATATGAATGATGGAATGTGGAATTATTTAGAATACATTACGCAAAAGTTTGATAATCCAATACAACGAAATAATACTAATAGCTGGTCAAGTTATTTTGATTTACAGCCATTATATTCAATGATAATTCAACATTGGGGTATTGGTCATGCTCAACACGTTTGGGATTTACGACAAAATCCTAAAATTGTCAATGTATTTACTAAAATATGGAAATGTGAACAAGAAGATTTATTAACAAGTTTTGATATATCAAGTTTTCATTTACCTCCTGAAATTACTAATAGAGGATTTTCTGAAAATAAATATTGGTTTCATTCTGATCAAAGCTATACAAAAAGTAATTTTGAATGTGTACAAAGTTGGGTTACCGGATATGATGTAAATGAAGGAGATGGTACATTGGTTATATTAGAGAAAAGCCATAAATTCCATAATGAATTTGCACATAAATTTAATATAGATAAAAAAGAAGATTGGTACTTACTTAATGATGAAGAAATTAAATTTTATAAAGATAATTGCGAAATAAAAAAAATAACGTGCCCTGCTGGTAGTATGGTTTTATGGGATTCACGGCTTATTCATTGTGGTATGGAACCGGAAAAAACAAGAGAAAAACCAAATTTCAGAAATGTATCTTATATTTGTATGATGCCACGTAAATTTATAACAGAAGAAAATTTAATAAAAAAACAAAAGGCATTTAAAAATCTTAGAACAACAACACATTGGCCGAATCGTGCAAAAGTTTTTACTAAATATCCAAAATTAGAAAATATGCCAAATATTCAAGAAATTAATTATCCAGTATTAACAGATTTAGGTAAAAAACTTGCTGGATTTTAATAATAAATAATATCTGTTTCGTTTACATCTGGAAGATCAACTTGTGCAATTTCTGCTGGTTCGTAAAGAATTGGATCACTTTCAGAGTTATAATAGTCATCAGGATTTTCTGGATCGTAAATAATTGGAACACCATCTGCATCATAATAATTATCATCGTCAGTATGTTCTGGTTCATAGATAACAGGTCCAATATCAATAATTTCTGGGCGAGTATCATTTACTTTTTGAACAATTACATTATTATCAATATGTTCTTGTTTAGTTGGAAAAGAAGCGGCAAAATTAAAGAGAAGGAAAATAACAATAATATTAATAATAGTACGATTCATTTTTATATAATATAAATAAATTACTATTGTATTATTATTTCAATTTTTTATAAAAAAATTGAAAATATTAATAATCTATATATAGATAAGTATAATAAATAACTATAATATTAAGCTAAAATGAGTACGATTATTTACCAAAATCAGGGTGAAAAGAAAAAGTCTTTTAAATTTTTTAAATATACTGGTCGTTCGATGAACGATTGTTGTATTGCAATGGATACACCAGATTACGCAGATGCATCCGACGCTGAACGAGGAGATATATGTTGCCGCCAATGTCAATGTATTGTATGGCCATTTACTTTTGTTTTCGATTTCGTTACAATTATTCCACGTGGAATTTATCATATTGTAACAGTCAAATGCAAGGGAAAGAAGAGCAAAAAGAATTAATAAAAAAATTTGTTTATACATTTGTTGAATAATTTTTGTTATAATCAAGTACATAATTATATTCCATCGTAAATATATCACCATATGCTTTAATACGTAATTTAATATTTAAAGGACTTGCTTTATTATCTAAATCAACAATTGATAATTGTTCATGATATGACTTGAAAATTTCAGCCATACATTGAAAAGTTTTACTATAATCAATAATATTGCCAATATTAATCGGCATATTATCTACAGGACCAATATAACTAGTTGTTACAAAATCATTAATTGGAAAATTATGGAGGAATTTTAATGTATATGTTGCAATAATATTTTTATTACCATAAATATTTTTTAATTGGTCCAAATTGATGTCAATACTCATATTTATTTATTTTATATAATTTTATTATTATAATAACAATATTAAAATCAATTTTTTATTCTAACAAAATAAATTAAGCTTTTACTCATTCTAACAATTCTATAATTAGATAAATCGGTCATTATATATATATTTAAAGGCTATTTTTTATATATTTTTATAATTATAATGACTACACTAGAAGAATGTACTAAAGATACGCCTGAATTTAGTTTATGCAATTTGACATTACAAGGAAAAGTTGTAGAATTGTATGATGCCGATACTTGTAAAATAGTACTACCAGTACAAGGATCATTTTATAAATTTATATGCAGATTAAATGGTATTGATACACCTGAAATGAAACCAAGAAAAGATAAACCTAATCGAGATACTGAAATCTTATGGGCAAAGAAAGCACGTGCTGAATTATTAAAAATGATTTGCACTAATCAAGCATTTGATAATTTAGATATTAAAAAAGAAGAAATTATAAATATTTTACAAAATAACAAAAAAACAATTACTGTTAAATGTCTTGAATTTGATAAATATGGTAGACTATTAGTAGAATTATTTGGTGAAGATAAAGAAAAATCATTTAACACATTTCTTGTAGAAAAAAATATGGCAGTTTCATATGATGGTGGTAAAAAAATCGCACCGTGGATTATTTAAAAATTTATTAAGATTATAAATATATTATGGTAAAACATATTTATAATAAATTAGCAATTAGAGGTAATAGCCAAAATATTAAAGCTATTATCGGAACACATTTTAAATTAGCAAATACAATAAGTCATAATATAAATACAGAAGAGTGGAATATTGAACATTGGGGAACACCACAAGAAGTATTTAATGTAGATACAATGATAAGGGAAGACTATGCAATTATTTATTATGAATCAATAAATAATTCTCCAATTGAATGGATAATTAGAACTGGAAGAATTTATCCAGAAGTAGAATTTTATAATTATTGGTACGACAAAGAAAATTATCCAGTATCTGGTAGAATAAGTGTTAAATATAAAGATGTTCATGAGATTGACTATGATAAAAATAATTATCATGAAGCAGGTAAATTTATAAAAGAACATTTTCCTCAAGAACATAATAAAATAAATATGGATAAAAATGACTTACATGAAATAATTACTAAATTAGATGATATTCATAATATACTAAAAAAATATCATATTTAAGTAAAAAAAATGAATTTAAAAACGTAATACTTAATAAATCTATAAATAAATGGACGAACAAACAACAGTAAATGCTGTGGAAAATTTTGCAGAATTAACACAATTATTCAATGAACAAAAAATTACTACATATTCAACAGACACATCAATACTTGATATTATTAAATCTACATTAGAAGGGTCAAATCTTAATAATGGCTTTTTTATTGTAGATTTATCAGCAATTATTAATCAATATAAAAAATGGGTAGAACAATTACCTAAAATTAAACCATATTATGCAGTTAAGTGTAATCCAGATGAATTAGTTATTAAAACATTAGCAATTCTTGGTGCAGGATTTGATTGTGCCAGTAAAAATGAAATTACACTTGTATTAGACAATGTCAATAATGATGCTTCGCGAATTATTTTTGCAAATCCAGCAAAAGCAGATTCACATTTAAGATATGCCAGAGGTGTTGATGTAGATTTAATGACATTTGATAATAAATATGAACTGTTAAAAATTATTAACTATAATCCAAGTGCTCAATTAGTACTTAGAATCAAAGTTGACGATTCATTTTCAATGTGTAAATTTAATTCTAAATTTGGAGCTGATATTGACGATGTAGATAACCTTATGAAATTAGCAAAAGATATTGGCTTAGATATTGTAGGAGTTTCTTTTCATGTAGGTTCAGGTTGTAAAAATGTTAATGCATACAAAGTTGCAATTGAAAAAGCCAGAAAAGTATTTGATATTGGAAAAGAAAATGGATATATATTAAAAATGCTTGATATTGGTGGAGGATTTCCAGGAGTTGAAGATACTGAAATTTCATTTGAAGAAATTGCCAAGTCAATCAATGAAGCAATTGATATACACTTTTCAGAAAAAGATTTTCCGGAAGATTATGGATTACAAATTATAGCAGAACCTGGCAGATATTTTGCAGCTGCATCTCATACACTAATTCTCAATGTTATTGCTAAAAATAAAATAATCGACAAAGAAACAAAAGAAGTTAGCTTTGCATATACACTTAATGATGGCGTATATGGATCTTTAAATTGTATTGTATTTGATAAAGCAAAACCAATTATTAAACCATTTAATGAAAGAGATGGTAAAGTTTATAAATGCACAGTATTTGGACCAACTTGTGATTCAATGGATACTATTTCTACAGATTGTAAATTGCCAGATTTAGCTATCGGGGAATCAGTTTATATTGAAAATGCTGGTGCTTATACTACAGCAGCTGCATCAAATTTTAATGGATTTCAAAGAACCCCTTGTGAATACATTATGAGATGCTAATTTTTTATTAAAAATTGAAATATATATCTAATTTCTAATTAAATATATATAAATGTCGCGTCCATTATGGTCTTGTCAAATGCCACAAGAACGGAAAGATTATATTTGGTGTTATATTGATGAAGATGATTATAAAAGTGATTCTGATTATGATAATCAATATGAATATATTCATATAATGCCAAAAAATTATTATCATTGGGACCAAAAGATTACTA
>JACCDO011806059.1_pt1 | contig 30706 bp, 35 predicted proteins | sample 7446101 | NCBI WGS metagenome assembly JACCDO01 (sample SAMN15323440, study PRJNA562643) | freshwater metagenome | isolation source: river surface water | place: USA:Blue River Watershed | collected 2017-08-16
ATTTATAGGGCTCTTTGGAGCCCTATTTTTTTGGCTCTAGGTTCTGGAACTAACGGCATAAATATATTGAAACAGGAAATTTCCAGGAGTTAAACTATGCCCTTACAGATCCGCAGAGGCACCGAATTACAAAGACAAGCAATGACCGTACCTTTAGCGTCGGGCGAACTGCTATATGTCACAGATGATCAGAGACTATATATTGGTAATGGTACTACCTTAGGCGGTGTACAAATCACAGGATATAACGACGAAGATGCTCAGGATGCAGTGAGAGATCTTTTCAATAACGGAACACATACCGGAATAACATTCACATACAACGATTTACAAAACAAAATAGATGCTACTGTAGATCTTTCTTCATTTCAAGGCACTATCAGCGCAGCAGCGTTTAAAGGTAGTTTATATGCAGACGATTCTTCTATTTTAGTAGATGCTTTAGAAGGTCGTGTTTTTGCGAATGTCACAGGCAATGTAACTGGAAATCTTACCGGAAATGTCACGGGCAATGTAACTGGAAATGTTAATGGTAATGTAACTGGTAACATCAACGGTATTGTAACAGGTACAGCAGGGTCAAGTCTGATAGGCAGCGTGGTCGGAACTACAACAGGTTATCATACTGGAGATATGACCGGATCAGTATTCGCTGATGACTCTACATTATTAGTAGACGGAGTAAGTAATAGATTATCAAACGGTACCCTTACAATATCTGGCAACGGTATCACTTCTACAGGTGATGTTGTTTTAAATAATTTTGCAACTTTTAAGACTACAGGATTTACACTTGATGCTCCTGATCCTACCAAAGCTTTTAATTTTACCAGAGTATTAGTAAACAGCGGAACTCAGAGTAGTTCTCCAGCTGTACATATAGGATCTAGAGGTTCACTCAGTTCTCCTACCGCAGTTTCGTCAAGTGATTTGATGTTCGTACAAGAATATCAGGCCTATGACGGTTCGGCTGCTGTAACATCGGCATTTTTCGCAGTAATGGCAGATACTGTAGCTTCTGGTGACGTGCCAGGGAAGATATACATATTATCAGTACCGAACGGCAATACATCTTCAGGTCAAGGATTACAAATTACCGAAAACGGTGTAGCGATTAACAATGCAATCGCTACTCCGCCAGCAGCTACATTAGATGTGAATGGTTTCGCTAAATTAGCAGTACTCACATCAGCACCGGCAGGAGCAACAAACGGAATGATTGCTATTGCAGATGGAACTTCTTGGGATCCGGCTGGAACTGGTAAATCAGTTATGGTTGTTTACTTAGGTGGCGGCTGGAGAGTCGCAGCAACAGCACCTTAATCCGTATAAAATTAGGGGAACTCAATTCCCCTAATATCCTACACTACAATAATCTAAAATTAAATTTTAGCGTCAACCTTCATTTATAAATAGATCTACAAAGGATGTTTATATGGGTAAGGAACGATTGTTCACTTTTGGTTGCTCCACAACTAATTACTATTGGCCGACATGGGCAGATATCATCGGCTACGATAAAGACTATCAAAATTGGGGAATATCTGGCATAGGAAATGTAGGAATTTTTTTACAGTTAATAGAGGCTGGATACAAAAATAACATAGGTCCTAATGACACTGTAATTATTATGTGGACACATTTAGGTAGAGAAGATCGATATGTTAAGGATCAATGGATAGCACGTGGAAATCCTATTCGAGAATACGGAGAAGATTTTATTAAAAAATATTATTGTGAAAAAGGAAGTTTAATTAAAGAACTAGGGTGCATTGCAAGTGCCATACATACACTTAATGATTGGGGGTGTAATTGGAAATTTTTAACTGTGGCAGATATATTAGGACTAACAGTTTGTAATGGTGATGATTATTCAGAGATAAATGATTTAGTCGATGCCCTATGTTGGATAAAATCAGACGATGAAAATAAAGAGTATTTAGAAACAAAAAATATCGACTCAAAAGTAATCGAAACATATAAAAATGTTTTTAGATCAATGACACAACCTAGTCTTGTAAATTTTTTACTGAATAAGTATAATGCTCTTGTTCCTGTGAAATTAAATTACGACGATATACATCCCACACCGCTTGTATATTATGAATTTGTAAAATTAGTCTTACCAGAATTCGTAATCGATGATAAATGTATAAAATGGATTAACGATTGGGAAACAAAAGTTGTTAATAGTAATACTACTAAAGAATTAAAAAGTTTATACCAACCTAACAGATTCTAATACATACCCATGTCGCATCGGACATTTTTTCCTTTTTCCACAAATAATAATAAACAAACAAGCATTTTGTTTGATAAAATGTGGACCTTTGGGTATGTTAAAAATAATAAAAAATATGTCGACTTAAGTTTAGGAAGTTGCGGATGCTTTCCATTAGGCTTTACAAGAAAAGATTTCGTACAATCTGTATCAGAAAAATTACTAGAATTTCCTTTTATCAGCGGAGATTTCAAAACTACCAATCATCAAGTCACAGAGCTTACAGAAATTTTTTATGAAATGACCGGATACCATTCTATGTTTGCAGTTAGTGGTAGTGACGCGGTAGAAGCAGCTATAAAAATGGCTGATTTATATCATCTGAATAAAGGTCAAAATAGAAAATACAAATTTGGATTTGCAGATAGTTATCATGGAAGTACCTTTATGAGTTCTAGTATAAGTGGTAGCACTTATATGCATCAAATGCACGGAAGGCAAGTTGATTGTCTGACACTTTCCTGGGATATAAATGAAGTAGAAAAAACTCTAAACTATGATACATCGTGTATCATTGTTGAAACTTGTTCTTGGCAAGCAGGGTTAGATACACAGACAAACGAATGGTGGCAAAGATTAAAAAAAATCTGTGAACAGTACGACATTATTCTAATAATAGATGACATAGCTTTTACTGGATTCAAAACAGGAAAATTTTTCGGATACAATGTAGAAATAAATCCAGATATCGTATGTTTTGGAAAGGCGGTATCAGCCGGATACTTTCCTCTTAGCGGATGTTTACTTTCACAAAAAGTAAAATCCCATATCGAAGACCATATGTTTCTGCATGGATTTTCCTATAGTTTCAATATGAGTGGTATATTATCTGCCTTGTATTATCTACAGGTAGATAAGCAAGAAGGATTAAATGATCAATACGAATTTGTAAAAAACAAATATTCTTCGATGTTTAAATCTTTACCCCTGAGATCTATAAAAAATCATGGATTGATGTTTTCGTTGGGATTAGAAAACACAATAAACAAAGAATTATTAAACTTATTTTTAGATCAAGGATTATATTTAGGTTTATGGAATCAAAACTTAAGTAAAAATAATGTGTTAATTCAATGTCCTAATGTATATGATGAAGAATATGCTGATAAAATTTTTACTGGCTTATCAAATATAATAAAATGAAATATTTTACATACCACGATTACCCTGTTCTACCAGAATTTATCAAACAGGAAATTTTAGAAATAGTCGATTCTAATCCTGTAGTCTGCGAAGTTCTTTTACCTCAGATTAAAGAAAATATAGATTGGTCTAAGAATCTAGGTTTGCCTTTATCGGAAGTGGATAAACACACTTCCAATTTTCTTGTATACGATGTAAGTGAGAATATTAGTAATTGGATATCTAAAAATATACCAGAAAAATATAAACAAATTAATATTAATTCAATAGTTAACGGAACTCACCTTGTTCCTCATATAGATGAAAAAAGAACTCGTGCAGTTAATTATGTTATAGAAACTGGGGGGTCAAATGTTATTACTAGTTTTTATAAGGTTAAGAAAAAATATCAGCATTTAGAAGCAACGACACGAACTTATATTCCTAGACATAAATTAACTACCATTGAAAAAATAACTATAAAAAAAGAATCGTGGCATTCGCTCGCTGTTCAAAATATACATGATGTACGCAACATAAAAATTGGAAAGAGAAGAATTATTTTAACATTGAGTATTGATTAAAAATCCAGTCTTATACATATCAATGATCCAAGTTATTCTCCATTGATCAGTTTTATTCCATCCCCCGTGAGGACGAGTTCCGTCAAAGGCTATTATTTCTCCTTGCCTTGTAGATGTTATTTGACCGTCTATGTTTAATCCGCAAAGTTCAGGATCTTCGCTAGGTATTAATACTCCAGCGGTTATCTGATAACATTTAAATCCAACCACACGCAGAGTTCCAAAATTTGTTTGATTACCTTCGTCATCTTGGTGAGTAGGTAAAACTGTATTTGGTGCCATGAAGTTTATAAAAGATTGATACACATCTGGAATAGTTGCTAAATTTTCTTCTATATTTTTAAACATAGAGGGAGGTGGCGGAACTGTGAAATGTTTATTATATAAAGAAAAATTCCAATTATTTGATAATGGATCTTTGGGATTATCGCACCAAGAGTTGGCTACACATTGAGATTTTATTTCTTCTATCGTGTGTTTTGAAATTATCCCTTGTATTTCTTTCAGCATATATTTCAAATATCCGTGACTTTTAATTTGATTTCCTGTTATAATCATTTTTGTACTCACATAAAATTTTTAAATATTTCTAGTGCATCTTTATATTCTAAGATGCAGTTATTTTTTTTATCGAAAATAGTATAACTTAATGTCCATCTCGACTGATCAGTAGGATTAGAAACAGAGTGAGGAACTCCAGCATTGATTAAACATACACTGTTAATTTCTTGTTCGTAAATTGGAAAACATTCTTCCTTTTCGTAGGGAATATAATCTGGACCATTATGCAAATTTTGTAATTTTAATTCTTTATTTCGATCTTTAACTTCCCACCAAATTGTTTTATGTCCTGGTTTGCCAAAAACCCAATTTATTTTTGTCCATGCAAGGTCAGGGCTACCTGTATCGGAATGAATTCCTATCTCGCCATTAGCTGGCGTATGAAATACTTCTGCATGGCGTATCCCCAAATTTAATTTGTTTAGAAATTCGTTTAAATTTTTATCAATATCGGTTACAGTGATAATATCCACTCGTTGTCTATTTTTATATATTTCTTGTATATCATACAATGGCTTTAGATCTATTTCAAAATCTAAATTTAATTTATTACAATAATTGTTTAACATATTTTTCTTTTAATTCCTTCTCTATCTATGTCTAGAGTCAAGCAATGGATTCCGGCCTCCCAAAACAAAGAATGTCTTTGATTGACATAATGACAATCGATTCCTTGTTTGCCTAAGAATTCAAATAATCTAGGTTGGTCTTTGGCAAATAAAATATTTTTTGAATCTAAAACTAATACATTCGTATCAAAATTAGTTTTTTGTACATATCCCACCCACTGTGAAAGCCACCTGTTTATCCAGTCAGATGAAAACTTACCATTGGTTTTTTTGTAATCGTCCGTAAATGTAAAAAATAAATCAAATGGATCAATATAATTTTTTATTTCTATTATTTTTTTGTTCCTTAAAACTGTCGGAACCCAATCTTTAGTTTTACATATCACAGTTTCATCGTCTACCATAAACCACCCATGATCTATATGCCCCCAATTATTAAAGGCTGTTGAGAAGTTTTCAATAATTTTCACATCTTGTAAATTTCTTCTCATCCATTCTAACCCTCTACTAGTCCCTGGGCCTTGAGAATTAATGATCAAGGAATCGCCACATTTGAAAATAGTTGCAGTATGCCATAAAATTTGATCATCGAGAGACTTATAAATTTTCGATCCTTCGCTCCACCAGGTGGCTGTTTTTTCTAGTTCAGTTAAATTAGGTGGGGGCTGACTAATCCAATTATACCCTTTGTCAAATAAATGATTAAATATCTTTACATAATTTAATGAATCAACATATCTATCCGGCATACTAGTATAAGTTTGAAATATTGTATTTCCATATGCCAGATATTGATCTCTAGGAACTATAGGAGCTGTCGGAACTACAGTAAAGTTTTGATACTTTAAATTTTGTTCATAAAGATGTACTGACGGCCTTAACACTTCGATATTTTTCTTTAATAAGAATTTTTCTAAATTGTCTAAATCTTCACAGGTTTCAAATAAAATTTGATTAAACTTCTCTTTGACATCTTCAGGAATAATTCGATCTAGATCTCCAGGTCTATAACAAGATCCTACTATGACTTTTTTTAACGGATCCCAATTAGTCCATATGGTCATGATTCTAAGATCTCCTGTAAATATTCACTGTTCCAATATGAATAATATTTTGTTTTTAATAATTTTTCTCTGGACGCCTGAAGATCATCTCTCCATTGGCATAATATAAGATTATATTTTCCATTGTTTGTATGCACTTTATTAATTTCTGTTTTTCGATCTTTAGGATCAGGTAAGAAAATAAAATCAGGCATTAATTTATTGTATTCGCTGGCTAAATCAAAAACTTCTTGTGTAGAATAATTGTCTGGGAGTTTGTAAATTATTAATTCAAATTTCCACGGTGGTGGATTAATATCACCACCATCTGTTTCGATTATTTCATAAGACGACGATCTGGCAAAAGGACAGATCGAAAATCCCCCTAATTCATCCCTGGGAATAGATAAGTGCTCTATCCAAGATTTTATATCATTATGCATTTCTTTCGATCAATGTTTCTTTCATAGATATAGGATTAAACCAAAATTTTACCGTGTCTATAATTATATCTTTATTAAAATTTTTACAACTAAACACATCAAAATATGCTTGTTTAGTAATGTCAACAAAATGAATAGTTATATTACTGGTTTGAATTAGTTGTATAACGCTATACCCGGCATTATCAGTGCCTGGCAAAAGATATTTTATAATAGGATCTCCTACCGGATCCATATCTATTTTCTTAACTAAATCTGTAATAAAATTCTTAATAGATTCTTCATCTCTGATATTTTTATTGCAACCGCCGCAATCTAAGATTAAATGATAACCCCAAGCCATTTAAGTACCTAAATATTTTTCAGTCCATTGACTGGGACTGAGATTTTCGTAAATGTTTTCTTTGAGCCAATTAAAATTATTCATTTTTGTATCACTGATTAAATCATTTTTTCTTTCGAGATGTTCAAAGTGCAATCTAGTCAGTTCTATGTCTAGATCCTTAAATTCTTTTTGGAACCAATCATCTAAATTTAAATCCCAAGAATGGGCTAACTGAGCCCACATATATTCAGGAAATAAAGTATAACCATCAAGTGCTGCATTCATACTGTTGTATTTGTTTTTGTATTTTTCAAGAACCATTTCTCGGTGTTTATTTTTGTCACCTATGTTTTGCATGTCGATCCAAAAATCTGTGTCTGTTCTATTACTTAAAGTATAATGCACTAAAATGAAATCTGCTATATCGTCTATAGATTTTGTTATCTTATCATTATAACTGTCAAAATTTAAGTTGTCAGATTCTAATACTTTAGACAATTGACCAATGGTATTAATAATTGTGTAAAGAGCGTTAGCTTCCAGTGGCTCAACAAAACCACAACTTAATCCTATTGCGGCAGTATTACCCTCAACCATGTACTTCAGTCTTCCAGGAGTCCAAGATAAAAAACGAGGATCTTTTTTCTTCAAATTTACCTGTTGATCAAAATATTCCAAGGCCTTTTCTTTATCTATATGATTGCTGCTAAAACAGTATCCATTTCCCATCCTGTGATAAAGACCGATTTTAAATCTCCAACCATCGGGTTCTGCTATGCTTTGTGTATAATTGACCATTTCTGTTTCAGGAGATGAGTAGTCTGACTGGCATACCCAGGCACTGTCTATAGGATGGTCTGCATAGCGTATATATTCCCATCCTAATTTTTTTACCAGTACACGACTTAATCCAGTGGCATCAATGTAAAAATCATAATTAATTTTTCTTCCATCAGACAATATTAGATTCTCTATTTTTCCGTTGTTGACTGTCACATCCTGGATAGTAGATTTAATATGTGTTACGCCGTTAGGTAAGGCTACATAATCTCTTACATATTCAGCCGCTAGATCTGCGTTTATGTGCTGGCTCCAGCTAAAATTCGGATTTAGTAAATATTCACCATTGTTAAACGGACTCACATTTTTTTCCATATAGTGGAATTGACTATTAAAATATCTATCATACTTGTTGAAAGTTTTTTCTTTTAATAGGTACATAAATGTATCCGTGGTTCTAATGGTATTATCATCGAACTTCCACTGACTTCTATTGACAGCATAATGTATTTCTTTTTGCAATAGATTCACATCCACAGGATAACTAAAACTAAAATATTCATACTCTCCTTTATTTTCTTTCCAATTTATAAATTTATTAGCAAACTTATATATAGATCCAGTATGTTTCATCCAATGGTTATCATCTATTCCTAGTTCTTTAAAAAATTGTGCGACATGCGGAGTAACACTTTCCCCAACTCCTATTTTTTGAATGTCTGGTGATTCTATCAAGGTTATAGAAACATTTTTCAGTTTGGCTGAAAACCATGCTGCGGCTAGCCAACCAGCGGTTCCTCCTCCAACTATACCCAATGTTTTTATCATTTCAAACCTTTCATTTATTATCAGGGTATTTATTAAATATAAGAACAGAGGAATTTTAAATGATGAGAGGAATAAACGGACATCCATATCTGGACTTAGAAAAATATTTAGACATGGAATGGTTCAATTCTTTACAACCAGAAATATTCAGAGGATTTTCTGAGGCTAGAATGTATGCCAAAGAAGGTACTTGGATGGCTCCGGGATTTACCTTCAAGGACATGAGTTACAAATTAAATTGGAAACCCATCTATCAGGCGTTAGAAGAATATGTCAATTTGCCAACTGACGATCCGATTAAGCAAGGAGGGTGGGATCTTTATTGTAATATTAATGACCACGAAAGCAGAAACAAATTTACCAGATATCTCAAAATGGCGTTAGGAGCATATGATCCTTACATATATTATTTTTTATGGGAAGAAGGAAGCTGGGACGATAGATCTTCATCTAGAAGATTGACTCAAGAAGCTAAACATTTTCCTAATGTTGTAAAATGGGTAGAAAATTTAGTAGACACAGAAATTTTTGAAAATATAGGACGAGTTATATTTTTTCATTGTGATCACGGAGGAATACCATTTGAACACAGGGACCTAGATGCTAAGAATGGCGTTGATGTAGAATATCCTCATCGCAATGAATTTATACACATACGTCCTAATACTAAGAAAGCATTCTATATTTGGGATCCGAAAACTAAAAATAAAATTTATCTTAATACCAGAGCAGCCTGGTGGAATGATCAAGACTGGCACGGTGGCGAAACTATCATGGAACAAAGTTATTCTTTAAGGATCGACGGAAAATTCACAGAAAAATTTAGAGAAAAATTAGGTATTTCTCATCTACAAACTTATTAGATTATTCATAACCCCAATAGTTAAACATAAACTTATCAACCATACCACCGTTCATTCCGCAATGCCAAGAGTCGTGTGTTGGCCATCTGTATATACTTCCTTTTACAGGACGATAGACAGCAGTTTGATCTACTATACTAATATGACCGTCGTTGGCTTCTTGGATATAACAAGTATACCTAACAGGTTTTCCTAAATTATAAATTTCATTTATGTTTTGATGAGCATCGAAGTGCCAAGGGGCCATCTTACCAGGTTTTATTCTACTAATCCATACCATCCAAGGTTTAGCATTTACTAGACTTTCAAACTTTCCAACTACCGTCTGATCGAAATCTGTGCCTGGAAAATAATTGATCCACTCTATACTACTATTGTTGTATTCATAACCGGCTGATTTCCACAGAGAATCTAATGATCTAAAATCTTCTGTATTAGGAAAACATTTTTCGTTGTAGGTTAAAATAGTTCCTTGCGATCGTAGGCATTCTAATATAACACTGTCCCAGTCTATAGTTGTTCCTGTGTTAGCTATTATGTTCATTGTAAGTTGTTAAAGTCTAAAGGTTCTTTAATATCCTTACCTTCATATCTATATCTTAAAGGAGGAGAATCAGGGAGAATAATTTTTTTATTTTTTTCTAAGTCTCTTCGAATGACCTGGTGTAAAAAGTTAGTTATGCCATCACTTACAAATGAGCACCAAGGACCGGTCCTCAATTGTTCCATGTCAATATCTGTAACATCGCACCATTGTATTAATCTATATCTAATTCCGTTTATCTTGACCATAACATGATAAAGATTATCATCGCTGTTTTCTAAAAATTCAATAGTTTTATTATTTTTATCACACCATTCTTTAGTTATCTTATAAATGTCGCTAACATACATTCTTTGTTGATCGGGGTATCTTCCAATATCACTACCGTATCGAATTCTATACATTCCTGTACGCCAATTTGATTCTTGAGTTTCTTTTAAAATATCTTTTAATTCTTGCATACTGGACATAGTGTATCCAATGTACCCCAATGGCAGTCCAATTTTATTTGCATTAGTAATTGCTTTTATCTGCTTATTTCTTATAGTTTTATTGTTTATATACGAGGGATGATTCAATCCTATATTCATTCCCTTAAGCCCTGCATCTACACATTCTATCAAATAATCTAAGTCTGCAAATCGTATAGCATTGGTTAAAATTGCGGTTTGGTTACAATTAAAGGTATTTTTAATTTCTTGTATAATTTGAGGTAATTGAGGATGTAAGCTGGCCTCGGCACCGGCAAATAATATATCCATTGGTGGACGATACCAGGATGCTATATGATCCATAACTTCAGAAACTGATTTATCCACCACGTTATTATCCGGCATATGATAACAATGAGGGCATTCTAAATTACATCTATCTGATAGCTCAAACATCACAGTATCATTCCATCTGAATGTATGATTCTTTTTTAACAAAGAATAAAAATCATAATCTCTTTCAATCATATGATAACTCACACCGTGAACTTTACATTTTTTAGCCATCCAAACCTGTCCATCTTTATGGTATATATAGGCAGGAATATGAACATAACAATGATGGCATAGGCTCACTGTTGGTGTTAAGAGATCTCCGTCTATTTTTAGATCAGAAATTTTAAAATTGGAAAATTGATTTGTTTTTAAAAATACTTTGTTCATAATGTTTTACTGTCATATTTATGATAGCTAAATATGGAGTGCTAACTTTATATGATACAGAACAAGGAATTTACCAATCAATGGTTAATGAAAACCATGATATTTTCTGTATGCACTTTGACCTTACAAATCCAAAATATCCTAAAGAGTTAATTGAATCTAGTTTTCAAAGAGAAGTTCGTTATCTTAAAAGACTTTCAAAATATCAGTGGTCGCCGGAAGTTATTGACATAGATAATAAAGAATTAAAAATATATTTCAAATGGTACAATAACGATTGCAGAAATACAATCACATTCAATTATAAAGATCAATTATTGGAAATAGCTCAAGATCTACACGGAGAAAAAATTTATAAACCAAGTTTCTATCCTAAATATTTTTATATTGATAACAAAAACAATATGCATTGTTTTTCATTTTATGCTGCCAGCGATTACCAAGAACAGCCTATAGATATAGAATTCTATAAACCGATTTTGAATGCAGATAGATTATCGCTGGTTGAAAAAATATGCGTAGATGGAAAGTTAGATATCAGCATTTTAATGAAACATGCTTTTAAAGAATATATCTGTTGGCCGGAAAACCCACTCCCAGAAATTTATAGGAAAATTTATGAGTGTTAACAACAGTGCTAAAACGAATGGAAAAATTTAAAATGAAAATCATAATTACAGGACATACTTCAGGAATAGGAAAGTATTTGTACGATCAATTTAAAACTTCAAATCATGAAGTACACGGCATCAGCAGAACCAACGGATTTGATTTATTAAAAGATATAGACAAGATAGTAGAATTATCTACCGGATGCGATCTGTTTATTAATAATGCAAATGTTGAAACTTGTCAGATACAATTATTAGATCAATTGTATAATAAAGTAGATAAAATGATTGTTATGGGTAGTGTAGCCGGAGACTACGATCAACTAATTAATAACGACTATAGTAAAAATAAAAAAGCATTAGCAGAAAGATGCAAACAACTGAGTTTGCTACCGGGAAACAAAATCATTCATCTCAACATATCTATGTTAGAAGATGCTGTTAGCAGCGATAATTTAATAACCTTTAAAGAAGTATACGAAACTATTAATTTTTGGGTACAAAATTCAAGAATAACTAATTTAAATTTTGAATTTAAATTAACTCCTTTTACTTTAGAAAAAATAAAAGAAAAATTTAACGCTAGCCAAGAATCTATCGATTATGTGTTAAAAAACATGTGCAATGAAAAAAGACAACATTTCTAAAACTTTTTGCCTCTTACCATTTACTCACATAAGCACTACCAATGATGGTAACTATCGTGCTTGTTGTTGTAGTGAGGAAATTATCATATCTAAAGAAGATGGTACTCCTTATAATATGAGGAGAGACAATGTTCTAGAAGTATGGAATTCTGATCATTATAAAAAATTAAGATTAGATCTACTTAACGAAGTTAAAAATCCAACCTGCGAATATTGTTGGAATTATGAAGCTAGCGGCGCATATAGTAAAAGACAGAAAACCAACGACGAAAAACACGATATGTATCCTGATTATAATATATTCATCGAGGATGCATTAGCTAACAATGGAGAACTTTCTACTCCACCTACAGACTTAGATATAAAAGTAGGAACACAATGCAACTTAAAATGTATTATGTGTTATCCTGGATCAAGTAGTCTGCATCAAGATGAACAGGAGACCATGATAGAACAAGGAATAGAGCTTCCAAATTTATTAAAACTATTCGACGATCGAGTTAAAAAATTTAATTTTAAAATAGAGGAGTTCAATCCTAGAGATCTAGATATAGAACCGATAATGCAAAATTTAGATCCTAGTTTAAAACAGGCTATACATCTTAGTTTAGTCGGCGGAGAACCTTTAGTTAATAAAACTACACAAAGGTTATTAGAACAGTGTGTAGAAAAAGGTTATGCAAAAAATATGATGCTACAGATCATTACAAATTTATCTGTGATTAATCATAAAACAATAAATCTCTTAGATCAATTCAAACATCCTATGCTTTGTATAAGTTATGACCACATTGATCCTGATAAGTTTAATTTTATTAGATTCCCTGCAGATTATAAAACTTTTAGATCTAACTTTGATAAATTATGGGAATATGAGCATATAGAAAAAAAACTCAGTACTACATGGGGTATTTTTAATATCTTTGATTTTGAAAATATTTTTGATGAATGGGAGACCATCGCTCACCGAATCGACAGAAGATTTGTTATTAATTTCGGACTGATTTACTATCCTAATTATTTTAGTCTTAGATATTTAGAATTAGATCAGAAAAAAGAAATCACCGATCGCATTAATGACTTTATTAACAAAAATAAAAATTATAAAATATTTCGTGATAATCCTGAATTTTATGAAGCAGTTGTAAGTGTGCCGGGATATATGGGAGGAGAAAATTTAGATCACGAAGCAGTATGCAAAGAACGAACTAGAGTTCTTGATATTTACGACAATCTTAGAAAAACTGATTCTAAGTCATTGTTTTCTTATCTCAAAAGGTATTAATTACCATTTCTTATTTTCTAATATTTCTAATAACTTAGGCAGATAAAATCTTGTTACATGATCATATACAACTTCTGTTCTGTCTCGATTTAAATCAATGTTATTATATTTGAATACATCTATCCAGTTCCAAGTATTAACACCTTGTTCTGACCAATAAGGTTTGCACTCTGCATTACTAGAAATCATTAGTTGGTCTGCAAATTCTTTACTGCAAATATCTCCGCCAGTTCTCGTCCAACTATGTGGTTTATTGATAGGATCGGGTATTGTATATCCCCAGGCATTAAGGTCTTTTTCTATATCCGACAGGGTCATATATTTTCTTTGCTCACCGTAATCTCTCAAAATCAGAGATCCAAATCCAAATAAATCAATATATCGATGTCCTTCTGTCTGATACCACTTTATTGATTGATTTATACTTTCTACAGTATCATACGGAAGACCGATTACTATTCCAGCCATAGCGAAAACTTCTTTACCCCAAACTTCTTTAGAGATCCTCATACCGTCTATTTTTCTAGACTTACTACCTCCCTTTCTTATAGCGTTAGCTGTTTCGTCGCACCATGTTTCTAAACCATAATAAGTTTCGCTGACTCCAATTTTTTTTATGAGCTCAGCTTGCTGGGGATGTCTTCCGATTAAATCTTGTCTTGTGTATGCCCAAAATTCTGGTTTAAATGGAAGATCTCTTACAGCTTCTTCTATAAGTATAAGTTTTTCTGTGTAATCATTGAAAGTATCATCTGTAATGACATATTTGTACACCCCCCATTTTTTCCAGTTTTGTAATAACTCGTCTTTAATAGTGTCTTGATATTTTACATAATTTCTGGTGTCTTGATTTTTATGAGGATATGAACAAAATGAACAATTAAATATGCAACCTCTACTAAATTCAAATGATAAAATATCTGGAGGAAATAAACAATCCGTATCTACATAGATAGTTTGACTACGATTAAAATCAAAACAACCGGATTGAGCCTTAACATCATAATTTATAATTTTATTAAAAATTCTTCTAGTTGTAAGAAAATCAATCATATGATTCTCACCATAACCGATAAACACATGGTCTATAGAAGGTTCATTGGTATATTCGTGAGCTTTAGCTCCACCTATTATAACTTTTATTTTCGGGTTAATTTTTTTAATGTAGGCAACATATTTGTCTAATTCGCCACCACTTATACTATACGCCATACTGTCGAAATACCAAGGGTGTACATTAGGGTCAAAGTCAACACTGGAATTAACACTTAGAGAATTCATACCAACAAAATATCGATGATTAGGAAGTTTTTTATGTTTAGTAGGATACCAAGTAGTACTAAACCCTACCATAATCGTATCGTCTCCTGCACTCTTATCGATTATTTTTTTAAAAGTTTCCCAATTTATTACACTAGAAAAATCTACAGTTAATACACTAAATCCCAATCTTCTAATTTCGCTGGCTATACGATAAGCCCCGTATCCTCTGGCGAACCAACTAGCACTAGGAGTATCTGTAAAAATTATTACATTGGCGCTTTTAGATGTCATAATTTACAGAGCTATCAAAAATTCTAGCAGCTGACTTAGAACACACCAACCCACAAGCCGCTAGTCTGCCTGTAGAATAGTCGTTCAACCAACCATTGGCTACATTCATAAAAAATTCGCCATTAATAATTTCGTTCCAATTGTTCTTATAAAGATTAATTTTGTCTTTCCCATGATGTTCCCAAAGAACTTTCCATCCATCTCCTAAATCTTTATGTTTATAAAGATGAATACAAGTTGCAGTATAAACACAAGGCAATAAAAATCCTTCAGCGGAAATATATGCTGCTTTTCTTTTTTTAGCATCACAGGTCACTTCGCTAGAACTAGATATTTTTAAAGCTTCTTGTAAATTATAATTCTTTTCTTTCTGTAAAATTAAAGGATGAACATATTGATGTTGAGAAGGCTGTTGTATCGGTATTCCTTTAATAGTATAATTCATCTCAAATAAAGCATCTAAAAGAAATTTATGACTTCTTCGAACTATAAATCTATCAAATCCTATAGACTTAGAAAATTCTCTAGCCTGATCAATCTGATGTTCGTTGTGTCGAAATGCTATCCATTGCCACTCAGCCTCTCCGCCAGCATTGATAAATGCCTTAACATTCTCTAAGACCTTGTTCCATTTAACTCCAACCCTGTAAATTTCGTTAGTGTCATCTAGTCCATCTATTGCAAATCGTACCCAACTACCTTTTCCTAATACAGAAGCTAATTCTTTCCACCAATCAGCATTTCTCATTCCACCGTTGGTGCTTACTTTGATATTGACATTAGGGGCTTTTTGTTTTATAATTTTACAGACTTCCAAAAAATTTGGAGCTGCACAAGGATCTCCTACCATTCCACTAAAGAAAATGCTTTCTAAATTATCATATACTTCTTGAGGAATATGATTTTCATAAAAATCATTATCTAACCAGGTTTGATTAAACCAACTGTAATCTCCAGGGCGTAGTTCTCTTGTACATTGTGGGCAGGATGCATTACAAACTGCACTGTGTTCTATGTCTAACTCTTTAACCGTATTATAAAATAGCATGAAGATATTTAACTAAGTACTTTGCCTATACCTATGAATAAAGAAACTTTTTACGACCTTCTAAAATCCAAAACAGGATCAAAAACATTCTGTATATTGCCGTGGATTCATTTTGCTACCCGACCAAATGGAGATATGAGATTATGTTGTTCAGCCAATGCTAGCGGAGCAGGCCATGATCACACTGTGGGATTAGTTAAAAATGAAAAAGGAATACCGGCTAACTTTGGAAACAGTAAACCATTAGAAGCTTGGAACAGTCAATATATGAAAGATGTTCGGCTTACTATGTTAGAAGGAAAGATACCAACTAGTTGTAGTAAATGTATAAGTGAAGAAGACCAGGGAGTAGTTAGTAAAAGATTATGGGAAACATATACCTGGATGAACGATGGTATTGATCTTGAAGAACTAGTAAGACAAACTGAACAAGACGGAACAGTTCCTGATAAACTCACTTATCTAGATCTTAGATTAGGTCATACATGTAATTTAAAATGTGTTATGTGCAGCCCTCACGACAGCAGTAGATGGGTGCAAGATCACGAAAAGCTATTAAAGAAAACTACAATTCCTATTATCGCAGAACAGATGTCTTGGGATAGCCAAACATTTAATAATGTATGGTACGAAAATCCCGATTTCTGGGATCAGATTAACTCACAAATTCCAAATCTAAAACAAGTTTACTTTGCTGGAGGCGAGCCTTTAATGATCAAAGAACATAAAAAGTTCTTACAGGAGATCATTGAACAAGGTTATGCTGATAAAATATTAATAAGATATAATAGCAATGCACTATTATTAGATAACGAAACATTAGATCTGTGGAAATCATTTTCTAAAGTTAAATTTGCTGTTAGTTTAGATGCCACTGATCAAAGAAATTATTATATACGATATCCTAGCGAATGGAATACTATCGTTAAAAATTTACATTTATTAGATAGTACTCCTGATAATGTCCAGGTCAGCATAGCCACTGCTATACAAATCTTAAACATTAAACATCTTCCAGATTTTGCTAAATGGAAGATAAAACAAAAATTTAAAAAAATAAATTTAGGATTAGTTCCCGGAGATGTACAAATGGGAGGTGGAATTTTTAATATGCACCTTCTTTATATCCCTACATTTTTAAGTATTAGATGTTTACCCAATGAAGATAAACTCGAGGTTAGAAGAAGATTTGCAGAGCTAGCTAATTGGTTGTATGAAAATTATCGACAAGATGAAGAATATTGGAAAAAGAATCCATATGGCTGGAAAAGGTGGCAGGCTGTTTTAGACTTTATGGACAGCGAAGATCACTCTGATCAATTACCTGCTTTCAAAGAATATATCAACAATCTAGATCAAATTAGAGATACTGATTTCACATCTATATTTCCTGAATTGTCTCATTTAATATGAAACCAATTTCGATAATATCTAATCCTAAAAATGTTTTTCGTATCAGTCATGTGATCTCTAATCTTTGCAATTATAAATGCTATTACTGTTTCCCTAACTGTAATACAGGAACACATAGATATTTCGATGATTATCAATTAATGGTGAAAAACCTAAGGCACATTTTTGATTATTATCAAGAACACACTGATAAAAATAAATTTGATATTAACATAACCGGTGGCGAGCCTACAGTATGGCCAGACTTACACAATTATTGTAAAGAAATCCAAAAACATCACGATGTAATGACCTCGATACAATCCAACGGATCTAGAACGCTTCGTTGGTGGAAAGAAAATGCACATATTTTTTCTAAAGTTTTATTAAGTTATCATCATAGAGAAAGTGACCTAAACCACTTTACAAATGTTGCTGATATTTGTTATGAGGAAGGAACATTTGTCGTAGTTACTGTATGTATGGATCCGCTTGGTTGGGATCAATGTATCGAAGCTATAGATCATTTCAAATCAAAAAGCAAACATCGTTGGTATATAAGAATTCAACACCTTGAAGGAAAAAACATAACTTACAACGAAAATCAAAATGAATTCTTGTTAAAAGCAGTGCAAAGAATACCGAATCCTGTATATGCATTCAAACATCGTAAAAAATTCTACAACAAAGAAAGTAAAATACAATTTGATACAGGTGTGATTAAAAAAGCGGCACAGCACGAGATAACAATTAACGACTGGAATCATTTTAAAGGATGGGAATGTAATCTCGGTGTTGATAGTTTTCAAATAAACTTCGATGGATCGATCAGTGGAGGGTGCGGACAGACATTGTTCAATAATCTAAATATATACGAACAAGATTTTGTTAAAAAATTCTCTCCAGATATAAGACCAATAATATGTAACATAGATACCTGTACCTGTGTTCCAGAGATTAATCTTACAAAGAAAATAATTCCTATTACTTCTGTTGTATAAGTTCTTTAGTCAGAGGTATATCAGCAGCGCAGGTACACCAATCTCTGGTGCAAATTATCGGTTCATTAGGAATAGAAAATGTTCCTTCATAAATGTTGCCTAAACTACCCCCCACTCTACAGGTAGCACGATGCACTTCACCATCCCAGTTAATCATAAGACTTTCCAATCCAGCATAACAAGTCCATCCTTTGAATTGATTAAGGTGAGTTCTTATTATATCATTAGCGTGTATAATTTTTTCGTCATCTACTCTGCAATTAGGTGTAGCTGTGGTGTGTTCTTGGAGAAGCCATTCGAGATCTTTTCCTTCATATCTTAAATCATCGAACACATTATGATCACCTTCCGTCCAGCGTATGCGCCTTACGGTGTGTTTAATACCTAACTGTTTAAATTTAGCAACTACAGTTTTCACCTGTGTCATATAGTTGTGATGAGCCATTACATTCACATGAAAATCTCTTTCAGTATTATCATAATATTTTAGTATAGTATCAACTATTCTTGTAAAATCATGTTCAAAATGTAGGCTAAACACTATGTGATTGTAAAACATTTCATTGTTTAAATACCATCTATATCCTCTAGTGCCGTTGGTGGTTAAGTTCACCCAGAATATATTTTTTCGTTTGAAATATTCTAATAGATCTTCTATGTCTGGATGAACACAGGGTTCTCCACCAGTTAGACTGATACGCAACGGCTTTCCAATCTCGCATAATCTATCTACGCATTTTTCTAATATATTGATGTCAGTATGAGGACTAAAATTATCGTGTATAGAACTAGGACAATAACTGCAATCATAGTTACAGCGTTTTCCTAAATTCCATTCAACTTTAAGTTGATCCTGATGAGGCCAGGCACTGGTTATTTTATACAAACTTCACTCCGAAATATTTTTCAATTAACATTTTTATCATGACCCGGTTTTTCGTTATCTATTATTAATTATTCCAAGTTTTGTACTTTGCTAATTCTTTCATAAAAACTGTAGGATAAAATTCCCATACTGTTTGGAGAGTTCCTCTATAAAATAAATCTTTTATCTTTTTCATTTGCCCTGTTTTTTCCATTGCTGGTGCAAATATTCTATGAACGAGTCTTTGTGTTCCTGATTCGTTTTCATTCGTAGTAATATACATCTTACTATCAGCAGGTACCCAATCAATACAGGTAGGAATTAAAAATTGACTGGTAACATGTTGATGAGTAACAATTTGATTAGGTGTTCTCAGAGAGATAGTAGGTAACATATCAGTAAACACACACGTTCTAGCAGCAATACGATAAGCTCGATCTCCCATTTCAGGAAAAGTATGTGCGGCTACACTGCCCACTGCGATTTCATTGAAATATAAAATCCATACATTCCAATCAATTTCTTTTCTAAAGCAATCTACTAACATCTGTTGGCTGGCATTATTTTTAAAACCCTTAATATTTGCCGTTTTATAAAAATTGGATAAATCCAAATCTTTATTCCAAGGGATTACTTTATACATTTTATTTTCTCAATAAAGTCACTAGGATAATTTGTTCTAAAACTTTCCCAACATAAAGTTTCTAATAATGCCAATGGTTGAGGTTTACTCCAATCTATACCAATTTTATCAGTATATTTTTTCATCTCATCTTGTCTTGTACTATAGATATGACTGACATGATCAGCGATCGTTATAGGACCTTCACTTTCATGGTATGCAAAAAAATAGTTTATGCTTTTCAGTTTATTATTGATTAAAAAATAACTACTCGGATGCATACTGTATTTGTATATTCCCAAGGACTTGTGTGCTCTAACAATGCAAACTATTTGTTCTTGCCAATCCGATAATATTTCATCAAACTCACAACCTCTATCTAAACTTCTTTGCCAGAAATCAACTCCGTCTATTTCTAAATAGAGTTTTTTTTGATTGTGATCTATTTCGAGTATTTTAGGAACATAGTCGGGATACTTCCAGGCCATCTCTATAATAAATTTAATTTCTCTATCCCATTTTTCCTGCATCAAATTAGGATCTACAACTTGATTTTGTCCTTGATGATATTCACTATCATTGTGATACCATTGAACAAAGGTTTTTTTATCAGTTGATATCAAACTAGTATAGATTAAATTATTTCTACATTTACCTTTTCCAGGTACATTATTGTAATAATATTCTAAATTCATTTTATATAATTAACAAATTCTGGTATTGCATCTTTCAAGCTCTGGTTTCTTGTAAGATCTAATCTGCGATTAAACTCTATGAAGTCCAACCATAGATGATGTTGATCTTTAGCTTTCAAATAATTAATATTATCTTTGATCTGTTGTTTTGTGATTTTTTCCAATATAGGATATTTGTTTATATTGTCAAATGTGATCAATCTAGATTCAACATTCTCTAATCTTTTAATGGCAACTTCTTTTAATTCTTGGGGTAGGACCTGTGCTGAAAGCAAATTAGGATAGCTTACTCTATGACTATAGAAGACTATGTTCATATGATTGATGAAATAATCTATACATTCTGCTGCCTGCAATATATTTAAAGCCTGTGCTGTAAATGCACCAACTACTCTGCTAACATTAGGAATAGTTTGTATTTCTTTAATATTTTTTTCAACTTCGTCGAAATTACTATTACTTCGAACATAGTTGTAGACATCATGAATACCGTCTAAACTAACATTAACAGCCACTGATTTAAAATAAGGCCAATAGTCGTGTATAGTTCTTCCACCTTTGATGCCAAGCGTGGTTCCGTTAGTAGCATATTTGATCTCAATGTTCTTAGCGTAGGGTTTCAACATATCTAAGATCTTATAGTGTTGGGGATCCATTAGAGGCTCGCCACCGGCAAACTCTACACGACGGAAGTAGGGCAATAATTTTTCAAAACTTGACCACCAGTGATCTGTGTCGTCGAACGGTCCTATGTACTGCCCAGGTATGCGCACCAGTTTAGATACGGTGGGTACTAGATAATTATTTTCTCGTTCATAGAATGGCTTAACTTCGTCCCAATCCTTCCAATTGGTGCTGTCTAGAGGATTACACATTCTACATTTCAGATTGCATAAATTGTTTAATTTAATCTCCATTGTAGGAAATTCAAACGGCATGGTGTAATCTTCACGTAGATTATCTAGTGCATTGGGATATAAATTAATACGTGCTTCTGGAATTACACCATTGATGTGACGCTGTCTAAGGCTTTCAACTCCTTGATCTTCGAGATCAAAACAGGGCTTACATACTTCTGGACGCTCACCGCATAATACTTTGCGGCGAACTTCGCGCATAGCTTCTCCGTTCCAAATATCCTCTATGCTTTGTTCTTGTATCCAACCCACAGGTTGACTACGGCAGCAGACTTTGACCGCGCCGTCTTCTCTTGTGGCCAATCCTGTGAAAGGATGCATACAGAATGTTTTACTTTGATTGTTCAATTGCCCACTCGCGTTCTTTACACCAGAAACATTGACCACATATAGGAACATACTGACCAGGTTTATAGTTAGTATAGTCTAATCCTGATATAGTACCTTCGCAACTTCTGGTTAAATTTAATAAATCTTCGATACCCAATTCGTAATATTTTTTAATTATTGAACTCTTATCTATAAATCTAAAAGGATGACACGCTAGTTTACCCATATGTGTCATTATTTCTAAATGCCGATTATCTTCAGAAAGTTCTATATCCCTAGTAGGCATTCCTTGAAAATCTACCCCTCGAGGATTTCTAGTCACCCCATTAAAATAAGCACTAACATCTTCCTTGTAACATACATATTCGGCGAATGATCTAAGCTCGAGAGTATCACCGCTTACTAACTTCCCGTATTCGTCAACGATAGTTCTACCTTTATCTGCCCATTCCAATTCGGGAGGTACAAAGTTTCTATGCAATTTAAATTTTATTTTGTGAAATCGATTCTCTAGCCAACTATAGATCCTTTCGGCATCTTGTTGTTGCCATGGTTTAGTTTTCCAACATCTTATATTGTTGATCACGTGTAAAGTAAATGGTTGAACTTCATGTTCTATTGCCAAATTACAAATCATGTAGGCCAACAAAGCACTATCAGCGCCACCACTGAGACTTATGGCTACAGCATGCCAATTTTGATCGAAAGGAATTGTTATTGTCGACATAAAGATATTTATAGAGACAAAAATTATCTGCGCATATTTCTTTCATAAATAGATTATGCTCATTCCTACCAATATAACTGTCTCAAAAAAATTATTGAAATCTCTTGATTTTAATAATATTAATTCGATGAAAACACCAATCAACCAGCCAACCGGTGATTTTTTTTATGATCGTTGGACAATAAAACCAGAATATAAAGGAACAGTTTGGGAAAAACTAATTAAAGACTTACCTAGCGATATCGGCGAAGCTAGAATAATCATACTTGAAAGTGGAACTACTTATTTTCAACACGCAGACATTGATGATCGTTATCATTTAAATTTATGTGGCAATGGATCTTATCTAGTCGACTTAGAAAGTAAAACTTTATACGAACTCAAACAAGACGGTATTTGGTATTATATGGATGCTGGAAAAATACACAGCGCGGTTAATTTTGGAGAAAGTATCAGAGCACAACTAGTGGTAAGAAAGTTATTAACTAGAGGAAATTTACAAAATTCGTGTCGAATTCAAATCAGTTCGAATGAAATTAATTCTAGATTTGTTTTTGACAATTCTTTGAGTCCATGGTTAAATCGAGCCAATAAACAAGAACTCATTGATAATTTTAGAGTATTAGATAATAAAGTCGAACTTTCTATAGAAAAGGATAAACTTAAAATTTTAAGAAAACTCCTACCTAAATTCTTTGAAATTAAATTAATTTAACAGGAATATTTATTGGAGTTTCTTCTACTAGTTCTCTAATATTAACAGAACAATTTTTAACACAAACAAGATTTTTATTTACAGTTGTATTTTCTTTTATTCCGATATCCCAATTACTATCTTTTAATAATTCAATTATATTTGTTCCATTTAAATTTAATATTTTCACATTCTTTACGAATTCTTTAGAGGACTGAACCATTCTTTTTCTTAATTCATATTCAGCTCCTAAACCTTGTATTACATCTTCAACATTGGTATAGGTCCCTCCCATTTGACAACAAGGAAAAACCTCACCATAAGCATTAACATATATTTCTCTTTTCGAAATACAATCAGGTTCGATCAACGATTCGTTTATTAATTTACTATAATTTTCTGGTTTTATAAGTCTATCAAAATTTATTTTGATCATTCGATCCGTCCATCGAGCGCCTGTCGGAGATGATATATGATACAAAGTATTATTTTCATTATCTTTAACTGGAAAATCATCCATTCCGTAAAATCTTTGAGTAGCTTTGAGATTGACAGATTCAAAGCCTATCCCTTTTAAGAATGATTCTAATTCTTCCATTTGATGCTCGTTGTGTTTAAAAACTATAGTATCAGATCTAGCACGACCACCTGCCTCGATAAAAATTTTAGCGTTTTTTATTATTTTTTCAAAGCTAGTGTTTCTTCTATAAATTTCATGTGTGTCACTTAAACCATCTATACCAAATACCACTTGTCCTCTACTGCCTAAAACATTGGCTAAACTTTTCCACCAAGATTCATTTCGCAGACTTCCGTTAGTATGGATAGACATAGTACAATCGGAAGCTGTGTTTTCTGCAATGTATTGAAATATTTCTAAACAATCCTTAGCTAATAGAGGATCACCTAAATTGCCGCAAGCATAGATATGTTTAATTTGTTTTAAAAATTGTTGAGGAAACCATTCTTTGAATTGTTCTAATGTGATTTCTTCGTTTCGAACATAGTCTCTCTCCCTGCCTCCGAACCAATTTCTAGGACACATTGGACAGGCAGCCTGGCATTTGTCAGTCAATTCTAAATGTACAGAAGTTACGTTAGTAGGATATGTCATAATGTTGATTATTTCATGTTTTATATATCACTATTTTTTCTTAATTAAATAAAATTAGATGCTTGAAAAAATACAAAAATTTTTAAAAAAACACCTTAATGGCACTCGCCGTGAGTGGGTATGGCCTGATTACACCTTAAAAAATCCTTTTGATAGTCGAAGTGTTCCGGCACACGCAGATCCAGTGTTAGCCTGGAGTTTTTTAAAAGGATATTACGGAAAAGATTTTCATTTGAATCTCATCCGTTTTGAAACTAAAACCTATAGACCAAAATACAATTTCAAGGTCTGCTTTCTTGATTGGCAAAATAAAATCGATTCTTGGGTATGGTACAAGTATATGTGGTTGATCAATGACTACTATGCAAATGATAAAAAATTAAAATATCCTATACAAATGAACTATCACAGTAGAGTGTTTACTTGGAGGGCGCATCCAGGAGTATTAAGGTATAATATGTTTCATATTGACGGCAAGCAAAACTTCGAAGCCTTCTATCAACCGGTATCGAATAAAAAAGTAGAAGTTTTAAAAAAATATTATGAATTAGAAGATTTATCAACGAGTTATGGAATAGATTTAGAAAGAATATGGATTAAATTATGTTGGCTATACGGAAAACCGTACACACAATTAAATTTATTTTACACACATGAAACTTTAGGTGATCATGTCAATTATTGGCTTACAGAACATAGAGATGTTTTTCATAAAAATACTGAAGATGGTATCTTCATCGATTGCGATTCTAAGACTGAACAAAAAATAAAGAAAGAAATAAACCAATGGCCTGATCAAAATTTATCAATGAAAATTAAATTTGAAAGGGGTCCTAGATATATCTCCTTAGACGATCTCAGAAATGAAAATTTATATTACGGTTTGATGATGTTTGGTACGAATTTAAAAAATATCGAGGTTCCCAATGCAGGAATTTCCTATCGAACTGTATAAGTCCAATAATTAATCATTAAACATCTTCTTACTTTTTTAAAATTTGTCAGAGGATAGCTGTGATAGGTTTCACTGCTAGGAACGAAAAAGAAACACCTGTTGTCTTTGGATTCGATTTGATGCCCATTCGTTAAAAGTGTACCGGGATAAAGTTCTTCATAGTCTGTGTAAACCATCGCACTTAATTTTTTTTCTGGCCTATCGCAATGTTCTTCTAGTTCAAATTCTCCAAAGTCACTGATTACTTCGACTCTAACATATAGTTCATCAAATTTTAATCCTGTGCAGGTTTCAAAAAACTTTTTATATTCACCATCTTCTAAACTTTGATGCAATTTAAAAAGCTCAGGATGCTGGTCTTTATTTTTTTCTGTAATAAAAAGTCTTTCACTGCCTGTTCGTTTTCCTTTTATCATCTGGAAATTTGTAAAGGGAATTGATTTAAGCTCGCGAAGACAGTTTTCGCTGAGAAAATTATCAACTATCCAGTGTTGCCAAGGATGTTGAAAAATATCTGGCAGAGTCTTTTCCATAATCAGTTCCGTCTATATTGCAGGTACTACATACATCATTTCTAATTCCAGCTAATAATTCTTTTCTCTTATACATTAATTTATCAATCCATATGTTCCAAAGATTGTTATTCAGTATATTTCCGAAATTATTAGTTCTAGTCCAATCATTACAACACAACATTACATCACCGTTATAATTTATTATCATTTTATACGACGGTAACCAGCAAGGAGATTGTTTTTGAACTTCAATTGATTTATTAATTATATTTTTTCTGTCTACTATTTTGATTTTACCTAACCAACGATCTCTTACTAAAAATTGATCTTCTTTTAAAATAGAAACTAACTTTTCTATTTTTTTAACGAATCGTTCTTCATAGACACTGATACTTAAAAAATCTAAACCATTAGAGAAAAATTCTTGCATTTTTTCTTCAGTGAGTAACTCTCCATTTGTTATCAGTTCAATCCTTGCTGTTGATCTTCTAAGTATCTTGATTATATTTGATAATTGTTTGTGCATCAACGGTTCACCGAAACCACATATCGTTATGCTACCGGAATAATTTTTTTCGTTTAATTGATCAACTAAAATTTCAAATAAATGTAAATTTGCCCTGCCAGTTGTATATTGATAATCTTCTAGTATATGAGGACAAAAATCGCACACTCTATTACAAGAATCTATAATATTCAATTCTACATTTTTTAAAGTAGTAAACACATCAATGACCGTTGATGTTTGATTCATCCTGTGACTTATTTCTTTTTGTGTTTTTAATTCAAGTTTCATAATCTTATTTCTTACCGATGATCATGAATCTTTTATATAAGGAAAGTTCTAATTCACCAGACCATAAGACTTTAATATGACTCTGCTCAATAAAATGTTCTAAGCTATCAGCTGAACGAATATGTTCAGGGATGGTATAATTATTGCTCTGTAAGACTATAATACTGCTATCTGGTAGATTCGATAACCATAAATCGTACTGGCCTTGACTTATGTGTTCGCAACTGGTATTAATAATTATATCTGCCGAAGACTCTATAAGACACATATCCGAAGTAACTGATGAAAATCGTCCAGTCATTTCTTCTGCTTTGTTCATCATAACAGCAACAGATTCACAATCAGGATCGATATCGATGCTGCGAATATGCTTGATCGGAATAGCACTTTGAAACAACATACTAGACAAAGTCCCCACCCATCCTCCGTGTATGTCTACACTGATAGGGAAATTCATCGTTTTATTGCGTTCAGGATAGATTACAAATTCTAATGTTTCAACTAACCATTCTTTACTACGAATTTGTCCTCGCCAGAAGGCATCAAGGGTACGCATAGGATTCTTGCTTTCACGGATAGCACACATCCAATAATGTAGGTGTTCTAGATCAATTTTCATATATTGGTATAACCTTTTTATCTGACATTTTTTTCTTTGGCATTACCGTTTCCATTAGACATCCACAGAATGTTTTTTCGCACACAGTTGGTTTTATATTAGGGTGAAACTCGTCTTTAAAATTTTTATCGTACAAATTATAAAAAGTATTTTTATCATATAATAATTGTTGACAAGTAGCAGATATTTTTCCATCGTTTGAAACATTTATCCAATTTACACCTGCTGTGCATTCCCAACCATAAAAATTATTCAACCTATGTAACAGTATTCCATTATCTTGAAATTTATGTTTTTTTCCGTTTTTATCGATAGCCGTTACTTTGCTAGTATAATATTTGTTATTCTTCCAAAAGAAAAAAAGATTAACTCTTCTAGCCCTATGTTGTTCTAAAATTTTTCTTTGTTCGTTAGTATAAGTGATAGATTTATCATATATTTCTACATATCTTATGGTCCAGTTATATCGACTCTGCTTAAAAAACTCAACCGCGTCGATGCACTTGTTCCAGGCAAATGGATCCATCATAGCTGATACACTAACAACAACATTTTGTTCGTAAAGATAATCACAAAGATCCCTAAATTGTTCCAGGTCTGCGTATTCATGATGATAACTCATATGGATTCTATCAAAAAATCTGGCATTTGTTTTCCACCAGTCGAGTTTTTTAGATCCATTAGATGTCATCGATATTAAACAATCGTGTTCATCTTTTAAAAATCTAATTAGTTCAGGAAAGTCTTTCCAATGTGTCACCTCTCCGCCGGAAAAATGAATATCAAAGATTCTTTTATTAGTGTGGGTCTTATAATAATTGATTATGTGTTCTATGTTATCTTTAATGATATCGATATTAGGGAACTTATGTGTGCCGGTATTTGAACCAGGAAAACAATACCAGCACTTATAATTACAATAGTTTCCTAAATTGATGTCTATACCAAAAACATCATCGGGCCAATTGTTGTGTATCTGTACTAATTCTAAATTTTGCATTTTGGTATCTTCGAATCAGCTGAGCTTACACAACTAGGAGTGATACATTTCTGTGGCTTATCAAACAATTTAAACCCTTGAGAAACAGTTCCAAGCGATTGGTCATGACAACTATAACTTCTTTTTATTTCATCTCCCCTGATTATTATACTTTGATATCCACTATTACAATACCAATTTTGAAATTTATTAAATTGGAAAGCATTAAATCTTTCTGCTTGATCGAAAAGGTACTCTTTGTTATTTTGATCATATAATGCTATTTGATATATTTCTTCTCCATTAAACTGTTGAGGAAATCCTGTCTGCATAATATCGATCATCTCATCAGTGTACCCATCTACTACACGACTAGCAGTAGGATCACTTTGTGGTTTAAGTGTTACATTGATTCCTCGTTTATACATTCTTTCGCAGCGTTCATATAACTCCCAAAATTTCTCAGGAACCATAACTTGATTAACTGTGACATGAACAAGTTCATACATCAACTGAAGACACTTGTCACCGAATTCTTGTTCTTTAGCAAATTCATCGTGAAAACTAGCTGTAATACTTCTTCGTTGTAACAATGAAGTATGATCACACCAGGTCTTCCACCATTTAGATCCTGGACTAAGATTAGTGGTCATATGTATGCTTTGATATGTGCTTTTCGTCTCGTCTAGATGTTTAACTAAATCCAAAAGATTTTTATAAGCAGTTGGTTCCCCTCCGCTGAAGCTCCAATGAAATTCTGTGAATCCGTTTTGACGGGCTTGTCTTTTGATTTCATCGATAACCTTTTTGTAAATTTCTATATCTTGATGATCTATTCTATCCGACCTAGCATAAGGCCAACAATAGGAACACTTGTAATTGCAGAAACGACCTAGTATCCAGCTAACGGAAAATAATGGACGGCTTAACATAGTTCGCTGTCCAAATCTTTTTATATCTTTAAATGGGATTGTTTGAAAATCGGTTATCATAAACTGCTAATATTTAATCTATTATAGGTTGCATCCCTTGAAACAAGGTTATATAATATACTTGTGGTCGTCAGTGGAATTGGTAGACCTCCGGTCCGTTGCGAAACGCACTTGGGAACAGGACGCCGCCCTAGGCACAGTCTTTGTAGGTTCGAATCCTACCGACCACACCAGATTCTATTATAAGTAGAATACTACTAACAAAAGGAAACTTATATGTCAAACACAGTAGAACAACTAAAAACAGCGATTGAAGAATTTCTAGCAGAAGATGCAAAGTTTGCCAGCGGTAACAATGCAGCAGGCACTAGAGCAAGAAAAGCCCTACAAGAAGTAGGTAAGCTAGTGAAAGCTCGTCGTAATGAAATCACTGAAGAAAAGAACGCTCGCAAAGAAGCCAAAGCCGCAAAGGCCTAATATGGATGATCAGGACACTATCACCATCACAGGTGGTAGTGGTTCCGATGTCATCACTGGCACCGGCAACACTACTATCCTAGATCTGGGAGGCTACGAAACTGTACAACCTGCACTAACATCAACAGATATCGCTGCAATTACTCTAGATGATCTAACAACTTATAATTGGAGTAGCATGAATTCCAATGTCACTATACCTTCAACAGGTTCAAGTGGTTCTAGTTACACCATTTCTACTAGCGGAACTGGGTATACTTGGGGTACTGGTACTACTAGTCCAACTGTTGTTATTGGTAACGATGGAATGGAGATTCGTGATAACGGTGACATCAAGATAGGTAATGTTAGCCTAAAAGCATTTATAGAAAAGATGGAACAGAGGCTTGCTATACTTGTTCCGGATCCAGAGAGATTAGAAAAGTTCGAAGCATTAAAGAAGGCCTATGAACATTACAAAACAATGGAATCATTATGTTTCCCAGATGAGAAAGATAAGAAAGAATGAATGTTAAACTTTTATCCTATTCACAACCAACAGCAGAATTTGCAGACCTGGGAATCGACGATGCGCAGGAACTCATTGCATATTGCGCCCGTGTTAGCAATCCATCAAACCAATTCAATACAGAGACATCAGAGAAGCTTATTCGATATCTTGTTAAACACGCACACTGGAGTCCCTTGGAGATGGTTTCGGCCTGCGTCGAAATCACCACAACCAGAGACATCGCAAGACAGATCCTACGACATAGAAGCTTTGCCTTCCAAGAGTTTAGTCAACGATACGCTGACCCTACAAAAGATCTTAACTTCGTCACTAGAGAAGCACGG
>JACCDO010265046.1_pt1 | contig 30689 bp, 28 predicted proteins | sample 7446101 | NCBI WGS metagenome assembly JACCDO01 (sample SAMN15323440, study PRJNA562643) | freshwater metagenome | isolation source: river surface water | place: USA:Blue River Watershed | collected 2017-08-16
CCGACCTCCAATGGCGTAAGCCCGACCTCCAATGGCGTAAGCCCGACATCAGAAGGTGGAGGACAAGCCTCTAAGGGCGTAAGCCCGACATCAGAAGGCGCAAGCCCGACATCAGAAGGTGGACTATCGTCTAAGGGCGCAAGCCCGACATCAGAAGGCGTAAGCCCGACCTCCAATGGCAGTGGTTCGGAATCATTCATTGATAAATAATATTACACAATTATATTATTTATATGTATTTCAATTAAAAACTACATATGTAGTTCTATTTTATTTATTTATTTTGTGTTTTTATTCGGTATTATTTGTAATTTTTATTTTGTTTTTATTCGTATTTTATGGTAATGACAATGTGGTAATGACAATATGGTAATGACAATGTGGTAATGACAATATGGTAATGACAATATGGTAATGACAATGTGTTAGACCATCGACTCCAATACAGCAACACGTGACTCTAATTCGGCAACACGTGTCTCAAGTGTCTTGTATTCATTTCGTATAGGGAAATCGGATAATATAGTCCAGGTAACTGGCGAGTCTTCGCAAAAGGTAAATGTGATATCGTATTTCGAATCATTTTCGAGCCCCTCTATGAGCTTTTGTCCCCAACGGTCTCTGGTAGTCTTATGAACAATCGCTTGTTGAAACACGACTGGGGATAAGCCTTGTTCCAACTCTTCGACCGACTCTTCGGTAATCGGCACAAACTCAACGCGATTCACTTTACCTAGGTTGTGTCTCCAAAAGATGTAGATGATCATCTCCTCGGAGTAGGCTTTGTTGATGCGTTCGATTCGTAAAGACATTTTGTGGGACCGTTTATTAAGGGGGGTTCTAGAATATATGCCTTTGAAATATTTCGTAAAAAGATTTCAATTTTTTATCTGGCTACTACCGGATAACTCAAACGTACTTCGAAAGCAAAACTAAACGTTTTGCGTTCGAACAATTTTATGCGTGTCATGTAGGGACACAAGAAACTAGAGCCTAGGGACCGTTTATACAGTTTGTGACGGAACCTTCGAGATTTCACTTTCATTCTCCGGACATTTCATCTTGGTTTGTTTAAACTCGAAACATGCACCCGTCGAATCTTTGTACTGGACATTGTTCACATTCTCCGGACTAGGATAAACAAAAATCTTGCGCTTCTCGGGGTTGAACATGTGAACAAAGAAGAGTCCAATTGCTAAACTAACTATGAATATCGGGATTTTTATGTATTTGAGGATACTCATTGTATATTCTATGCGTGGATTATTTGGCTTTCTTGGTCGTCTTATCCTTCTTGGAAAACAACTTGATAAGTTCTTCCTCGGACAAAGGAGCTTGTGTGGGTGGTCTCAACCCAGATTTCGCCTGAACCTCTGTGCCAATCTTGACAACATAGTTCTTGTCGCCTACTGGTATGACTGATGGTGAAGGTGCATGCTGTGAAGCCGAAGGCGACTGTGAAGGTGCATGCTGAGAAGCGGAAGGTACATGCTGCGCATGTTGCGAAGGCGACTGTGAAGGTGCATGCTGTAAAGCCGACTGTGAAGCATGTTGTGCCTGCTGTGCTTTCTTCATCTCCATCTTCTTGCGCAGCCTCTCTTTCATCTCCGTCTGCTTGCTCATCTGGTTCAACTTGTTCATATCCATCTTGGCACCACCCCCCATACCCTTCTCGAACATTTTCATGAATGGTGTGCCAGCAAGGCCTTTCATCATATCGGCAAAATCCGCGCCTCCACCCATGTCCTTCATTTTCTCCATGAGTCCCGCCATTTCCGCCATCAACTCTTCTTGTGAAATGTCGCCGCGTTTCATTCGTTCTTGGAGTTTCGTGGTGATTTTCTTGAGTATAAGCACCATCTTCTTGGGGTCCTTAATGAGTTTCATCAACACATCTTTGCTAGACTTCATGTTGACCTCGTCGCCTTCGTCGAAAAAGTCCTTCAAATCGTGGGTGAACTCGTCGGTGAACTCTTTGGCTAATTTGCCGAGCTTACCTTCGAGAAGGGCCTTCATGTGCTCTTTCAGAATCTCGGGATTGGGGAGTTTGAATCCTGGTTTCGATGTGCCTTCGGCGTCTTCTGCGTCTTTTGCGCCTTCGGCGTCTTTTGCGCCTTCGGCGCCCTGCGATGCGTTGCGCAGTCCATCAAAAATATCTTTCATCGCATTGGATAAATCTTCGGCTTCATCACCATCAGGTGTGCTTTCATCCGTTGTCTCTGTACCTTCGGCACTGTCACTTTCCATGTTCTTGAAAAAATCACCAACCCCCGCCATTGTCTCCGCCATCTTGGCATGAAGTTCATTCTCATCCATCGCCTCAAAAATATTCGCAGCATCGCCGAACCTCTTGGGGTCATTGACCGAACCAAGCACAGTGAATAAAATGAGCTGTAAATATTTCCAAATCGAGGTCTTCGTCTTCTCGCTGACACCGGGGCAATTGAACAAGATGCGGAAGTCCACATCGGGCAAGAAATCCACGACAAGCTTGCTGCCGGACTCGAAAATATCCGCATTGGTGTACATTATATCGAAAAATCGTTCGGGATATACGGCTAAACAATGAGCGTGGAGCCTTTCGTATTCGGCGTCGGACTCAGTTGCCCACTTGGACCACATAAACGCATATTCGGGAAAAACCACCGACAAATCGGCGGTAAAGTCGGTTATAATCGAACGAAGATTCGATGGTACTGGAGACGACATATTATAGTATTTTACAAAGTCTTTTTATATTCATATGAACGCAAATATTCTTCATATGCGAATTATTTTGTGTTCGCCGATTTCGACCTGACCGGGTATTGCGGTTGTCTTGACATTCGATATGTATGCGTATATGATTTCGCGGCTATTACGTGCCTTTGTGTTAGGTCGTTCCTTAGGTCGTTCCTTAGGTCGTTCCTTTGTATTGACTTTACACAAATACGCACATCGCTTAATCACTTTGTGTGGTATTTCGTGTATTTTGTCGTCGTTTTTTAATATCACATGGCACGATGGTTCTTGATGAACGTGGAACCATATATCGGTTCCTTTTGCCGCAGAAACGAGCGCTGTGTTTTCGACCGCCGAACGACCAATTTGGATATCGTAGTTTTCAAAGTGTTCTTGTTTCATTAGATGGTTCCGACTATATTTATAAATAGGAAACCGGATTTATAATCAATTTTCTGATATGCACTTTACGAGTGCGTATCGGAAAATTGTTCGAATGCAAAACGTTTAGTTTTGCCAGTTCGAAGTGTTGTTGTGTGGCTCCTACAGGAGCCACACAAAAAATTGAATATATATATATATTTGAATACATACAACAAACAAAATATAAAATGTACGACGTCTTCAAACTTATTGGTGTAATTGCGGTTATTCTCTGGGCCGTTAAAGATAAAATAAATGAGCCAAGAAATGTAAAATATTGTTGTGATAAGGAAACAGATGAGCTGCCACCAGGTGATTTGTCGCAAGGCGATGAACCCGGCGATGATATTGTGTTACTCGAAGATTTATACGTCGACTACAGTCACCTGAACGGGATATCACTTTCAACCAACACATCCGTCAACAACACCTTTGTCCAAAGAGTTAATCAAGCCAGATGGATTAGTCCGGTACACGCCTCTATATGAATGTAGTTGCCTTGATGAATCCAAAATAAAACAACCCAAACGCAAGACTCTTAAACATCAGCCCGTAAATGTTCATATTTCCATCTTCGTTGTGTATTTTCAAAAAGCCTAAATACTTGAATATGAAAGTATTGATGATTGGGAGCTGGAATAAGAAAAACATGACGCCAATCAAAATGGGGGTCTGAAACTCGTCGTATGTGGAAACCACGAGGTCTTCGCGGTGTTTTTGTTTTTGATGGTCGTCCGACATTTTCTCGAGTTTGGTTTCGTATTCGCGCAAATAATCGTGGGTGAGCTTGGCGCTGGGGACATGGTTGGGAATCATATATTCATCGTTTTGGAAGGCGGTGGTATCTTGGGGGACACCGCGATTCATCATGGGTGGGAGTTGAGACTCGCTGGGATATCCGGGGCCGAATCCGGCGGAACCACCTGGAGGGCCCATAGGGCCACCCATCGGCGCTTGGCCATACATTTGGTTGCCATCCCCCCTCACAGAGATTGTGGGAAGTTGCGTATCGGTCGGCGGCGGAATACCAAATTGATTTTGATGAACATTGAGAGGCGTGTATTGTGTGGGGGATTGACCAAAGTCTTGGCGATTTCGAGTTTGATTATTGGTTTGTCCACCGGGACGACCGACGTTGAAACTGCTGTTGTCGGGGAGTTCGGAAATACGGGTTATGTCGTTTCTGTCCATTCTATACAATGAAAGGTAATTAATTGTATAAATGCTACCGCAAGGGGGGTCTACGACCCCCCTTAGACCCCCTAAGGGGGACTTTCCCCCTTTAACCCCCTTTTATTGGAAACAAATAATAATCAATATAGGGGTAATAAATAATAAATATTAGGGGGTCTTAGGGGGGTGAGCGTAGCGGAACCTCAGTCCCCCTTCCTAGTCAAGCAACCCCTTTTCCTTTTCTGGTTGACTGGTCTCCACTATCTTTTTTGCCGGATTGCACTTCACCGATGCCAGCTCATATTTGTAGCAGTAATCATCATATTTATAAGTCTTTCCATCAATCTCACTAATTACCGGCCCATTGAACACGATACAATTCTTTCCCTCACACACCTCTCTAAACATTGTGGCTAAACCGATACCCAGCAATATCGATATCAGCGTTTGCCCAATCGGCGTATTCAACATTCGTTTAAAGTTCATTCGTCCCGTAAATATATCATAACACTATATTTTCGGTCTATTATGGACTTTAATCCGGTCTAATCCGGACCCAAAGTGTCTGTAATATTAGAAAAAGGGGTTAGAAAATAATTATGATACTATATAACCCAATTGAATGAACCCCGCGCAAAAGTATAATGACTTTATGCGTGCTCACAAAATAAGTCGTGACAGCACGCTTCCCAAGACCAACACCAGGATTGGGTCCACGTCAGCCGACGGCGAGCAGGTTTATGGCGGGATTTATTCTATTCCCGACAGCAAATACAGCGAGTTCTTAAAATTATATTATAAACACGTGATTGAGGGTGGCGCATCCGAGTATCTCACCGAGAAACAGCGCGAAAATGACGGCCCCATATTAATTGACATTGACTTCCGGTACAAATACGACGTGGTCGCGCGACTTCACGAAAAAGAACACATCGACGACATCGTGGTCGCCTATTTAGACATTTTGAAGGAGGTGTTCGATTTCGACGAGACACCCTTCTACATCTATGTAATGGAAAAAGATGATGTGAATCGCATATATAACGAGGAGGCACCAGACGCCTCGCTCACAAAAGACGGCATTCATATTCTGATTGGAATCCAGGCGGACCACGGCATCCAGATGGCGATTCGCGACCGCATTTTGAAGAAAGTGGCGGCGATGTGGGGTTCCTTGCCGCTCCAAAACAAATGGGAAGACGTGTTCGACAAGACGATTAGCTCCGGCAACACCAACTGGCAACTCTACGGGAGTCGAAAACCGAACCACAAGCCGTATAAGCTGACCTATGTGTATGAAAACAGATTCGACCCTGGTGACAAGGAGTTCATGACGCGCCTGGTACCGCTCGAAAAGTTCGACATCAGCCAAAATATTGAAAATCTTTCTGCCAGAAGTTCAAAGTATCCAATTTACAACACAATGTTAACTTCAGCGAATATAAGTTTAAGCAGCGGCGGCGGCCTCAAAAAACGCGTTTCGACCAACTCCCTGTTCACGCTCACCAACGACGCCGGTGTCGAGGCGGTGCTCCAAGTGAAAAACCGCGATGAGCTCGCGCTTGTCGTCCAGGCGACTCTGGACCAGATGGGTGCTCGCGATTACGAGCTCGTGGAGACGCACCATTACACCATGACATTGCCGCCCAAATACTACGAATCCGGCAGCTACGACAAATGGATTCGCGTCGGTATGGCGCTCTCGGAATTATGCAATCTGATGTTCATTACGTGGGTCGCATTCAGTGCGCAGGCGTCCGGATTCAAGTTTGGCGATATCGGGGAGATGTACGAGAAATGGCAGAAGTTTTCGAGCAAGGGCGACGTGGCCCTCACGCGCCGGTCCATCATGTACTGGTCGAAGCAAGACGCCTTCGCCAAGTTCGAGGAAGTGCGGCGCCAAAGCGTCGATTACTACATCGACAAGACCATCGATTCGATGATGGACGATTTCGGCGACAAGAACAAGAAGTTCAGCAAACCGTGTGGAGACTTCCAGATTGCGAATGTGTTGAAACAGCTGTACAAGGACGAATACGTGTGCGTCAGTATCAAGCACAACATCTGGTACAAGTTCCACAACCATCGCTGGGTGGAAATCGATTCGGGCACCACTTTGAGAAAGGCGATTTCGACGGAGCTGTACGATATCTACATGGACAAGATTGCGAAGCTGTCGGCGTTTGCCAATACACTGGATGAAGACGACGAGAGCATGGCGGAGACCAGGAAAAAAGTGACGAAAAAGACCGAGAAAATATGCGACATTTGTTTGCGCCTGATGAGCACGGGCGACAAGAAGAATATCATGACCGAGGCGAAGGAGTTGTTCCACGATTCGCAATTCATGGAGAAACTGGACACGAACCCATACTTGTTGTGTTTCGAGAACGGCGTGGTGGACTTCAAGGACAAGGTGTTCCGCAAGGGTTTGCCCGAGGATTATATCAGCAAATCGACGAATCTGGATTATAAACCGATTGACCGGAAAAAGGACGCGACGGTGATTGCCGAAATCGAGGACTTCATGTCGAAGTTGTTCCCGCGCCCCGAATTGCGCGAGTATATGTGGGACCATTTGGCGTCGGTGTTGCTCGGCACGCCAGACAAGCAGACGTTCCACATGTATATCGGCGAAGGTCGTAACGGCAAGTCGGTCTTGACGACGCTGATTGATGAAATCATGGGCGAATACAAGGGCGTGGTGCCGCTGTCGGTGATTACACAGGACCGCGCGAAAGTGGGTGGGACCGCGGCGGAGTTGGCGGAACTCAAGGGTGTGCGTTATGCGGTCATCATGGAGCCGTCGAAGAAGGACGCGATTCTGGAAGGTCCGCTCAAACAGATGACCAGTGGTCTCGACCCCATTCAGTGCCGAGCGCCTTATATGGCGAAGACGCTGATTTATTACCCCCAGTTCAAGCTGGTGTTGTGTAGTAACGTGATGATGGAAGTGAAGAGTCAGGACTATGGTACTTGGCGTCGTATTCGCGTGGTGCCCTTTGAATCGCTCTTCACGGAAAACCCGGTCCAAGGCGACCCAGATAAGCCGTTCCAGTTCTTGGTCGATGGCACCATCGTCGATAAATTCTCATATTGGAAGTTCACTTTCATGTCGATGTTGGTTGAGCGCGCGTATAAGACGAATGGAATGGTGAAGGAATGCGATATTGTGATGTCGGCCAGTCGTGCTTACCAGGAGAGCCAGGACTTCATTGCGGAGTTTATTCGCGAGAAGGTGGTTCGCGAGGAAGGCGCCGAAATCAAGAAGACTGTGCTGAACAACGAGTTTGCTGTTTGGTATATGAGTACTTATGGCAAAGGAGCGCCGAGTCCGAAGGAAGTACATGCGAAGATGGACCAGCAGTTTGGCAAATATGACAAGAAAGGGGCGTGGACGGGGGTGCGCATCAAGTATGAGCGAGATGAATACTCGGCGAAACGAGATGCAGAAGTGTTTGATGATGGAATCTCGGCGAACGACCTGTAAGCTCCCGTCCGAAGGACGGGAGCGACCTGTAAGCGCTTCGCTAAGCATCAAAGATGCGACCTTTAAGCATCTTCGATGCCAAACACATTTGTTTTTTTTGTAAATAAAAAAACAAAAACTTCTACGCTATACCATAATTGGCCTTTTGGGCATCGTAGTTATCCAAGATTTGTTGCGCCGTCAAAACGCTCGTGTTTCCTAAAATTGCCCCAATGTATCCGCCAAATGTGTATCCCGGGAAATCCGTTTCCGCCCCAATCAACACATATTCCGCGATGCTCAGAGTATTATTCACATTACACGTTCCTCGAATATCCTCTATTCCATTCACATACAAAACGACTTCACCTGTAGCTTTTTGTCGTGTGACCGCAACAAATGTCCATTGTCCCGTATTCACAGTCTGGTTCGTGCGAATTGTGATATCAGATCCACCATCAGCTCCATCTCCATACGCAAGATATCCTCCCGCATCAATACCGAATCCAAAATCCGCATTTACATCACCTGTTTCAGTCGAAACAATATACATCAATTGATAATGGTTGTATGCTTGGCCGACTTCGGTTGTTTTTATCCACGCACAATATGTGAAATCGTCGCTAATTGCTTCGGGTCTCAAAAATCGCATATGATTAGAAGAAAGGTAGGAATACGCCTCAGACAATTCCATCCTCAAAAACAAGAATGACGAGATACTACCTGTGGAATCATAAATGGGGTAAGTTATGTTATTATTTTCGTCAAAGTATTCTAGTATAGAGGCATCATAGGTGGAACCGCCCGTGCCAATATTGGTCCAAGTTAAGCCCGAATCGGAATAATTATAATTTGATGCCTCGAAATGGATGAGTAAATCCGCGGTGGTTAGTTGAGGAGGCTCAGGGTCCGGATCTGGTGGTGGATCCGGATCTGGTGGTTCCAATCCCTGAACAATAGTAACACAATTCTGATACGCACGTCGATGTGCGGCAAACCCAGAACGCCAACGGGTCATATAAGATAATATACAACAATAATATTATAAGCTTAACAAACTATAATAAAGGTATTGCCAAAATAAATAAAATGGCGGAGTTCCAATTATTTATTGTATTCCATAAACATATTTTCGACGAATGTTACCAAAATATACCCGGCGATATTCTGTATAAATATTTCACATTTATCGCGGTCAATCCAAACATCAAAAAATATTATACGCCGAATAAATACAAGGTCATCAATGAATGGGAACTGCCCATATATGACAAGTCGTTTCAAGAGCGCGGATACAATGAAAACTCCGCGATTTATCACGTACATGCGAATCAGTTACATAAACCGTATCAATACGTCGGTTTTTTCCAATATGACATGAAGTTTCGCGACAATGTTGTTTCGTTCTTACAAAAGCATATGTCATCCGATAAAATCACATTCGGTTTGCCCCGATATAACTTCAGATTCTGTAGTTATGAAACGTGGAATGAACCCCAGACGCTCGAGTATATCATTCGCGATTATCAGCAATTCTATCAAAATGCGTTCTCTGGAAACAAGGAATATCCGCTTTTCAATACGTATATTATTCCGTGTGGGACTTATGAAAAAGTCATGGCTTGGGTCACGCAGTTGTACGAAAAACTATATCCTTGGGCAATCGAGCCGCCGAATGCCGGCCATTTTGGACATATTGGGGGGATATATGAGCGAATCATGGCCTATGCTGTGGGGGAAGAAGACTTGCCCTATGTCGAGCTGAATGTGGAGCATGATACCAATTTCAAGATGCTGAACAATTATCTTGGTGAATAATTATTTTTGTGCGAATATGAAATAGAGGGTTTCCTCTATTTCATACACCCTATATTTCATACAATGTTTGACGTTGTCATTCCGCTTGGACCGAATGATGTGAAATACTTTGGACAACAGTTGGAGCATACACGGAAATATGTGATTGGGTATAGGCGTATTTATGTTGTTGCATTTGACCCGGGGTTAGCAACATTGGCATCATCGTCATCATCTAACGATGGTGACTCTGGTGACTCTGTTAAAGGTGCATCGTCATCATCTAACGATGGTGACTCTGTTATCATCGTGCCCGAGTCCGTGTTTCCCTTCTCCAAAAACACGGTCTCCGTGTATCACGGCGCCAACAGCCGCAATGGCTGGTATTTCCAGCAACTGCTCAAGCTGTATGCATGGGCCTATCTCGATGGTCTCCTTGACCGATACCTGGTCATCGATGCCGACACATTTTTCGTGAACCCAACGCGTTTCGAAACCACCGACGGCAAATGCCTCTATAACTTCGCGCGCGAATACCATCCACCCTATTTCGAACACATGGCGCGCATGTCGCCCGTTTTCACGCGCACCTACGAACTCTCCGGCATTTGTCATCACATGTTGTTTGAAACCGGGGCGGTTAAGGAAATCATCGGCCTAGTAGAGGCGGCACATAAAGGCAAACGATTATGGGAAGTATTTCTGGAATGCGTAGATGTGGGATTACGACATGGCATTGGGTCGGGTGCGTCCGAGTACGAGTTGTATTTCCATTATATTATGAAGACGCGACTAGAAGAGGTCGAAATCCGGGAATTGGTTTGGGATAATGTGGCCGAGTGGGCGCCGGATAAATGGGTCGAACATGATTATGTGGCGTGGCATCATTATGACCAATAAACAATCAATTCATGAAAAGATATCTGTGGAATATATAATGGCGAATAAGAAGACACTCCGTAAGAACAAGAGTAAGCGCAAGAGTCGTCGTAGAGGAGGAGGGGATAATAGCTTGCTTAATAAAACCCGAACAATAACCATAGACCCCATAGAAGCACGGCGACAAGCAGAACAAAGACGACTTGAAGAAGAAGCACTACGGCGACAAGCAGCACAAAGACGTCAGATACAAGAAACACTTCTTAAGAAAAAAACCGTTATTCGCCAACTTAAAACCATGGGAGAAACCAAACGAATATTGGCGGAAGCCAAAGCAAAACCCCAGGATTGGGTAAAAGACAAAGCCAATGAAGAAGCAGACGCACGAAAGAAAAACTTGCAGGATTTTCTTTCATCATTTGGACAATAATTTGCCTGGACAAATCGGCATAAAGACGATTTCCTCTATTTAGCAATGAATCCCACTGTCATCATTTTGGCCGGCGGGCTCGGCAAACGCATGGGCTCCGATGTACCCAAAGTCCTTCATCTTGTTGGCGGAGTTCCCATGATTGTGCGTATCTTGCGCTCACTTCCCGCGAATGTCCGCATTTTGATTGTTGTCGGCAAGTACAAAGACATTATTCAGTCGACAATTAGAGAATACACGGACGTTGAAGTCGAATATGTGGTCCAGGACCCGCCTCTGGGCACGGGCCACGCGATAGCATGTTGTTTGCCCCATATTGACCCGGAGCGACAAGTCATTGTGCTGTCGGGCGATGTGCCTCTCATTCAGACCGAAACTATTCTGAAAATGAGTTATGGGGCGCCGGACTTGCGCGTATTGACGATGCGGGCGGATGACCCGACCGGATATGGGCGTATTATTACTAGGCGGAACATGAATGATGATAATAGTCCGCAGTTTGTGAAAATCGTCGAGCACAAGGATTGTACAGAAGAAGAGCGCGCTTGTACAACCGTGAATTGCGGCATTTACGCATTCTCGGGTAAAGTCGCGCATCAGTTTGTGCCTCTCATCCAAAATATCAACGCCCAGGGTGAATATTATTTGACCGATATTGTGGGGCTTGCTCACGGCGCCGGAATCCGCGTGGAAGTCTGCCATATGAACGACGACGAGAGGCTTACTGTTCGAGGAGTAAATAATTTGGCGGAACTCGCCGAAATCGAGAGATACTTATAAGACAAGTCGACCAAAGACTTGTCGACCAAAGACAAGTCGACCAAAGACTTGTCGACCAAAGACTTTTTTGAAATATTATGAACACACATAATATTCCAACACTAGGCACGTCCAAATCATATGTGCGACTCCACCACTATGTGCTCCGCCTCTTCACGTCCATACGTCGCGCCCATCTGGACAAACTTGTTTTTTTCTCCATCCTTGTAGTGCGCAAGAAAGTACCGAATACACTCGAGCGTATAGGGGTTCAAATCTTCAACGTCGTTAATATGGACCGATTTTGGGTCGCATTTGTTATCGAGAACCGCCAGAATCTTGTGGTCGCCGCCGCTTTCATCCGTCGTCATGATTCCGCCGATGATTTTACACCGGACAAGGGTCCCAGGATGGATGGGATAGTCGCACAAAATGATGATGTCGGTGGGGTCGCCATCGTCGGCCAATGTGCCGGGAATGTAACCGTAATTGTAGGGGAAAACATTCGAATTATGGATAATGCGGTCAAGGCGGAGACATCCGGTTTCTTTGTCGTGCTCGTATTTCATATTGGAGCCCTTGCTGATTTCGATGATGGCGTCGCACATATTGGATTATTATTAGTGAGAGGTAGCTTTATATTAATTTAATTTACGATATCGTATATAGAGGTAGCATTCGTATTTGATATTCCAACCCACGACGCACCATTATTCGTTGATTTCGCCGTATTAAAAGTAGCCCCGGTTCCGGCAGCTATCCACGTGTCATTTCCGCAAAAAACTACACCGGCCGCACTTGAGAATATACCAGTTCCCACATATGTCCACGTAGCTCCATTATTGGATGACCTGGCAATCGAGTTGGTCCCGGATGATGCGGTACCGGTTGCGATCCACACACCATTTGCGTATTTAGCACTAAGTCCAGTAGTAAATAATTTTACGCCACCGATTTGACAAGCTGTCCAACTACTTCCATCCGTCGAAATCATGGTTGATTGACTTGATGTACCCGATATGATAATATGAGTATTATTTGTTGCTATATGATTAATCGCCGTGTCTAAGCCCGAAGTTGATGGTTTTGTCCAACTTGTTGCGGTATTATCAGTTGATACTAATAGAGGAGTTGTGGCGGAAAAGCCAGATGTTGAACCGCCACCTGTTCCGCCAACATACCATTTTCCTTTGAAAAATCCTACTGACCAAGCAAATGTTCCAAAATAACCAGTATATGTGTTTGTAATCGTACCAGAACTATTCAAAACTATAATATTAACACCACTATTGTTACCACTGCCACCGGCAACTACAAAAATATTGTTCGCATATACAAGTCTAAACCCAGCAGCCGCAAATGCTCCACCGATGGCGCTCCATGTATTTCCATAATCCGTTGATTTTGCTAATGTGTTTGTACCGGAACCAGTTCCAATCCATAAACCTGAACCATCAGTCGCGCCACTATATCCATAACCAGAAAACAGCGAATTGGTAGCAACTGATGTATATGTATTACCTGTATCGGTTGTTTTTGAGATTGACGTAGTACCCGGGCCAAATGCTAATGAATAGGGAACCGGAAGATTCGATATATCAACAACCGGTTTAAAATATGACGTCCAACCGGTACCATTTATGATTGTATTACCTAATCCAGTCCATGTAGTACCATTTGGGCTGGTTGCGATTGTATTTGCGCCGGAACCAGTCGCGACCCAAATGCCGTTTCCATACGTTATACCATACCCAATGGTAGTAATAATTGTATTACCGAGACCAGTCCATGTAGTACCATTTGTGCTGGTCGCAATTGTATTTGCGCCAGAACCAACCGCGACCCACAATTTATTTCCAGAAGAGTCTTTGCCAAATGCCGCGTTATATCCAATAGTAAAAATATTATTAGTTAAACTACGGCCGGTCCATGTACTGCCATCTGAACTCGACGCAATCGAATTAGTTCCAGCACCCAATGCAACCCATAAATTATTTTCAGAAATATCTTTACCGAATGCCACGCTGAACCCCTGAGTAGTAAATATGGTTTTTCCTGACCCTACCCAGGTTTTTCCATCTACACTTTTTGCTATTGAGTGTGAAGCTCCTTGACCAACCGCAACCCATAACCCATTTCCGGAAAAATCTTTGCCGTATGCTATGTCATATGTGTTACTTGGAAATACACCTTGATTACCACCACCAACCCAGTTTGTTCCATCAGTACTGTAAGCAAATGTATTCGCAGTAGCTCCACAAGCCGCCCACAGATTACCCCCTAAATTATCTTTACCATATGCCACCGTGTAACAAGTTGCGAATGTTGTCGTATCAAATGATGTCCAAGTAGTTCCATCAGTACTTTTTGCGAACTTATTTGTATTCGATGCGCCAAATCCACTGAGCCATAATGGGGAACCATTGTTATCAAGACTATAACTCATAGAAGCGCCTCTTCCAAATAATGCCGAGTTAGTAATTGGCGTCCAACTAATACCATCATTACTGGTTGCTATATTATTTGTTCCACTACCAAATACGACAAAGTTGACTGGAATCGGAATCGAAGCCTTTATTGATTTTGAAATATTTAATGAGTTTGAAAACTGGAACATTATATTATACTTACAAAATAAAAAGTGGGAATCATATTGAATGAATGAGAAAAGGCGTAAATCTGTTCACTTGTATAAGACGTGGTCGACCGAAGACGTGGTCGACCGAAGACGTAGTCGACCTAAGTCTTTGGTCTAAGGTAATTCGCCGCCAAGATACACAGCGTGCCCCCCACTTTCTCCCACGACAGTGTTTCCCCGTTGAACACCATTCCATATACATAGGACATCACCATTCCAAAATACGCCAATGGGGCAAAAATCGATGCCGACAAGTTAGAGGCCGCGAAGAAGCGCAAGAAATAGGCGACGGACCCGATAACCCCATTCAGACCAATTGCTAAACCCATTCGGGGTTTTAATACCTGCGCAAAGTCGAGTGTTTTGAACAAGTAAGCCGTGATTGCGATGAATCCGAATAGATAAGAGAGGAACACGTGATTCCAGTGGTTGCCGGTTTTGATTCGACGGATCATGAAATAGATGAGGGCCTCTGTTAAGGCAGCGAGCAGAATCATCGCGATGCCGTAAATAAAGTTGGGTTTTTCTGAGCCATATGAGGTTTGTCTCGTGGTGTCATCAGTCGCATTCGCTTTCTGGGTTGCATTCGCTTTCTGGGTTGCATTCGCAGTCGCGCTTCGCGCTTCTCCAAAGACAAACAACGCAAGACCTAACAACACTAGCAAATACACATTGTTCCACATGACCCCCGCTATCAGCAATATCATCAGCGGATAAGTATTGAATATCGCAAATGAAACACCCGAATCCAAATTGCGGAATCCTTCGTATGAAAAGAAGATGTGTGAGAGGTTGATGGCGGCGAGCAACATCGCATCGGGGCTGAAAAGGGCGCTCCCGATAAAGGACCAATCCACAAATATCGCAGCCATCGCAACATAGGCGAGGAGACGCGCCCAGACCTGGTGAATCAGGGATAAGTCGATTTTTTTCACAAATATGGGGTACAAACTTAATAGAGACTCGGACATTAGCATGGCAAAGGCGGGATTGAGCGAGCCAAACACCATATCTTGAATATATATTAGAAACACATATAGAAACCCAACATACTATATAATTAATATCAGTCGAATGACCATTGTTATTATAACAATTATTGTGTGTGGAATATTTGTGTATTTAGTTGCCACGGCAATTTTCTGTCGCCGAGTTTGTACAAGAGATGAAGTCGACGCTCTTTTGATGGACCCCGAATCCGCGGACTTTTCGTCGATTTACCCGGAAGACAAAGTCTAATAGATATTTGGGTCCAAAAGATTCAAAGGCACATCCCTCTAATATAAATCTAAGTCGTTGATGTCCACAAACAAAACCGTCGTCAGTTTCGATATCGGTATCAAGAATCTCGCCTACTGTATTTTCTCCATCGGTCAAGAAGGCATCGCCGTCGCTGGTTGGGGAATCGTCAATTTGGCCCTCCAAGATGCCGTGGTAAAACCGCAATGTAATTGTTCCAAGGCGAAAGGTGGTGCCCTGTGTTTAAAGACGGCCACCTACATGTATGGAGAGGACCAGCGATTCTGTCTGACCCACGCCAAATCCTCCGGCAAACTGCTTCCGACGAAGGAGTTATCTGCGGCGGCACATAAGAAGTTGAAACTCGATGAACTTACGGCACTTTGTACAAAATACGGAATCGGGATTGGACCGACCGACAAGAAACCGGATGTTTTAGCAAAAGTGGTCGCGCATTTTGCGGCGCGAACTCTTGAACCCATCGCCGTCGCCAAATCTAAAAACGCCAACCAAATCCATTTAGTCGAAATTGGGAAACGCATCAAGGCCCAGTTTGACGCCGTCTTTGCCAATTGCGAGCCGACCCACGTCATCTTGGAGAACCAGATATCTCCGATTGCCGGGCGAATGAACACGATTCAAGGGATGGTGGCGCAGTATTTCATCATGCGTGATGCCAATGACCGACTGGCAATAGACTTCATATCATCGTCGGGGAAACTCAAGGGATTCACAGATAAGGTGCAGCCTACTGATAAGGCTCAGCCAGCTGATAGGGCTCAAGACACAAATACTTACAAGGACCATAAACGCGACGGCATCGCCTTTTGCCATCAATTCATGGCGGCCAACACCGGACTGGCAACATTTAGGCATATTATCGAGGCGGCCCCCAAAAAGGACGATTTGGCCGATTGTTTTTTACAGGGGATTTACTATTTGAAGCGCGAAAATATAATAATAACCTCGGAGAACTTAGAAATAAACATTGTTAAATAATAATATTAGGACAGCGCAATGGACACTTTTGATATCAATTTCGACAACTTGGAACCTGTTAGCCTTAAAATCGACGATTTTGATTCGTCTTCCCAAAGTAAATCCGTCAATTTTGGCGGGGGAGCCGAGTTTCTGATGAATAATAGCAAGCGATCCGCCGGCAACGCGACCAACATTGATTTAGGCGATATTGGCAGTCTTGATAATGAACTCAATGAATTGGCATCTTCTTCTGGACCTTCTGGCTCCTCTGGCTCCTCCGGTGGAGAAACCAAGGTACTCAGTGGTATTTCCAACTTCTTTGGATTCGGAGGTAAAGATGAGGCGCCCAAAGCCGCCGCCGCCTCCGATTCCGGTCTCGGCCAAGCCACCAAGGAAACCGGCGCAGGAACCAACAAGACCTGGGACGGATTTATGAAGTTCAACGACATCCCCGACCGCCCCGTCCAGTCCCGCATGACCGACCGCGAGAAATTGCGCAAGAAGCGTCTGATGATGAAGCGCCTAGACGAATGGAGGGAGAAGGGGCTCGTCGGCAACCACGTCCATTTCAACAACGACTCCTCCTACGAGGAAGTCGAGGACGAATACGAGACCGCCCTCGAAGACAAGAAGAAGAAGGAGTCAATGAAGTTGTACAGTTGGTGGTTCATGACGGCGGTCAATACCGTCGAATATGCCAATTCGGCCTTCAACCCCTTCGATATCAATCTCGATGGATGGGGAGAACAAGTGAGCGACGATATCGACAGTTATGATGAGATTTTCGGGGAATTGTACGAGAAATACAAGGGCGGGAAGTTGGCGCCGGAAATCGCGCTGCTCCTGAGACTGGGGTTCAGCGCGGCGGTGGTCAATTTCACCAACCGCGCTCTGTCCTCGGCGACCCCTGGGTTCAATGATGTGATAAGACAGAGCCCGGAATTGATGAAGGCATTCACAAACGCCACGGTCAATTCGATGTCGCAACAGAGCCCGGGGTTCGCCTTTGCGAATAACTTAGTGAACCCGGAACCGACGGGGCGTCAAGGCGCACCCCCGCCGCCAGTAGACCCTCGCGGCCAAGCGGCGAAGCGCCCGGGAATGGTATTCACTGAACAGCCATCCAATAGTGGCATCAATGCCGTTCGCGGGTCAATGTTCAAAGAGTCGGGCGTGGAGTTGAACAATAATAGCTTTGATTCGGCGAGCAGAAGACCGCCGGCGGCGCCGCCTCAAAGGTCGGAGATGTCTCAAAGACAAGAGATGTCCGGACCACGTCCTGAAATGTCCGGAAATGTGCGTCCTGAAATGTCCGGACCCAAGAATACCAACTTGGACTCCATTTTGAGCGGACTTAAGACCAAGACAGTCGATATCCATGAGAACCGCGATGATGACTCGGTGGTGAGTGTGTCGTCGCTGAAAGACCTAAATGGATCGAGCATTCCATCGGGCCGAAGACGCAAGGGATCTGACAAGAACATTGTCTCGTTGGATATTTAAAACGGCACACAAAGCATGTGCCATGTTAAATAGTTATCGGTCACGAACCTAGAAGAAAAAAACACTTTGTGCCATTTTAATTCTTTGACGGTTTAAATGAGGTTTATAATATAATTATATCGATTGGAATATAATTATAGGTTGTTGATTGATGTCCCAATGATGATAATATACCAAGCCATTCACCTAAAATGGCAATTTCTTATACGCCACATCACGTGCCCAAGTAAGACCACCTTTCGAAGTAGTTGTAAACCAATTGTTTCCATTTGAACTTCTCGAAATTATTCTGTTTCCGCCAACACACATCCATAGCCCAGCATCGGCTGAATAGATTACGTTTCCTGGATAATCAGCAATTCCGACTACAGACCCAAGAACGCTGGTCCAAGTATTTCCATCTGTACTTCTGATATTCATTCCACCTTGACCGCCACCCCACCAGAGTCCATTATTAGAACCGTCGATACCATATCCAACAGCAGTTCCATAAAGCAAACCGCCTACATTACCAGCCTTAACCCAATTATTTCCATCTGTACTTTTTACAATTACACAGCCTCCACCGACAGCAACCCATAGTGAAGCACCAGAAGCATCTTTGCCATAGACCACGCCACGACCCCTATCAAAACCATTAATATTACCAGCCGCAGTCCAAGTATTTCCATCCTTACTTATTACAATGGATTTTGTGTCAGCAACTGAGTCGCTGCCTACAGCAACCCATAGTCCATTATTTGAGCCGTCTTTGCCATAGGCTACTCGATATCCATTCGACAAACCACCAACATTAGCAGCACGAGTCCAAATATTTCCATCTGAACTTTTGGCAATGATTCCGCCGTTGCCGACAGCAACCCAGAGTCCATTACCAGAACTATCTTTTCCATAGGCCACGCCGTTTGCGTTACCAATACCGCCGGATGAATCCGCCTTTGACCAACTGTCTCCGTCAGAACTTTTCGCAATTATTGAGCCGCCTGAGCTTACAGCAACCCAGAGTGGTGCACCTGTTCCATCTTTGCCATACGCCACACCTTGTCCACTACCGGTAAGACCACCTTTTGAAGAAACGGCGCTCCAATTATCGCCGTCCGTGCTTTTTGCGATTTGTCCTGTGTCGCCGACGGCAACCCAATTGACGCCTCTGATGGGATTGTAGTTTTTAATGGTGTTTATTGTATTCCAGAACATGTGTGTATACTACTAAATAATATTTGATTGTGGTCGAATATTATGTTGGAACCGCAATTATGCTACCCAATGATTTTATGAATATTTCCAATTGTATTTGTGAGAATGAATACTATTTGTATATAGTCGATTTACTAAATTATTGTTTAAATGCCACTCCGTGTGCGTAAATAGAAATACCACCATTTGATGTAGCAGCCGACCACCCGGTCCCATCAGTACTTGTCACAATGGTTGTTGTATCTCCGACGGCAACCCATCTTCCATTTCCATATGCCACTCCGCGTCCCTGAGTAAGACCACCTTTTTGAGTACTAGCTGTCCAACTAGTTCCGTTATTTGTTGAATGCGAAATTATTCCTGTACCACCCCCAACTCCAACCCATACAGCATTGCCGTATGCCACTGCAAATCCGTAAGTACTAATACCACCATTTGTAGTAGAAGCCGTCCAACTATTTCCTAGAGTTGAATATGCAAAACTTTTTCCACCTTCGCCAATCGCGACCCATCTTCCATTTCCATATGCCACTCCGCGTCCCTGAGTAATACCACCATTTGCGGTAACGCCCGTCCATGAAATTCCATTAGTACTTGTCGCAATGGTATTTGAACCGCTTCCAACGACAACCCATCTTCCAGTGCCATCATATGCTACACCGGCTGAATATAAACTATTATTAATACCACCATTTGCTGTAACACCCGTCCATGAAACTCCATCGTCGCTACTTGTCACAATATTGTTTCCACCGTCGCCAACCGCAACCCATAAAGGAGCACCAGTGCCATCTTTGCCATATGCCACTCCATATCCCCGAGTATTGAGACCACCATTCGCAGTAACGCCATTCCACGTAGTTCCATTAGTACTTCTCGCAATGGTGTTCGAACCGTTGCCGACGACAATCCATACCCCATTTCCGTACGCTACTCCTTGTGCGTTGCTATTAACCCCACCATTTTCAGTGATGCCTTTCCATTCAATTCCGTCAATACTTGTCGCAATGGTGTTTGAACCGTTTCCGACAGCAACCCAATTAATTGTTACCCCCCCCCCCGGCAGCGGGTTTTTTATTTTTAATAGTATTCAAGCTGTTCCATGGCATATGAAATACTTATATAGGGTATACTACTAAATAATATTTAATTTGTGGTCGAATATTATGCGTTATGTTGGAATAATTTTCCAGTGTTATTATCTATGGTTTGATTGGAATAGTTATTGGCAATGATATCATTATTGCTCCTGAAATACCATTGGTTATAACATTACTTACCGTATTATAACTTGCTGTTCCGCCTGCACCAGAACCGTAAGTGTTTGGTGATTGACCGCTGCCAAATCCTCCTTGATAATATGCTCCTGAACCTCCTTTACAATATTCTGTGATACCAAAAACACTATATAATGCGGTTAATGTACTTGGTATGGTTACGCCGGGCCCTCCATATGTAGCTGTGCCAGTTGAAGCTGCTCCACCAGCACCCCCACCAGCACCACTATAAGTACCATTTACAGTAGCTATTGTACTACTCGCAGCAAAACCACCGATTGCACCAGACCCTCCTGTCTGGTAAGACGCATTACCCCGATAACTAATGTAATCACCAGTTGGAGATCCTCCGCTACCTGAACCTCCGCCACCAGAACTTCCAGATAATAGAGTACCTGCGACTCCATTGTTACCATTAAATCCTTGTGTTACACCATCAGCACCAGCTCCCGCAGTCATAGTACCAAAACTTCCAGAAAATGTTGTACTACCACTAAATGTAAAATTAAGTGTTTGACTTGGATTGGATATTAATCGCAAAGACCCTGATATAAATCCTCCACCGCCACCGGCGCCACTCATCTTATTTATACCAGGAGCTGGTGAATTACCGCCTTTTCCAATTACGACATAATCCATACTTACATCTATACCAATCGATATAGTTGCCGAACTGGTTCCAGTAATTGTAAATACGTTATGTGTTGCGGTTGTGTTTTTAGTATATGCTCCTGTAAATTGTATAAAATCAGAGACAGTCTTTTTACCTCTATTTTTAATAGTATTATGTGCGTTCCACGGCATACGGATATATTATACCAAGATAAACACATTTGCGCTTTCCCACACCTTCTGATATGCCCAATTCACTAAATAATATGACCCTGTGGTACTCGTGAGTCGCATCATCCGTTTATCCTCTATTAAACATTGGTTTATCATCTGGTTCGCGCCGATTCCATCGACCAACAACATCTTGTAGTCCGCGTTTTGTTTGATTATTTTTGACAGACATTGGCAGAAGCCGTCGTATATGACTGATTTTATAGTCGCTGCATTAGTCGCAGCATTAGCCGCAGTATTAGCCGCAGCTATTGATGGTGTAGCGAATGTATTCGCTATAGATGGTGTAGCATTCGCTATAGCCAAGAGACGCAGTGTCTTACCCCCGTGGTCCGCCACCTGTTCATACAACATCAACGCATCTTCGATGAAATACACCGCAATGGTCGTGCCTCTATACATAAGCGCATAAACAAACAGGATTCCCGCTTTCACCCGCGTCTGAATAGACCCAATATCAATGGTTACCACAAGTCCGTCAAGGCGGTCGATTGCGTCCTGAATCAGATGCCAGTTATCCTTGTACACTTGGACCAGAGTTGCAGCTGAATTATGTTTGTTATCCGTATTCGGCCTCTCGGCAATATAAAACAAACTTGTGCTAAATGTGGTGATATGTCGCAATCCGGCACATCGACCGACGTTCTTCTTCAACAAGAATGCGGGTTTGTCGGGGGTTTTGTCATGGACGTTGTAGATATGCGTGGCAATTAGCTTTCGAGTAACTGCGTCGTCCTCGGCGGCGATATGCGAAATGTAATTGGCGACCAAGAGAGGCTCGTCTTTGCCAGTTATTCGAACCGGATACGATATGATGGTTCCACTGGGTTTATCCATGAGAGGGTGAGTATGAAGAGATATTTGCGTGTTTGTGCGAGCCTCTATGTGTTTTGCTTCGCATTCGTACAAAATCTTATCGGATGGGATGAGATGGCGCTGTAAAAGCGAAGCTACTGCTGAAAGGTGAGCAGGTACGGACAAGCCGTTAGCGACTGCTGTCGTATCTGTCTGGCCCGCCGTTTTCACCTGTGCCCTATCGACATATTTGTTCCTACACGGCTTGACAGAAATCGGTTTATTCGGTCGCCGCAAAAACCAGTCGTAACTGTGGTTGGCGTCCATGAAAGACCAAAATGGATACTTGATTCGAATATAAATGATAGCGACGAATCCTGCTAAAAAAAGGAATGCAATGGAATACAACAACCAATCCATAACTACTATACCGGTATACACCTTTGCTCACATTCTACCTACTTTGTACCGCCGACTCTGCGGTATAAAGCTGAAAAATTGAACTTTTTATTCGCCGACATTCCATCAGCATAATATTCTCCAACAAAATGATGACCCGCAGCCAAACACTCGCTAACGCAATCGCTTCTTCCAAAGCTTCTCCAGAAGGACTCCGCAGAAGTCCTCGCTTCTCACAACCTGTTCTCAGAAGAAGTGCTAGACTAAATCCAAATGTAGATACTCATCCAAAGGTGGATAGTCATCATCCAGTCCCAGTACACTTGGTATCTTCTGTTTGTGAAAAGAAGCTCGAGCCCAGAAGAAGTAAACGACTAAACCCCCATTCAAACCTAAACCCGGTATCCGAACCTTCTGTAAAAATGACTATTGAAGAGGAGGACGACGGCGTGTTCATCCGAAGAAGTTCTCGCCTTATCTCCCAACCGAAGTGCTACGTAGACCCGAACGACTATTTCGATTTGGACAACGACAGCGACGATGAGGATTACAACCCTAAATACGATACGTCGGCCGATGACTTTGTCTCTGAGAAACGCTCATTCAGACCTCGTTCCATACCATTCGATGTAGATGAGGATATCAAGTTCGATTTCGATGAAGCAAGTCGTGCCTGGCGCCAAAACAAGCGAAGCATAGGCAACGGGATGTTCAAGTACAGAACCAGATCTTGTTCCTCTTCCAAGTAATTTTACGACTCCAAGTAAATTATACGACTCCAACAACAATAATAATAATAGTGGCAAATAGGGGAATAGGTCCCTTGTTTTTTTTCCGTCCGTTTTACTTATGCCCAAAATGTATATGGACCCCAAGAAACGCCTAAATGAATCACTGGTCACCATATTGGGAAAATTGGCCGAAATGAAAACGGACAACGTCTTTAAAAGCCGCGCATACACGACCGCCCAAGAAACCATCATGGATATTCAAGAAGACATCACCGACGCGGAACAGTTGAGAGGCCGGCCCGGAATCGGTTCCACCATCATGGAAAAACTCACGGAGTTTGTGAAGACCGGCAAAGTCGCAAAACTCGAACAATACCGGGCAAATCCGGTTTCCATATTTAGTGAAATCTACGGAGTCGGACCCAAGAAGGCAGCCGAGCTGGTGGCCCAGGGAATCACGACAATCGCCCAGCTGCGCAAGAACCCCGATTTGCTAAATGCCACGCAAAAAGTGGGCCTCCAATACTACGAAGACATCCTGGAACGAATCCCGCGCCAAGAAATCGACGAATACAATGGGGTTTTTTATAAAGTGGCCGGTGGTATTCCGGGTGTCCAATATGAGATTGTGGGGAGTTATCGCCGCATGGCGGCGTCTTCGGGGGACATCGACGTCATTATTACCGCGCCAGATGCCTCTACATTCGACCAGTTCTTGGATACCTTAATCAAAATGGGCGTAATCGAAGTGGTATTGTCGCGGGGGAAATCGAAATGCTTGGTGATTGCGAGCTTGCCGAGTCATCGCAGCCGCCGCGGGGGATTCATTTACCGGCGCGTGGATTTTTTATTCACTACTCGAGCTGAGTACCCGTTTTCCATCTTGTATTTCACTGGGAGCAAGGGGTTCAATGTGGTGATGCGGAATCGGGCGATCAGTCTGGGATATTCGATGAATGAGCATGGACTCACCGTGAAGGGAACGGGCGCACCTATATCACAAACCTTTTCGAATGAACAAGATATATTTGCGTTTTTGGGACTGGAATACAAGAGACCGGAAGAGAGGGTTGATGGGCGGAGTGTTGTTTTGAAGGCGGCGACCGTATCAGACAAGTCATTTGACAAACCTTTGGCTAAGCCGCCGAAGGCGGCGACAGATAAGACCCTGGAATCACCTTCGGTTGAACCGGTGGTTTTGCCACAAAAAAAACAAGACAAACCAAAATCACCTAAAACCAAAAAGATAAGACATACAATGAAACCTCGGGCTTCCAAGAAGAATGTTTTGAGTTCAGCAGTGCCTTCAGCGTCAGCAGTGCCTTCAGCTCCGCCTTCAGCAGTGCCTTCAGCCAAGGCCTTATCAGCCGAATCACTCCTAAAGATGTTCGCCGAGTCTGGCATCTCCGTCCTCGATGGATTGTCCGAATCCCAGCTCTCCTCCATGATTGTAAAGGCAAATGATATGTATTATAATAGTCAGGGTCCATCCAATACGGATGGACAGTTGGTATCTGACGCCCAATACGACATCATCAAAGAATACATCGAGCGAAAGTTCCCCGCAAATGCCGCCATAAAACAGGTCGGCGCCCCCGTCGTCAAAAACAAGGTTGTCCTCCCCTACGAAATGCCCTCAATGGACAAAATCAAACCCGAATCCGGCGCCTTGGCCGCCTGGACCGCCAAATACAAGGGCCCCTATATATTATCCGCAAAGCTGGACGGGGTCAGCGGGCTCTACACATGTGAAGGGGACACGCCGAAGCTTTATACGCGCGGCGACGGCAAAGTCGGCCAAGACGTGAGCCATTTGACGCGGGTCCTCTCTCTCCCTTGCATTCCCGACCTGGTTGTTAGAGGCGAGTTCATCTTGCGCAAATCCGTGTTTGAGACCAAGTACAAGGGGACATTCGCGACGGCGCGCAATCTCGTGGCGGGAATCGTGAATGCGAAGACCATCGACGACAAGACGCGCGACCTGGATTTCGTCGTATATGAGGTCATCAAACCGGTGCTAAAACCGTCGAAACAGATGGAGACACTATTGGCCCACGGATTCAACATGGTTTGGCATCAATCAACGGCATCGTTGTCAAACGAAGCATTATCGACAATTTTACAAGACACGCGGTCCAAATATGAATACGAAACCGACGGAATCATCGTGGCCAATGACGCCGTGTATCCTCGAGGCAAGGGCAACCCCGAACACGCATTCGCTTTCAAGATGGCAATCAGCGACCAAATGGCGGAGGCCAAAGTGGTGGATGTGCTATGGGAAGTGAGTCAGGACGGGTATTTTAAACCGCGCATTCGTATCGAACCCGTGAATATCGCGGGTATAAAAATCGAATATACCACGGGATTCAACGGCAAGTTCATCGAGGAGAACGGCATCGGGGTAGGGGCAGTAGTGCGCATAATCCGGTCGGGCGATGTGATTCCATATGTTCGCGAAGTCATTGCGCCGGCGGCGAAGGCGAAGATGCCGGATGTGCCCTATGTGTGGACGACGACGCGTGTCGATATTATGGTGGAGAATGCGGCGGAAGACCCGGCAGTGAAACGCAAGAACGTGATCGGATTCTTCCTGGAACTGGATATCAAAGGTTTAGGCGAGTCCAACATGAAGAAGATTGTGGATGCGGGTCATGATACCGTGGCGAAGATTCTTGGACTCCAATTGGCGGATTTAGAGCAAGCTTTTGGAAAGGGGAAGACGGGACCGGCACTATACGAAGGTATTCGGAGCAGAATCGCGAATGCGTCGTTGGCGGAACTGATGACCGCGTCCAATATGTTTGGGCGCGGAATTGGGCGGAAGTCGGTGGATGCGTTGTTGAAAGACCACCCGGACTTCTTGACGTCGACTGAGAACAAGGCGTTCAAACTAGAAGTCCTTGCCAAAGTGGGAGTCAAGAAGAATGGCGAGCAGTTTTATGATGCGATTGTGCCATTTAGACGATTTTTAGAGGAATGTGGATTGGCATATAAACTGACAGCTGCCGCGAAGCTGGAGGAACCCGTATCCGATACAAAGAATCCGCTTTACAACAAATCGGTTGTAATGACCAAGGTGCGTGATGCGGAGATTATTGATTTCTTGAAACGCGTGGGTGCGACGCTGGATGACACAATGAAAACAACGACGTTTGTTCTAATTGTGAAAGATAAGGCGGATGTGTCGTCGAAGACCAAATATGCCGAGGCGAGAGGTATACCCATTATGACGGTCGAGGAGTTTAAGGGGGTCTACGGCCCCCTTTAACCCCCAATTCAAAAGGTTCTTTAAGGGGGTCTTCGGCCCCCTTTAACCCCCAATTCAAAAGGTTCTTTAAGGGGGTCTACGGCCCCCTTTAACCCCCAAAATAAAAGGTTCTTTAAGGGGGGTCTACGTGTTTTAGCTGCGCTTTACGCTTCGCTTACGCCCCTTTAAAGGTACTGACGTTTAACCCCCAATTCAAAAGGTTCTTTAAGGTCGGCTTCGCCTAAGAACCCGTAGGGTTCGACCCTTAGGGGGTCTTCGTGTTTTAGCTGCGCTTTACGCTTCGCTTACGCCCCTTTAAAGGTACTGACGTTTAACCCCCCATAATCCCATGGTGGGGTCAAATATAACAATCATTGATTTGGTGAGAGGCGGCACGGATTTTGATTATACGCGATGGAAGGATGATATATAGAAGGGTGGTATGCGGCGTCGGTTAGCCAAGAAAACTCGTGGGCTGAGACACAATATCCCCATATTCTGGTAGACAAATAAAGAGTATAATTTTATATAGTTATAATATAATCAGAATGGCAGCAAAAAGTACTTTAATTCCAACTCTTGAAGAGTTTAAGGCAACCCCATATGTCATAACTCCAACTGTAAAAAATGATATTATTAGATTTAGAAAACAAAATCCAAATAATTTTGACAATACCACTGTAATAACTAAATTGTCTGCAATAATTGGGCATCTTCAAGAACAATGTAAAGAAAATAAAAATAATACGGAAACTGTTTCTTATAGAACAACATGCTCTTCTCGTTTAGATGATTATCAAAACTTTTTAAAAAATTATCAAGCGGGAACACTGGTTGGCGGTAGCAGAAGAAAGACAATGAAAGGTCGCCGCAAGAACAAGAGTCGCCGCAATCGCAAGTCTAGACGCTAAATTGCCTGATTACCACCATATCGAAATCGGTCAAGAACGTGTGGCCATAGTGTTTGCCCAGTGCGCGATAATGCGTGATGTATTCTTCCGCGCCAAACTCTTCCTGATTTGTGAAAAGCGTGCATAGATAGGTCTTGCCGCCATATTTGTATTTTTTCTGGATTAAGGCGACCTCGTCTTGGATAAGGTCGTCGACGAATCGCTCAAACTCGCGTTGTGTTACGCGGCGTGTGTTGTCGTCGATGTCGATTACAATATACACAATGTTCTCCATATAGATTATTTGGGACATATCTTTTTATTTTGTTTGTTGGCAACTTATTGAGTTGCCAACAAAAAATTGCACGAACGCAAAACGTTAAGTTTTGCCAGTTCGGGTTGTTGTTTGTATGTCGCCCTATGGGCGACATACAAAAAATTGTTAAAAATAGAAACGTTAAGTTTCTATTTTTAAGTGTTTTTTAATCCTCACTCAAAGAGTGAGGGTTAAAAAATTGATTTTCACAATAGTAATATTATTGAAAATATACAAAACAATACACATAAACAATGACAACTTACGACACCTATTACGAATCATTTTCGTTCCCTTTATCCCCCTTCCAGAAACAGGCCATCCAGGCCATCGTCGATGGTTCGCATGCTCTCGTATGTGCCCCCACCGGTTCGGGCAAAACCTTGCCGGCGGAGTTCGCGATTCGACATTTTACCAGTCTCGGCAAGCGCGTGATTTACTGTTCACCTATCAAGGCACTTTCGAACCAGAAGATGTATGAGTTTAGCAAGAAATATGGCGATACCATTTCGTTCGGACTCTTGACGGGGGATATTAAGACGAACCCCGGCGCCCAGGTTCTCATTATGACCACGGAAATCCTGATGAATAAGTTGTTCTTGATTGAAACGGCGCCTTCGGCGCCTTTAACCGCTGGTGCACCTTCGGTGGTAGGTTCGCCTTTAACCGCTTGTGCTCCTTCGTCACAGTCGCTCACCTTCGACATCGACCTGGAAAACGACCTCGGCGCCGTGGTTTTCGACGAGGTTCATATGATTAACTCTCCCGACCGCGGCCACGTATGGGAAAAATGTATCATGATGCTACCATCCCACGTCCAAATGGTCATGCTGTCCGCCACACTCGATAATCCCCAGAGATTCGCCAATTGGGTGCGCGGAACGGGGACCAAAGAAGTGGTCCTATGCCAAACACATACGCGTATTGTGCCACTCACCCATTATATCTATTTGACCACGGGCGAAGGGTTCTACAAGAAACTCGGCGACAAAGAGGCGGAACGCCGGGTGCGCGAATCGGTCGGCAAATGTCGCGTGCTCCAAGATGCGGCCAACACATTCAACACGGGGACTTATCGAGAGACCGCCAATATACTCAAATTACAATTCGAGAATCGCGTGTTCTTGAAACGCAAAGCCGTGCTCAATGATTTGTTCGCGCATTTGAAAGCATCGGCGATGTTGCCGGCCATCACCTTTGTGTTTTCGCGGAAAAACGTCGAAATGTGTGCGGAAGAGCTGACCGTGCCGCTGCTCGACGATGAGACCGCACCCAATCCTGTGGTCATCGCCGCCCAGTGCGACTCGATTCTGCGTCGCCTACCCAATTGGCGCGAATATGCCGGTCTGCCCGAGTATCAGACCTTGGTTCGTCTGTTGGGTCGCGGTATCGGCATCCATCATTCTGGCATGATTCCCGTGTTTCGCGAAATCGTGGAGTTCATGATTGCGGAGAAACGCGTGGTCGCCCTTTTCGCCACGGAGAGTTTCGCGATTGGGCTCGATTGCCCCATTAAGACCGCGGTCTTCATCAGTTTGAAGAAACCCGACGGGGGTGAAAATATGCGCTACTTGTTGCCGCACGAATATACGCAGATGGCGGGGCGCGCGGGGCGGCGCGGGCTAGACACCGTTGGCAATGTGGTGCTGTGCGCCAATTTGTTCGAACTGCCATCGGTCGATACGTTCAAGGATGTGTTGTCGGGACGCCCGCAGACGCTCACCAGCAAGTTCAAGATATATTACCCGATGATTCTGAATTGGTTGTCGCGCACTCAGACGGCGGCGACTATTCGCGATTTTGTGGGGTTTGTCGAGGACTCGATGCTCCAGGATGAGATTGATGCCGCGGAACGCGGCTTGGTCCGAGAAATCGAAGAGATTGAGCATACGGTGTGTGAATTGGAAGAGGGGTTTATACGGTTGATGACGCCAAAAAACACAATGTTCGATTATGTGGCTTTGGAAGAACGCGCCATATATGCGGCGAATAAGCGGCGCAAGGAAATCGACGCCGATATGCGGAAAATGAACACGGATTTTCCGGAACTGCCACGTGATTTGGTACATTACAGGCAGTTCGTTCAAACCAACAAATTATTGGTGGAAAAACAAAAGATGCTGGAAAACAATTCGAAATATGTTGAGGGCGTCGTGGCAAATCTGGTGTCGGTGCTCTTGGAACATGGGATTTTGAAGGTGTATGAGAAGGTTGAAACAAATGATTTGAGTGAAGGGTGCGCAAGCGAAGACCATGATGACGAAGACAGGTGCGAAAGCGAAGACGAAGACCGCCGCGATGACGAAGTCATAAGTAATGACTCAGTCGAAACATGTTACGTCCTCACGAAGCCCAAAGGAATCATCGCCTCGCGCATCGCCGAAATCCACCCCGTTCTCCTCGCCAATGTATGCCCCCTTTTGATGGGCATGGACTCGGTCGAATTGGCGGCGACACTCAGCTTGTTCACAGATGTCCGCGTTCACGAGGATATCCGGATTCACCCGGGGTTCAAGTACATTAGTGATGATAAACGGCTCAACGATATGTTGTGCGAGTTCAATTGTATCAAGGAAGACCTGATTATGTGCGAGAGTCATGCGAATATTAATATGCCGGATTCGGGACTGGACCACCATTGCTATGATATCGTGGATTATGTGGCGGCGTGGTGTGAATGCGAAGACGAGGGGCAATGCCGGAATATTATCCGACGCTTGGAAGAGGAAGCCGGGGTTTCGGTCGGAGATTTTAGCAAGGCGTTGCTGAAAATATCGACGGTGTCGCGCGAACTGATGGCGATGTGTGATGCGGTGAAAGATGATTCGATGGTGGAGTTTGCGCATCGGCTGTCGAAAGTCGATGGACTTGTGCTAAAATACATTGCTACGAACCAGAGCTTGTATTTGTAGATGGACTCCTATCTATTGGTCAGATGGTAGTGATAATCCAATTGGATGAACTTGTTCTGGCGCCGCC
>JACCDO010279220.1_pt1 | contig 30688 bp, 24 predicted proteins | sample 7446101 | NCBI WGS metagenome assembly JACCDO01 (sample SAMN15323440, study PRJNA562643) | freshwater metagenome | isolation source: river surface water | place: USA:Blue River Watershed | collected 2017-08-16
CCGATATGTGTAAATCCCATTAGGCGATAGGGAAGATGTACTATAGGATCTCTAGCATGTGTGAGGCGATAATATTCATCTACGCGATTGTCATAGAGTTTAGCATATTCCGTATTACCTACACGTGGAGCACCTAAACTAACCATACTAATACCAGCTACCGCCAATTCCTCTACTAAATCTAGACTTGCTATTGTAGCTAATGCCCCTCCTAGAGAATGTCCTACAACATTTAGACTTTCTAGACATTCACTTTCCTTTACAAGACTATAGATTTCATCGCGAATAGATGTGTAGGCAGTCCAGAAACCACCATGTACTTTGGCCGTAGGATGCTGCTTATAGGGTACTAGTTTGCTATAATTAAAATCTATTTTGGCATCTTGTGTATCTTGACTGCCTTCAAATGCTAATACATAATTACAACTATCTAGACTACCAAAGTAGCAAAACGTAGAAGTAAAGTCGTCCCAAAAGGTCTCAATAATATTAAAATTAGGTATCTCTTTACACCAGTAACAGCTCCAACCCTTAACATTATCTTCTGGACAATAAGTAATGGCGCTTAAATAGGTACTCTTGAAACCAAGGTCATTATTATAATTAAGAGAATGCCCACCTGTAAATCCTAAGAGGGCTATTAGAATTGTTATAATGTTCATTTAGTATACTATTAGAACTAATAGTAACTATACGTTTAAATAAGAATTAGTTTAAACTCAATTATTCTAATATATATTATCTATAATAGTGATAGTATGGCTAGAGCAAAGATTTACGAAATGTTTCTAAGGGATGGTTTACAATCCATTAGAACTATCTATACAGTTCAGGAAAAGATGGCAATGTTTGATATATTAAACAGGTGTAACTATAATGGCATTGAATTTGGTTCTACTACAAGTCCTAAACTAATTCCACAGGTAGGAGGTAGTATGGAATTATGGAATCATGTAATGGAAAATCGCAAACAAAACACCAAATATACTATGCTTGTACCATCTATTAAACATATGCCAACTGTATTAGATAAAGACATTCATAGTTATGGATTTGTACTATCTATTTCGGACACATTTTCAAAACGTAATATGAAAATGTCTAGTGAAGAATCTATCACACATGTAAAAGAACAAATAAAGGCTGTTATGTATTCAGATAACTATCTAGATAATCATATTAGAGTATATTTATCGTGTAGCTTTGGGTGTCCTTGGGAGGGATTTTCAATTAACAATTTAGAAAAGACTAAAAGATTTGTTAAAGAGTTGACCGATATGGGGCATCTACACAACCTATCGGAGGATAATTTTGATATTGTATTAGCAGATACTGTCGGTATGTGTGACAAATATACTATGAATACAGTATTAAAAAATATTTATGATATATCTTATTTAGGATTACATTTACACCTGCCAGGAAAGAAGAATAAATTAGAAATAGAACAAGACTTTAAAGATGTAGTAGATGTAGCATTATACCATGGCGTATATAAGTATGATACGGCCCTATTTGGAATAGGTGGTTGTCCCTATGCTAAAAAATCCACTCATAACACAGTAGTTGGTAATTTATCTACTATACCACTATTAAAGTATTTTAACGATAGAGGAATGGATACTAGTGTTGATCTAGAACTACTAGAAAAGTCAATGTATGAAATCGATAATATTATGGAGTTAGTTGACTAATCTTGCTTAAAAATAGTCCACCTATACACTACTTGTTCCTCTTTAGAGGCGGGATTGTCACCAATTAATACAAAGCCGGCTCTTTCATATAGTGAGCGAGCCTTTTCATTGTCCTTATCTACATATAGTACTATAAACTTATATTTATCTGATAAGTTTTCACATATGTAGCTAAGAACAATATCCAGTAACTTTCGGCCGTATCCTTGACCTCTAAACCCCGCCTCTATTACATAATTATAGAATACGAGCGAATCCTTGTAGATTTCATTAGAGAAAGGAGAAAACCTATCGGTTCTATCGAATTCATCTAGTAGCAGTAGAGAACAAAAGCCAATAGGTACATCACACATAATCATTTGAAGGCACATAGTATTATCCTTTAGACCCATATTGTGTCTTGCTAGATCACTATTAGACCATGTAGAATAAGGATTAAACACATCTTTTTCTTTTTCTTTTTCCTTTAATTTGTCACTAATAAATTGTTGGCGCCAAAAAGGGTAGATATAGTTGCTCAGGTAACTAAGCTTACTAATATCATATTTATAGTATTCTATAACAAACTCATCAAAGTCTATAGTATTTACAGTACCCAAGAGGTTATTAGGATGTGCCGGGGGTTCTTCAATATACGAAAAGTTTTCGTAGTCAAAGCTATTGTATTCTTGTAGATTATCCATTTCTATATATCTCTATAAATTAGCGATTAAGTCTTTTTAGGAACTAATCGGCGCCGTTGTGGTACAAATTGTGGATACTTTCGATACAAATCCATGACAGCCAACTCTTTATGTTTCGCCTCTATCATTAGGTCAAATGGTTTTATAGTACACCACTCTAGCAAATAATCAGGCAATCTATCTATGTAGTCACTATGATGTCCAATACGACCACCTCCTTGTTGACTTATGTGTAGTTTAGGCCTCTTAGTACCCCAAGTCTTACAGATATCTATGAATAGCTTTTTGCTAATAGGCTGTTGAAGGTTATCCGGGTGTAGGATATTGTAGCACTCATAGTGGTGAGTATCAAACACAAGTGGTATGCTGTTGTCTAGACAAATTGGCAATAGGTCATCTACTGAGTAGCATTTCTCGCAATTCTCTAGGACCACTCGCTTCCTTACAAACTCGGGGAGCCCCTTGTAGTTATCGACCCAGCGCCGCAAGGCGCGTTCTTTAGCTATTTTAGGGTCTTCTCCACGCTTACAGTACATACCACCACCATGTAGAATCATAATAGAGTCTTGTGGGGCATCCATCATATCTAGTATAGTGGCGTGTGCCGTGAGGTCATCAATCGTCTTCTTAAGTGTCTCGGCACTTTCGGTACCCAGTTGGTTGAATTGGCCAGGATGAAAAGTAATGCGATGGCCATACTTGCGAGTAAGAGCGCCTATTTCCTGTAAGAGGGGTCTGGCAAATTCGATGTTATAGGGGATTTCGATACCTAATAGTTCACCTAGAATAGGATTAGAAAAGTGGGGGAATATATCGCTAGAGAAACGGAATACTTTAATCTTATGACTCTCATTCCACTCTATCATTTGTATTAGGTCTTTTAGATTTTTTGTTGCCCTGGATTGGATTTCTTCCATACCTAATTCCATGGCTTTCTTTAGTACTATACCACGAGAGGCAAAAATAGTAGGCTTCTGTTCTCTAAGTGTCATATTTAGACAACACAGGCCTAAGCGAATGCGCGGATTGGTAGTGGGCTCTAAGTAGCGTGCGTGTGTAGAAGACATTCCTCTAGTGGTTGTGTATTTTTGAGGACATTAAAGGTATCAATTTCATACAAAGTAGGTTAGTTATAAATACACCCTTTTCTTTTGTTTTATATTTTCTGTTTTTATTTTGTTTTGATTGTATCGGAAAACTTACACACGCTTGATCCACTTATTGGTCTTGAAGTTGTACTTACCGACCTCCTCCTCCGAGTCCATGTCGTAGATGGTACCCTCATTGTCGCGGAGATAGGTCTTGCCGTCGATCTCGCATTCCTCTACCTCGGCGACCTCCTCGTCCTCGGCAGGCTCTGGCTCGGGAGCTACGGGCTTGGCCTTGGGCTCAACCTTGTTCTCGGCCTTCGGCTTGTCAGCGTTAGCAGCGGCCTTAGGCTTGTCGGCGTTAGCAGCGGCCTTCGGCTTGTCGGCGTTAGCAGCGGCCTTAGGCTTTTCCTCGACCGGTGTCGGCTGGGTCTCTGGCTCTTCCTCGGTAAACTCGCAGACCTCATCGGCGACCTTGGACTTCTTGGCGGCCTTGGGTTTGGGCTCTTTTACTGCCTTGGGTTTGGGCTCCTCGACGGGCGCGTTGAGCTTCTCTACAAGTGTGTGGAACTTGCCAGCGTATTCGCCGCCCCAGACACCGAGAGGCTGCTTCTCAGCGTGGTGCTTACAGAACTCGGTCTCGCCGACCTTCTTGAACTTGCAGCGGTCGCCAAACTGGTTAGCCTCGTCGTCGCGCATCACCTTGAGCTTGCCACCCTCGAGGTGGTCCTTCTCGTACAGGGACCGAGCACAGCAGCGCACGTCATCCTCGGGGATGCCGCGAGGCTTGGCCGGAGCGGCACGGACGCGCTCAATCTTCTCCTTGGGCTCCTTGGTCTCGCGAACGCGGGTGGTCTTGGTCTTGACAGGGGTGATCTCGATCTGCTGGATGTTGACGTTTGCCATAACTTGCTCCATTACCTGGTCGACAGTCACTTCCTCGCTCTGGCGAGCGAGAGAGATGGCCGTCTCAATGGACGAGGTGAGGATGGCGCGGAGGTCGAAGACGGTGGTGGCCATTGTAGAATCGGGGAAGGGTTTCGGGTTTCGAAAGGTTTTGGGTGTGCCTAGATTCTATCCCTAGGCTCGTCAATTTTTGGTTAGTCTAGGCCTAGACAAAGAAAATAGTCCTACCCTATCTAGGTCTAGTAGTAAAATAATATTATTAATATATCCCAAGTATATTAATAACACTAAAGTGTTTGGCCGAATACAATAACTACAGTTAAGTAGTTTTCCCTAGACTAGTCTAGAATTATCTATCTTGTTAGTCTCAAAAATAGACTAGGTAGATTAAAGGTATATTAATTTTTGTATTGGCGTTTATTATTCCCTCTGGCCCAACAGTTTCATTGAAGTAAATTTATATTGCTGTAAGTAGCTTCTTAAAACAAGCTACGTAATATATCTTGTACTACCGTGGAGTGCCCATAGTGTCCTAAAGTTTTAAGCCACACCCCTTAGGGTGGCTTAACTTTGACACTATACGGTACACCAGTTCCATTTAGGAACTTTAGTAGCAGTCTAGGCACAAATTATTCCACATGGGATTACTTGCCACCTAGTACATCTTATACCAAGATTTAATATAAGACGGGTCCGGACAACTTTTTTGAATATATTTTACAATTGCTGTATGTTGTCCTGAGTTGTGGATAAATCCACAAATAACCACATAAAATATTATTATAATATTGCTGTATGTAGCCTTTTACAGGCTACTAAAATAATTTTTAAAATAGACTATAACCGCTATAATGGTCCATGTGGGGCTCGAACCCACGACCTTGTGTGTATAAGACACATGCTACCACCAACTGAGCTAATGGACCTAATTTATAATATATAGTCTTTTTAAAAATTATTTATTTTTTTATTTTTCACTGTTCAGCTTTATGACCAAACAGTTATAAGCCCGACGGGGGGCTCGAACCCCCGACCCCAAGATTAAGAGTCTTGTGCTCTGCCGACTGAGCTAGTCGGGCTATTTTACAGACAACGTGTTGTGATTCAAAATATCGGTTTAAATTTTTTTTGCTGTTTGTTGTCTTCCACTTCTCATTCTATATATGGGGTATTGTGTTTAAATCCTTTTTGCTTAACATTGAAACCCTAGGTAAACTCTCTAGTAATATTAGGACCCCACAAAGTAATCTTAGATAAAAAATTTGTAAATAAATCCAAAGTAATATAATTAAGTCATTTATCATTTAATTATATTAATTATTATTTTATTTATATCTTTCTAGTAAACGCTCTTTACCGCCTGTCGAACTGGATCATAGCGAGGATCGTCTAGGACTTGACGCATCATCTTGTAGGGCGTCATCGTCTTCATCTTCTCCACAATGTCTTCGCCGTTCATGATATACTTAAGGATTGCTGGAGACCAACCCGAAATTACACAGACTCCTTCGGTGTCCGACTTGTGGTGATACTCTTGAAACTTACCACTAACATTCCAGATTACAATCGTAGGTACCTTCCAGCCGCCAGCTGTCTTAAAATCACACTTAATACGGTCAATGTGCGTTTCAAAACCTGTTTGTGTTGATGATTGATGACCCCAACTGTTGTTGCGGTTATTAGCTTGATCCCAGCCCATATCCGTGATGACAAGAATGATATCCGGTTCTTCACCAACTGGAACCCGGGCTTCGAGTAGCCGACGGAGCACTAAATCCATAGCCGCTTGAAAGTTCGTGCTCATGCCTTGCGAGACATTTCTAAAGCTATAGATACGATCCTTTAAAGTGGTGTACCGAGAAACATTATGCCAGGTGGGTGTGCTATCAAATGTCAAGATGCGGTCGCGAAAGGCCGGACTAGTACACTCAGCACAGAGTAGGCCAAGACCCTTGCTTACATGAATCGGCTGAACACTACCGTGGCCTCCTCCAGTCATAGAGCCAGAGAAGTCACACATAACAACTGTTTTTCCTAGTGTTCCCTTGGCTAGTACACTATCGCGAAGGTCATTCCACTGAGCCTGGAGTGTCATATGACTGTCCTCACTCATATGAATAGCCCGCTCTAGTTCAACAATAAACTCGTGAGGCATAAGGGTCTTGCCATTGACCTTTGCTTCACCCTTTACAGCCCTGGTCATATGTGCTTGAAAGTTTTCGCGGCACTTGACACGATCCTGATCCTCGGGATGGCGAATAGCACCCTTTTTGTCTTCGTCAAAAAAAGCCTTGCGTTTGGTCTTTAGGCAACGACTGGGTACCTTACCCGGACTGATATCGGCAAAATGGTGTTCACCCTTAGAGTCATGACACATTTTGCGCTCTACGGTATCTAGTGTGGTATTAAGGTTTGAAATAAGTTGGCGGTACTTCTTATAGCACTCTGTGTTTGAGGGGAAGGTCTTTCCAAACATCTTACGGGCAAGTAGCTTAGCTAGCCAGCTGTCACTCTTGCCTTCACGAGGTGCCCACTTAGCGACAAGTGACTGTTTACAAGTACCACGGCATTCAGCATTGATTTGCTCACTATAAACAGTTAGTACCCTTTCAATTAGATCCTTGTCAGCTGTGGCATCCGGACCATCTTTTACTAGTCGTTGTAAATCAAACCAAGCTCCATAGTCTGGAATAAGTTCAACTAGTCCAAGTTCTACCTGCTTATCTTTACTAAAGTGTAGCATGTGTAGAAACATCTTGTAGAATAGCTCACGCTCTCCCTTTCCTTCAAGAATGTCACGTACATGAAAGGCCAGCACAAGTAGATCTTCAACAGTTGCTGTACCCATGGCATTATCGAGGAGTGTATATAGCTTTTCTTCAGAGAGATCGCGATTAAGGGCGCCGAATAGAGCGAGTAGTTCTTGACTCTCACCTACGGGTTCCTTGTAAACATCAGAGCCGTTTACACCAACGGTGCGCGAAGCGTGTTCATCCATAGCACTGATAAATGATGACATTGTTTGGTATAATTGTGTTTTAATTGTTACTTATGTTTAAATCAATTTATATTTATTTTAAAATAAAATACAAAGCAGTGTTAGTGTACCACACAATTGGCAGCCCAAGGTAACTCTATATTTTTATTAGTTTTCCAGATATAATCTTCCAACCCGGGGGTAAAGATTTGGGCACGCCAGTTAATTTACTTGAAACTACACCAGTTAATATAGCACCTGTAAGTATTGTTTTTTGTACTTTAGTACCATTTAACTTTGCGGTATTTAATTTAACTTTTGTTAGATTAGCATCAGTTAGATTAGCATTTGTTAGATTAGCGCTTGTTAGATTAGCGCTTGTTAGATTAGCACCTGTTAGATTAGCACCTGTTAGATTAGCACCTGTTAAATTTACACTAGTCAAATTTGCTTTTGATAAATTAGCACCGGTTAGATTAGCACGGGTTAAAACAGCCCCTGTTGAATTTACACTGGTTAAATTTGCTTTCGATAAATTAGCACCAGTTAGAACAGCACCTATTAAATTAGCACCGGTTAGAACAGCACCTGTTAAATTTACACTAGTTAAATTTGCTTTTGATAAATTAGCACCAGTTAGATTAGCACCAGGTCCAATTAAATATCCATTTATTAACTTCCACATACTGGGTAGGTTAGGTTTTCCGGTTATTTTACCAGAAATTACACCAGTTAAAACAGCACCACTAAATGAAGTATTAGATAGATTAGTATTTGTTAGTCTACATTTAGTTAGGTTAGATCTAGTGAAGTTAGTATAAGATAGATTACAGTTTGATAGGTTAACATTTGTTAAATTACTCATTATTATACTAGAAAATGATAGATTGGTACTGTTAAGATTAAAATTACTTAAATTATAGGAATTTAATAAAACATATGGGCCAAATAAATATCCCCTTAATAATTTCCAATTGGTTGGTAGATGAGACGGTGTACCAATAATACCAGAAGAAATAATATTTTTAAGGTTGGCGCCAGTAAAATTAACACCATTTAATTTAGAATTTGTCAGAATACCATATGACAAATTGGCATTTGTAAAATTAATATTTATTAAATTAGCACCAGTTAAATTAATACCGGATAAATTAGCACCAGTTAAATTAGCACCAGGATATATAGTATAACCATTATAGTATCTTATATCTGGGTTAGCAGTTGTTGTCGTTGTAGTTGTTGTAGTTGTTGTGGTTAAATAAATTTGATAAGCATTTAATAAAGCAGTACCATCTAGAACACCACAGCCTGTACAAGGGTCCCAGCCCACATCTGCTGTATAACCAGCAATAGTTCCAGATGTATTATTACCAGATGTTATATCTCTACAAACAGTTGTAGAATTTTCATATATACAATCTAATATATTTAGCCCGGCATTAAATCCTGATATTTGATTAATTCTTGCCATTAACCCAGAATATAACGGTGCTACTATACTTGTACCGGTAGCACCAGTTAAAGTATCGTTTAAGAGTACTTTCATGTAACAATGTTTTGAACAGTTTGCCGCTACATCTGGAACGCCTCTATAACCATTTGAATTAAATGTACCAGTGTTTTGAAATACCTGTTTAGGTAATAAACTACTTACTCCACCACCAGTCGCCCATACAATATTATTATTATCGGGTCCATCATTCCATACAACTTCACTATTTATACTATATGTAGATATGTCTCCATTTGCGTCACGTGTTACATCTACTTGGATAGAAGTACCACCACACGCAACAACGTGTGGTGATGATGCTGGAAACGATACTGTATTTGTAGTTAACCCGGGATAATTATCGGTACTGCCATGATCCCCAGAAGCAACAAACACAGTAATATTTTTGGCTAAGGCAGTTGCTAATAAATCATTAAAATTTTGTAATATGTATTCAAATCCTTCAAAATATTTTTCGGAAACCCCCCAACTTATTGATATAATATTACAATTATCATAAATTGCTTTATTTATGGCATCAAAGAAATTTTTAATTGGATTTAATGGCTCATATGTACTAAAATATATATTAATTGTTGCCTCCGGAGCAATGCTACCAATTACCTGCATATCCAAAGCAACCTCTAAATTGGCAGAATCTGAAACACTAAATGTTGGAATCTCATTTACCCAGGTTGTACCATTGTAATTATAAGGTACGAAATTAGGTACATGTGTAAGACCCGAATATAAATTAGAAAAATACATATCTATATCAGATTGTAAATATGAACCACCTAATTGAATTATACCAATTTTTTGTCCAAGACCGGTCCCCGTTGGAAAATTATATATTTTTCCAAATTCATGTGGATATAAATGAGCTGGTATTACCTTAATACCTTTTTGAATTATATTATTATCAATCGGATTACCTTTTACAAAACTTCGAAATGTAATGTTATTCGCCTCCATATATTATTATGTAAGATTTTTATAATTATTTAAGTTAACCATTATTCACATAATGGTAACAGATTTGTCACTATAAGGTACTTTATGGTACAGTAATATTTTTTGATTTTTTCATATAAGACTTAATACCCATTAAAATATCTTGTGTTTCTTCATCCATAGCCTCTAATAAATCCGTAATAGTTTCTCGCTCGCTTTCTACGAGCTTCTTCTTATTACCAGTGTTTAATTTACTAGTATCACCAGTGTAGAGACGTGTCTTACCAGTAACATTTTTACCATGATTTACTGCCACTAAACTAAATAGGTATGGGATATCTAAACACTGTTCGCGTCTACCCATTGTGAAAGGATACCCTTCGCCCTCTAAATGTTCCTTAAAACCTTTTTCCTCCCAAAAACTCTTTTTGTAAACCATAGAGGCTTCTGGTAACTGATTTGTTTCATAGATGATACTAGTACTATCTACTAAGTTATACACTGGAATACGTGTAGAACCTATACACCTCTTACCCTCCATATTTTCTAGGAAGGCTATTTTGGTCTTTAAGGAGTTGTGAAAATAGTAATCGTCATCATCAATGTGGCAAATATAGGCACCACTCGCCTTTTCGGCTCCCATATTACGCTTTTCACTAATAGTATGTTTGCCTTCTAGGTGTATACAGGTCACCTTGAGTTTTCTGCCCAATACGCTTTCTACACATTCCTTGATATATTCAAAATCCTCTAATATATCACTATCATCAATAATAATCCACTCTAGTTTTTCTCTAGGGTAATCTAGTTTCTCTACTTGGTGTATCATCATTGCTGTAAAAAGCTTTCGGTTCTTGGTGGGTGTTACAATAGTTACCTTAGGAAACTCCTTGAGCTCAGGTACTTGTACAGTATGATAACCATCACTATCCATTCTAAGAGGAATTTCTTGAATCTTGTCGCCACTAGCTACAGGAGCTATAACTTCACCTTTGTTTCCACCAATAGAACCATTAGAAAATTCATTTACAAGTTTATAAAAATTGTTTGGTATTTGATATGCCTTTTCTCTAAAGATTCTATAACCCTCTCGTGATATACTAGTTCTCTTAGCAATCATATCAACCCGTAAGTACTTTTTACAGAGAGTTACGAGTTCATCGTACTTTCCAAATACAACACCTTTATCTAGACGCTTATCCATACTAGCATCACCACCACTTTCGCTAATAATAAAACTATGATTTGCTAAAAGAACTGATAAGCGGGCCATTTCTAGTAACGAATCTGGACCATAGTAGTGAATGTTAATAACAATTTTGGAACGTTTAATTAGCCCCAAACGTTCTTCTCCCCAAAGACCACCATCAGCAATCATAATTTTGGCACCGTCTATAGTCTTTAGACGTTCTAGTAATTCCTTTCTCCTCGGACTAATAGAACCCATAAAGAGAATATCAATGTCCTTTTCACTATCAGGTATCTTGGTACAATCTACAGCCTCTAGATTATCACTATAACTTATAGGTACATTTAGTACATTTTTAACGCCACCCAGACTCAGTTTGTTTACATTCTTTATAGAGTAGTCCCATACTTGTTTAGCACCTTTCATGATTTCTACATATTTCTCGGTTAACCACTTGTTACCCTCGACACTAATCTGTTCTAATTGATAAACAATGTAGTTTTGGGGGAGAAGAGTAGAAGGTGGTAGTTCATTTACACCAAAGAGTATCCATAAGTTACTGTCATCCTTATCAATACTATGGGTGATATTTACAGACAGGTTGCGCTTTTTAAACACACATTCTAGAGACTCTGCTATATCTCTAAAAACCGAATTAGAGTAGTAGATGTTTACAACCTTTAATAAACTCATTATACCTATATTAACTATAATGGGTTTAAATTAATTAGTTAAATTACGCAATTTTTCAGAACAATTTTTGTAAAAATAGGTTCAAAAATGGTATTCCAGTTACTAAGAAGCACCAAATTTCACTCTTTATAGATATACTATAGAGTATATAGGCTGCTATATAGAATACTAGTAATCCATTATATTTATAGAAATTTATAATACCCAACAGGAATAATAAGTGATAACCCCAATAGTTATAGTTATTACCCCATTGCCATACTAGATGCCCTAGTGGATCTGTGTGGATACATAATTCACCACTATTTAAATATTGTATATACTTATAAATCATATATCCACCATAAATAATTCCTAGAGCCACTAGTACTTTATCACTGATTATACTAGAGGATTGTAGATAGTAATAGGCTAATCCTAGAAATAATAGGGGTTGTATGTGGTTTAATAATGGCCCTAGGACACTAGATAATCTATTAAATCCTTTAGTACATTTTAAGTCAATCCATGCGCCATAGTCAACTAACTGCATCAGTCCTACAAATATCATATAATAGGATATGACCCTGTTTTCCGGAGCATTTCCAAATTGTAATAGTGCTATACTAGATACTATAGAGACAGTGAATGATACGAGTGATAAATTTTTTGAAATACACATTTAATATATTCAAAGTAAATTATTTAGTTTACTCTTATTTTATATGAGATTATGCCTTGGCCAGCCATTTTTTTTCCTTACGGTCATAGACACCAACTAGTTCACCGTCATCTGTCCAGACATTATTGCTTTCATCAATATTGAATTCAATGCCATCAATAATAATTGGATAGGCATCTACAGTATCATCGTCATCTCCACGGTCCTCCTCACTATCTGCCACCATTTCTTCAAATTTAGGTGCGGGTTTAACCATCTTTTCTTTTTTAGGAGCATCCGGCTTTACCACTGGCGCCTTCTTCTCCTTTACAACCGGCTTTGGTGGCTCCTCACCATCCTCTAATATTTGACAAACCGAGTGATTAATTGTCTTTTCTACATATCCATGTAGCTTACCTGAATACTCGCCATTCCAAACTCCTAATATTTGGAAACCAGTATGGCGAGTACAGAATAGGCTACCGTCCTTCTTACGGCATTTACAACGGTCACCATATTTATTTTTACTATCTTCTCGCATCACCTTTAGGAAACCACTGCTATCCAAGTGTTCCTTCTCATAAACAGTACGGGCCATACAGCGCTCATCATTAGTTATCTCCTGCCGCTTGCGTTCTTTATCTTGCTCGTCGGGGTCAATAGTCTTTTTACGAATGTTCATAGGAACCGTAGACTCAATCTTAATATTAACCGTTGGTAGAATCTCTTTTACTAGTTCATCTATAGTTAAATCGGGATTCTCGTCACGGAGTATAAAAGCCCGCTCAATAATTTGATTAAATGGAATCATAAAGGCGGTTGTCATTTTCTAGTGGTTCTAGTAGTTTTTGTGTACTTTCTAATGGTTTATTATTTGTCAATTTTGATAAATAAGGTATTCCTAATTAGGAAAACTATTTACAAACTCGCGAACACTAGTATCCCACTTGTATTTACCCTCAGCAATATCATCCAGACGTTGCTCCATACCCTGTGTATATTCTAGATTCATAAAGTGCTCTTTGTAGCGACCTTCGAGGAAATCTACTAGTTCCATACCAACAGCTGCTGGATGTAGTTTACTGTCCTTTTCATAAATGTACCTATTATCAAAAAGTTTGGATACAATTCCGGCATAGGTACTAGGTCGGCCAATTCCTAGACTTTCTAGTTCTTTAATTAATGTACTACTGGTGAATAGTGGCGGAGGAATAGTATGATGGGTCTCTAGTCCAAACTCTTCGAGGTTACATGTCATACTACCTTTGACTTTTTGTAAATCTGTAATCCATTTAGGTACTTCTTCGGGACCCTCAATTGTCTTAGTATAGAACAAGTTGATGTTTTTATCACTATATAGTGACTTCCAACCTAAATCTTTCAAATAACTAAATGTCTTTACGAAGTCAATATCTGTAGACTCATTGCCACTATAGGTAAAGGTAATGTTTGTATTTACTAATGAGCGGCATTGAGTAGCTATAGTGCGAAAATAAATCATACTATACATCTTAATGATACGTGGGTCCAGTTTAGCTTTATCGGCATCATCTAGTAGCCTATCTAGATTGACTATATCAAAATGTGTAGGCCTAATAGGTTCGTGTGCCTCCTGGGCATTGAGGGTCTTATTAGTATAGTTTCGAGGCTTTTCAGATATTAGTTTAGGATGTTGTGCTTCTAGTGCTTCTCGGGCTCCAAATAATCCTTCTGTTGATAGTACGACACTATCAGTACGATGATAGGTAATCCAACCAGATTCGTACATCTTTTGTAATGCCGCCATGGCGTGCTCAGGATTCATTTTAAGATAGGTATGACAATCTTGTAGCATAGTAAGTGTAGTATAGGGTGGAGGAGGATTGCTATTAGAAAGGTCTTCACTAATAGTTAGCCGCCAAGTTTTACATAACTCCTCAATCTTACTAATAGCTATCATAGCCCCATCTTCATTATTGAAGTATAGTGGTTTCTTCATATCTAGATAGTTGTGTAGTGGTACATCAGGCATCTCACAACCCTTTGAGAAGTTATATTTAGCAGTAATAGTGTAGTAGTCGGTGCTCTTAAAGTGGATAACTTCTCTTTCGCGATCTACTAGTAGCTTTAGAGCAGGGCTCTGGACACGCCCGGCAGATTTAGCTAATTTAGAGATATTGGCCCAACATAAGGGGCTAACTTTAAAACCAATCCATTTATCGATAATTTTACGGGTCTGCTGAGCCAAGACAAGGTTCATATCGATACGTGTAGGACTATCTAGGGCCTTTAGTACTTCATTGCGAGTGATACTATTAAATTTAATACGATAATAATCACGATTCTTTCCTAATAGTTCAGTAATATGCCAGGCAATTGCCTCCCCTTCGCGATCAGGGTCGGTAGCTAGATATACTACTTTACACCCCTTACAACTGCTTTTGAGATTGCTAATAACCTGTTTCTTTTTAGGATCTTCTAGATACTCTAGTTGTACACCATTGTCATCTATAGAAAACCCCATACCGTTATAGGCACTAGATAGTTCTCTAAAGTGCCCACAACTAGCTAGTACAATATATTTGCCCCTAGGGAGGAAACTAATAATCTTTTTAATTTTATTCGGTGACTCTAGGATAATAGGTATAACAGTATCACTTTTAGGCTGTGTTGTAGAATCCTGGTTCTTTTTAGTACGTTTTGTTTTTTCAGTAGTAGTCTTAGCGGATTTATTGACCTTTTTGGGTGGCATTCTTAGTTATTTAATAGGTGTGATAATTATTACCGTATACTATCAATTCTAATACCCACCCCTGAAGGGGTGGTTTATGAATTGTTAGTGGCAAATTGAAAACTATTAGTGTATCTAGATAAACACCTACTCTACGATGGAGCAAACCCCGAAACGCCGACTGATTATCCGCAAAAAGCCAGTGGCTAAAGAAGAACTCGATGAATCTCTACTACCACCCACCACAGTTCCACTATCTATAACAAAACTCCACAGCAGCAATTGTACTTTTTATCCTGTGACCGAGTCTACAAAAAAGAAGTGTCCTTGTGGTGGCGAGTATACTTCAGATTCAGAATATACACCACGTGAGTGTTGTAGTGGTTTATACACAAGCGACAGACGCTATATTTGGATTGAAGGCCGATATACACCCGACTACATACCGGTTGATGACGAGAGAAAAATGGCAAAGGAAAAATTCTACAGTGGATTTTGTAAACCCCTAGTGTATGATTTCAATAACGACACGGATATTGTTACTACTAAAGAAGAAACTAAGACAAAGCGCGGATTTACTATCATGTCAGCAAGTCAACTTCGCGAGAATCAGCGTGACAGTCGCGACACATCGCGTGACTATCGCGAGGATAAGCGTGACAGCCGCGAAGACTGGCGAAACACATCGCGTGACTATCGCGAGGATAAGCGTGGCAGCCGCGAAGACTGGCGAAACACATCGCGTGACTATCGCGAGGATAAGCGAGACAGTCGCGGCACATCGCGTGACTATCGCGAGGATACGCGTGACAGTCGCGAAGACTGGCGCGACACATCGCGAGACAGCCGTAATGACCGCGACTATCATCGCACTCGCGAGCGAGACTACGTGCGTACTACTCGAGTTAAAGATGAACCAAATAGCTATAATGGTGGGCGCCGAGAGCCATCAAAATCAAAATTTGGGCTGGACAGTGAATTGTGTAAGTACGGCCGCAAGTTTTAGTACAAATTACTTGTGTGATAGATAATAAATTACTTTGTTTCTTTGAATTGAAAATGAGTAATTTAACATGGTACACAAATAACAAAATAAATGTACGAACAAGTCATTCGTTACTGGTTCAGTCCAGATATGTTACATTTTAGACCCCAGTGGTTTGATGGATCTATAGATGAAGATATACGAGATAGGTTTAGTGACCTACACAGTATGGTTGAAAATGGAGAATATGAAGATTGGAAGGATAAGACTCATGGTAAATTGGCATATATTATTGTCTTAGATCAGTTTACTCGAAATCTCTATAGAAATGATGATTTTCGTAGAAATGATAAAAAAGTACTAGAGCTTGTAGAGGATATGTTGTCAAAAAGAGAGGATTTAAATTACACCCATTTTGTACAACGTATGTTTATACTATTACCACTAAGGCATTCTAAGGTCTCGAATAAAATTAGAAAAGTACTAGAACTATTAGAAGAGTATAAGACGGTATTTATAACCAGTCTTGACCTACAGTATCTAGAAAAGTTTAAAATGGCAACTATTCGGGACTTGACAAAAGCTGTTGGTGAATATAATTACAATACTAAACAATATAAATCTATAGACTATTCATACTATTCTAGTATCCTAGACTTAGACTATACTATTCGAGAGAGTCTAAATAGTAAAATAGACCTAGAAAAGGTAGTTAAAAAGTATCTAGACAGGTACAAGATTAAGCGGCTAGGTGTGTCCTTATCGGGAGGGATAGACTCTATGGTGTTACTACAAATTTTAAAGAAGCTATTAGGACAAGATAATTTAGTTTGTGGATATATAAGCCATAGTAATAGGGATGTAGCTAAAATAGAACTAGAGTTTCTAATAGATTGGTGTAACAATCTAGAGGTACAATTAGTATATCGAAAGGTAGATTATATGAACCGTGAAAGTGTAGAGAGAGAGTTTTACGAGGAGGAGACACGTAATATTAGGTTTGAACTATATAGGCATATAGTAAGGGAATATAGTCTCGATGGTGTTTGTTTGGGGCATCATAGAGATGATATAGGAGAGAATGTAATGATGAATGTCCTACAGGGCCGAGATGTACTAGAATTAAAAGGTATGGATGATAGGAAGGAGATGTATGGTGTTACTATTTGTCGACCTATGTTAGAGGTTAAAAAAGACACAGTATGGTACTATGGTCACACACACAATGTTAGTTGTTTTTTAGATAGCACACCAGATTGGAGTTGGCGAGGAGTACTTCGTCGGCAAATTTATCCACGACTAGATGAACGAGTAGGATCTATTCATACACTATTAGCAGCTTTAGGGGATAAGAGTGAGGAATGGAATACTGTAATAGAGAAGATGGTATTCAATCCAATTTATGAAAAAGTGGAATACTTTAAAAATGGCTGTACTATTAGTTTGGATAAGGTAGCACTAGAGATGCCTAATAGTTTTTATACAAAACTACTAGTACATGTATTACACACTATGAATGTACGAATGATAAGTAATAGATGTATGGTTAATTTTCTAGAGTGGCTAAAAGATACTAGTAAGGATACGTACTGTAGACTAAGTAATGATTACGCTGCTATAAAGGTGTGTTCTAGTGGTATACTAGTACATCTAGTGAAATCCGAAGTATTAAATAAGGACAAATGGCGATATGAGATTTTAGAAAACATAGATATGATAGAAAAAAGGGACTCGTGTACGTGGGGAGATATTCTAAAAGGATGTTATGAATTTACAAGTAAATATGATGTAGAATTAGTAAATACATTTAATAAGTCAGATAGTAATAGAAAACTGTATAAGGGTTTTGAATTTTTACCAAAGTTATCAAGCATTATACGCGTGAGTAATGTTGTGATTAAAATATTACATTAAATAAATGGATTTTAATTGGGAAGTCTATAGAGAGTTGAATCCTGATTTGGAAAAAGCAGGTCTAAAAGTACAATTAGACTTTGTAAATCATTATTTTAATAATGGAAAAGCTGAACATAGAAAATATAGTGTGTATCAATTATATCCAGACTTTAACCCAGTTATATATGCCCACAACTATGAAGATTTGAGAGTGTTTAATCCAAGACAATTAGAGCTTCATTGGATAAAATATGGGAGAAAAGAAGGCAGAAGTTATAAACCCGTAACTGTCAGTAATAAATATAGGTTAATAAATGGTATTGACATCATTTATTGGATAAATTTAGACAGATCGAAAGACCGGCGTGTTTTGATGGAAAGAATGTTTGAAAAGATTAAAGTACCAAATAAAAGAATATCGGCATCTGATGGTAAGTTAGTACCTAATATACAATCAAATTTTGTAACAATTACACCAAAAAATCAACCACCTGGAGTATATGGATGTCTATTATCACATTTGAGGACAATAAAAGATTTTCATACTAGTAATAAAAATATAGCACTTATTTTAGAGGATGATATAAGTCTAGAATTCATGCCTTTTTGGGATAAAGATATCAAAACAATAATTAGTCAAGCACCTTCAAATTGGGATATTATTATGTTACACTACACAGATATCGATCCAGAAAATCATAAAAATCTATACAATAGATGGAAACCCAATATATGCTCAACTATGGCATATCTAATCAACAAAAGAGGAGCACAAAAAATCATGAGTTTATATAGAAATGGCAAATGGTTTATTTCGGTAAAAGATCATGTAGCGGATGTAGTTATATACAATGGATGTAATACATATGTTTATAGATATCCTTATTTTACAATAAACAGTAAACTGAATAGTCTATTACATAATGAACATTTAGAACTACATAATAAATCTAAAAATATGACAAAGTCTATCTGGCTAAATGGTTAGGTACAATCAAAAGGTCATTTATATTAAAAAATAATATTAATATATTTATAATGAAAATTTTGGTATTTACGGATAGTAGAGGAGAACACAAAAAAACATTTGAGTCGCAAAATATATTTACAGAAAAGTTAAAGATAAGATATGATGCTAGAGGACATCAAGTTACACTAATGTTATGTCCATATTCGTGGACGACTACATTAGATTTCATAGAATGTCTACATAACAAGATATTTGACATTAATCAATACGATTTGGTTATTTTATATACTGGTATAGTTGACGCATCACCAAGACCACTATCAAATTTTAATAATGTATATGATAATAAACAAGATGATACAGTAACGTATAGTAAATTAGTATCAAGAGATAGGAGTATTAAACGGATTATTAACAATAAAAAAAAATTTATGGACAAGATTGTTCCACATGATTTATTAAAGAAGCATTTAGGTACAAATTATGATGTAATTTATTCTGGCGAGAACACAAAAAGCTTTATAAGTCTTGATATATACGACCAGGTTATATTGTCTTTTTTAAAAAAATATGACTCTAAAATTCTATTTATTAACTCTAATAGAATTGTACCAGGATGGGAGGGTAATTATTTAAGTGTAAATAAAGAAGGGCGACCAAAAAATATTTCAACGATTGAACGATATTCGGCATTAGCTAAAACTAGATTAACAAATGTAATTAATCTATTACAATGGAGTAACGATGAAGTTAAAAAATATACAGTTGATAATATGCATCTTACATTTTTAGGGTCAGAATATATTTATGCAAGAATATGTGAATTTATAGACAAACGCGTAAAATAGTAAAATTGTAAACTACGGTATCTGTTACAAAAAAATATATTAGTAAAACTATATAGTAAATGAGTTTCTACTGGGAATTATATAGAAATTTTAATCCCGATTTGACTAAAGCAGGCTTAAGAACAAAACAGGAATTTGAAAGACATTATATAAATTTTGGAAAGAAAGAAAGAAGAACAGGTGGTGTCCTACCAAATAATTTTAATTGGCTAGTATATAGAAATTTAAACCCTGATTTAACAAAAGCTGGACTAATTACCAAAGAACAGGTAGAAAGACATTATATATGTCATGGGATAAAAGAAAAAAGAAAATATTGTGTTACAGAATTAGTAAAGGTGCCCAAAGTATTGCCAGTAAAAATATCTAAAGCATTTCCTAAACCCTCTCCAACAGAAAATAAAATATTGTTCATAATGGGAAATGGTCCATCACTAAAGGAAATAATGGAAAACCCAGTCTATTTAAATTTTATCAGAAAAAACCATAGCTTTGGATTGAATTCGGCGTATAGAGCATATGAAAAGTATAATTTTTATCCTACATATTTTGGATGTTTTGATTATACAGTAAATATTAGTCATAAATCAGAATTTGAAAAGTTAGTATTATCAAACAATGGTATTAAAGAATTTTATTTTATAGGGGACGATAAAAAGAAACAATTGTTGTATAGTCCTAACGTATACAATAATAGTAAATTTAAAAAATTTAATTTTATAAATATCCCACCAGATAAGTATAGCAGCATATCTAAAAGTTTCGCGGAATACTATAATCCTGGGTCTTCTGGTGCTAATGCTCTACAAATAGGTATAATGAAAGGGTATAAGAAAATAGTATTATTGGGGTGTGATTGTAAATATGTAGAAATATTAAATGAAGCCAAGTTAGATTCAAAAAATAAGTTGGAAATCGTGAAACCGATAGAAAATAATCCAAACTATTGGTTTAATGACTATCAAAAACCTGGTGATAAATATAATATACCAAATACATCAAAATTTCAAGAAGGTTCGTGGAATAATATAAGTAAACATTATCCTAAAAATATTGAAATAATTAATGCTTCTATGGTATCAAGTATACCATATTTTAAAAAAATACACATGAAAGACGTTTTAATAAAATTGTAATGTTATAGTATTATTTTTACAAATAATATATATTATAAGATTAAATATGAGTTTTAATTGGGAAATATATAGAGAACTAAACCCGGATTTAATAAGAGCCGGTCTAAATACTATTCAACAATTACAATTACACTATAAAACACACGGTATTCGTGAAAAAAGAAAGATTTTTGTACACCAGGTATATCCCGGGTTTAACCCAGTTACGTACAGAAATAATTATTCCGATTTAAGGAATTTAAATGATATTCAAGCCAGTTTACATTGGTTAAAAAATGGCAGAAAAGAGAAGCGACAGTATACGCAGATGAATAAAAATAATTATAAATTTAATTTTAGTTATGATAGGACGGTTAGAAATAATAAGGTACTGTATTCTTTAGTATTTAAAAATACTTTGAAAATGTTAATAAATACAAATACAATATGTGTAAATAATAATGAACTACATTATAACAATGTGTTAAAATCAGGTATTCAGTTAAGATCTAGTAATAAATTATTGATAAGAAAAAATGGAGACAAATGTACAATAACAATAAATAGTGTCTTTCTGGACAATATACCTGGTATAAATAAAATATCTGTAGAAAATGATAATACATATGATTTAAATATGGTATTTCCGTTATCACTAATGAAACAGGGTCGTGAATCTATGGTTAATTTTGATTATACAATTGCTAGATATATCAATTATATAAAACAAAGGAATTATCAATTAACTATATGTCATACCGAGACAAGTAATTCTGCTATAATAGATAAACTAATATTAGAACATGATATTAATTATATATTTGTAGTAAATCCATTAAATTTTAATCTTGGTTTTTGTAGAAATTTGTATAATTGTGTTAATTTATCAAACAACATAATATACAATGACATAGATATGCCATTGGAATTAGCACAAATTAATAAAATGTTATCACAAATGGTTAGATATGATATAGTTAAACCATATGTAAATAATTTGTACCAATTAACATATCAAGATAAGTATAGATATATCAATAAATCTGGTGGTATAAATTTGGCAAATTATAAAAAATATAGTAAATATTCTATAACTGGTGGTATATTAATGATAAAAGACAGTGTATTAAGAGATACTGGTGGTTATGAGGAGTTTAATAGTTATGGATATGAAGATAGATGCTTTGATGTTGTAGTCCTTGCTAAAAAGTACAAAATATTATACTTTGATGATACAGTATATCACCTATATCATGAGAAGAACAATATTAGTAATACAGTAAAACCATATATAGAGGCAGCTAAAAGATATACTGTTAATAATTATGGTTGTGGTGTGTCAGGAGGAAATTTGTCAATGCATGATCAATGTGTACATAAAAACAATAATGTAAATAATATAATTAATAAAAATAAATTATACAACGGAAATATTAATTTATTTAAAAATATATATAGATCAATTAATCTAAAACCACTATAACACCTAGTTTATATCTAGAGAGTATAGATAATCCTTTATTTTATTAATAGCAAAATAGCTTACTTTATTTACAGCCTCTATGGTGTTAGAACCATTATGGCTACCAAATATATTACCACTATAGTTACGTAGTTTATTATCACATCCCAGTGGTTCCTTTTCAAATACATCAAAACCCACGGATTCAATGTGACCACTTTCTAGTAGTTCTAGTACATCTTCTTCTTTTACTATAGGACCTCTAGCAACATTAATTATTCTGACACCCTTGTTAGCCAATAAGATATTATCTTTGTGTATGAGATGGTGAGTAAATTTGTTTAGATTACATGTAGTTATAATATAGTCGCAACCAGTAACACACTGCTCTAAGGAACCTAAATGTACCCTTTGTAAATAATCGTCAACTATAATTTCAGAGTTATAGTTACAGACTATTTTGTCGTCTACTAAAGTAAAGCCAGGATCACTTACATGTACATCTAGATTAAATGCTAGTAGTTTTCTGGCGGTACATCTACCAATATCTCCAAAACCAACAAGACACACCTTTTTGCCAGTAAGACTATTACCGCACGGTTTGATCCAATTACTATTCTTGACACTGTTGTCTATAACATGTAGTTTTCTAGTAAGACATAGTAGATAACCAATAGCTACATCGGATACTTCTTCGCCAAATACGCCGGGAACATTAGTTATAGGTATATCCAGGTCTTTACATGCTACAAAGTCGACATTATCTACACCAACACCCCATTTTACAGCAGCCCTTAGTCTACCCGCTCTACCGGCCTCAAAAACTCTTCTAGTAGCGGGATCATCCCCAATTATCCAGCCATCATAGTTAGGCAGTATCGAGATGAGTTCATCTTCAGTCATAGTTTGGGTAAAATTAGGGCAGTAATAATCTAGACCAACTCTTTTAAATTCAGAGTCATAGTTGTTTATCTGTTTAATCATAGGAGGGCATGTAACAAGAATTTTAAACATTTTAGGTATAAATTAGAAATTAAAAATCTATTTTATACCTAAAAATGAAGATATATGCTATAGTTCCTATTAAACATAGTTCTACCAGAGTTCCCGGTAAGAATTTTAGAATGATGAATGGTAAGCCCTTGTACTATTGGATTATTAAAACCCTTTTAAGTGTTGACGCATTAGATAAGATAATCATAGATACTAATTCAGATTTTTTAAGAGGTGATATATGGAATTATTTTGACAAAAATAGTAAAATAGTATTGTATGATAGACCAGAACATTTATGGCCTGGAGACACATCAACTAATGTCTTATTAAAGAACATAATTACCGATATGAACCTAGATGCTGACTATTATTTACAAACTCATGTAACTAATCCACTACTAAAAAAGGAAACAATTGAAGCAGCTATAAATACCTTTTTAGAAAAGAAGGATAAATACGACACACTTTTTAGTGCTAAAACATTATATACTAGATTATATAACAAGGACGGAAAGGATATGAACCACAATAGAAAGGTATTAATACCTACACAAGATTTAGATCCAATTTACGATGAAAACTCATGTATCTATATATTTAGTAAGGAATCACTGTTCAAGTTTGACGCTAGAATAGGTGATAATGCCTTAATATTTCCTATGAGTACACTAGAGTCACAGGACATAGATTGGGAAGATGACTTTATAATCACAGAACTAATAATGAAACAATTTTACCTGTAATTCGGTTAGAATTATAATATTATAGATATAATAAAATAAATGGATAAAAGAGTAGTGTTAGTAACAGGCGCAAATGGTGGGATAGGTCAGGCTATATGTAAACATTTTAAACAGCAAAATTGGTTTGTAATTGGTCTAGATATAACTATTAGTGACGAGAGTATCACATTAATAGATACTTATTATATAGTAGACCTAACTAATAGTTTTGAGATACAGAATATGATGTTAAAGATCCAAAATGAATATGGGCGACTAGACTGTATAGTAAATAATGCCGCGTTACAGATATGTAAGCCTATTTGGGAGATGAGTGAATATGAATGGGATAAGGTTATGAACTGTAATGTAAAAGCAGTATTTTTACTAGTAAAGTATGGTCTCGAATTATTAAAGGCTAATAGGGGTAATATAATAAATATAGGTTCGGTACATTCTATGGCCAGTTCAGATAAAATAGCTGCCTATGCTTGCTCTAAAAGTGCTATAGTAGGTCTAACTAGAAATTTAGCTATAGAATTAGGGCAGTTTGGAATTCGTGTCAATTGTATATCTCCTGGTGCTATTAATACTAGTATGTTGATGGATGGTCTAAAGAGAAACACTGATTTACCATTTATAGAAGTATTGGAGAGATTCAAGAGTAAACATATATTAGGAGAAATAGGAGAACCCGAAGAAATAGCTAGTATGGCTTACTACATATGTAATTATTCAAAGTTTATGACAGGTGGAAATGTATTTGTAGATGGAGGGGTTCTATCTAGACTAAGTACAGAATAATAGATTACAGTTTAGAGTATGTTTATAAAAATAATAAAAAATCTATTATAAACATAATGGAAAAGCAAGGGTGGTTAGATGAAATTAATGGTTGGAAAGAGACAGTACAGGATCCCAAAGTTCATAATGATCTTTTGAATAAAATAGAAATAGATATTAGTATATTAAATTGTAGTTATGATGCTGTTTTTGTTTTAGCAGGAGGTATAACTAATGATGGGCTAGTACATCCATGGGTAGAGAGAAGATTATATGCTAGTTACCTTTTCTATAAGAATAATAGGACTAAAATAATATGTTTGGGTGGGGGTAGCTATCACATACCAGCAATTTGTAATAAGGATGGATTTATAATTCATGAATCTACAGCATGTGCCGAATATTTAATAAACCTTGGTGTAAACAGTAAGGATGTTTATAAGGAGTGGTCATCCTATGATACGATAGCAAATGGCTATTTTGGTTTTACTAATCACATTATACCAATGGGATTGAAACATATTCTAGTCATTACATCTGACTTTCATATGGATAGATCTAGGGAGATATTCGACTGGGTGAATAGTCTATATAATAATACAGTAGATATAAAATACTATAGTGTTACAGATGAGGGTTTAGATAATGATATAATAAGTACTAGGAGGTCTAGAGAAATACAGAGTTTAAATAACTTGAAGGCACATGTAATACCAAAAATAAATACACTTAAACTATTTCACACCTGGTTTTATGAAGAACATAAAGCGTATTGCTCAAATGCCCATAGTATGAGAGAAATAGTTGTTGACGAGAAGACAAAAAAAACATATTAGTGTACGTAGTTTTAATAGTTATAATTTCTAGAATATTATTATAATGAGTTTAAACCTGGTTGCGTATAGAGACTTAAATCCGGATTTGTTTAAAGCTGGACTAAAAACACCGGAACAGCTGTATAATCATTTTATTAATTTTGGTATAAGAGAAAACAGAAGGTTTAATCTAATATTACCAAATAAGACTTTATCAGCTATTACTGTTTTTAACTGGGAACAATATAGAAATTATAATCCTGATTTAGTTAGAGCAGGTCTAAAGACAAGAGAACAATTTGAAAGGCATTTTATAATTAATGGTATAAGGGAGGGAAGAAAGACAAGTAGTGTAAGTATACCTAATCCTACAAACTATGTGGTAAAAAATTTTAATTCACTTGTATCAGAAGAAAGTATTAGAAATTTTTTTAAGGGTAAAAGAGTTGCTATAATAGCACCATCCCCAAGTGTAAGAGAAAATCCAAATGGTGATGAAATAGATAAATATGATATAATAGTAAGAATAAATAAAAACTGGAAATACAGTCAAGATTTAAACAAATATGTAGGTACACGTACGGACATAGTTTATAATTGTATAAATCCGGACCCAGAATGTGGAGGGACTATAGATTTTGACTATGTGAAAAGTAATCTAAAATATATTGCTGTATCCATACCGATTATACATAATCAACATCATAGAGATGCTATGTTTCACAATAATAACATGATAAATAAATACAGACAATTTGTCAATGATAATAACAATAGAGTTAACCATTATATTATAAATAAAAATTTATATAACATGTATGACAATATACTGAAAAGTAGACCAAATACTGGGTTTATGGCAATTCTAGATATTTTAAGTTACGATATTAAAGAATTATATATAAAAGGGTTTACTTTTTTTAAGGATGGCTATCTATCAAATTATAGAAACAGTGTATTTGGTAAGAAAACAGATGAAAAATCTTCAGGTGCGGCAGTTATTACAGCAATACGTCAACATAAGAATCATGATATAGAAAGACAGATAGATTTATTTAAAAAAATATACAATGGCAAGAGGAGTATCATTAAATTAGATGGGGCAATGAAGAGAATTTTAAATATACATGATTAGCTACAAGTATAAAATATACACAAATATGACTATATTAAAATTTCATCTGGCTGGTAATTTTAACCTTTGTTCACAAAAACACCCTGCGGGTAGGCTAAGTCTCCCTAAGGGTTGGTTGGCTTGACAGCCAACACTTACGCTCTAGCAAGCAATCCTTAACCACCACCAACAGGTGGTGATAGAAATCCTTAGTCGTCACTGCTTACGCAAAAGGTGGCTGATGTTTTTAGAGACAAATCTGTTACATAGTTGCCGAGCCTGCTCGAAGAGCAGGCCGAGGCTGTAAGTGCGAAGCACTTACTTGTGAACTATGGTTAATATAGATTTTTCCAAAAGTATTTTAAGTGGGTTGTGGTAAACAGTCACAATTATAATATTTTTTATATTATAATGGTTAATAATATAAAAAATAAAACTATAATACCACCAACAGCCAAACCAGAAGCTAAACCAGTAGCTAAACCAGTAGCTAAACCAGTAGCTAAACCAGTAGCTAAACCAGAAGCTAAACCAGTAGCTAAACCAGTAGCTAAACCAGTAGCTAAACCAGAAGCTAAACCAGTAGCTAAACCAGTAGCTAAACCAGAAGCTAAACCAGTAGCTAAACCAGAAGCTAAACCAGAAGCTAAACCAGAAGCTAAACTAGTAGCTAAACCAGAAGCTAAACCAGCAGCTAAACCAGCAGCTAAACCAGCAGCTAAACCAGCAGCTAAACCAGCAGCTAAACCAGCAGCTAAACCAGTAGCTAAACCAGAAGCTAATCTAGTTAAAACATATGAAAATAAACCACTATCACAAAATGTGGTCATTGATGTTGTATATGAAAAAAATATAGAAGATGCTATAGCATTAGACATGGTAGGTAAGAGAAATGTATTTATATACTGGGTAGGAAAGGACTATACATTAATAAAAATTTTACGAAATTTAATATATTTACATTCGAATAATGGTAATGGGTATAAAGTTACCTTTATAACCGACACAAATATACACAAATATATAAAATATATACCTGAAAATTTTTATAAGCTATGTCCCGCACACCAGGCAGATTATGTGAGAGTTAGTGTAATATGTAATTATGGTGGTATATGGTTAGATAGTGATACAATAGTATTAGATAAATTGGATAGTTTATTTGATTTAATAGATAAAAATGAAGGTTTTTTTATAAAGGAAAATAATATACATTATTATAATGGTGTTTTTGGAAGTAAGCCTAATACACAACTAATGTTACAATGGACACATAAAATAATAGATATAATAACAATGAAATCTGATTTAAGGTGGACAGAAATTGGCAGTGATATTTTAAAGAAACTTTCCACTACATATATGGATAAGTATAAGATTTTTAATGGATTAGATAATATGTATCCTGTAAATTGGCCAGATTGTGTTAAACATTTTATAGAAATGCCATATGACAATTATAAAAGTTTATTAAGAAAGTTTCAACCACTTGTAGTGATAGTAAATTCGGTATATAAAAAGTTGAATGATAAGTCAGAAAAAGAAATAATGGATGGAAATATGCCAATAAATCATTTTATAAATAAATCAATTGAAAATATGGGTATTTATCGAAATAAAATATATACGAAACAAGATATATATACATATTCTGACAGAGACTATATATCATCTTCTATAAGTAGATTTAAATGTTGGGAGCCAAATTTATCAAATATTTTTGATACTATTATATCAAAATCATTAAATAAAAATAATATAATAATAGATATTGGTTGTAATATAGGATATTATTCAATATTATGTGGAAATAATAGTAACATTAATAAAATATATAGTATAGATGGTAATGTAAATAATATAAATATGTTAATACTCTCATGTAAAATAAATGGAATAGATAATATTTATCCACACCATAATATAATTTCAGATGAAGAATGTTGTTATAGAGAAGGAAACAGAGAGATTATAGATAAAGTAGGTAATATAGGTGGATTAAATTTTGTAAAAAGTGATACAGAAACAGATATTGTTAGTACAACAATAGATAAATTTGTACATCAAAATAATATAGATAACATATTGATAATGAAAATAGATATTGAAGGTGGTGAATTAAAAGCACTAAAAGGTTGTGTAAATACCTTAAAACAAGGTATAATTAAATATATAATTATAGAAATTTCTCCAAAATTTAACAATGATAGTTATGAAATATTAAAAATTCTAAAAGATAATAACTATAACATATATAATATTCCAAATAAAGAATGTGGAACATATAATTATAATAATTTATTAGATGAAATAACTAAAACCCGGGTAACAAATATAAAAAAATTTATTAGTACGGTACCGGTACAAACAAATGTGTTAGCTATTAAAAATTAAAATATATTTATTAATATAAATGAATAAATATATTATTGTAACAGATTGGTTAGCTAATTATATAACAAAAGAACCATATTTATTTGCTAAAAAGCTAGAGTTGTCGGGATGGAATATAATATTTTTGAGTAAGTTAGATATAGAAAAACTAAAAAAATATATGTGTATAGTATTATGTATCACATACGACGATTTAGATATATCAAAAATAAAGTGTGATAATAACTATATAATATATAAGATAGATGATTTATATCCAGTTAAAGAAATTCGAAAAAAGTGTATAGAGTTTAGTAATATGATAATCGGTCCATATCAATATTTATTTAATACACCAACCATTATGAGTATGTATCCAAAATTACATAAAAAGCATAGTTATACAGTTTCTTATAGTGCCGTAGATGAATACTATTCAAATATAGAATTTAATAATAATCCTATTAGAAAGATTTTTGTAAGTGGTGCTATTAGTGATGTATACCCATTAAGAAAATATATAATAACTAGTGATAATATGGGAGATTACATAGAAGTTTTAAAACATCCAACATACGAATCATATAAGCATAATATAATCAACGGGGAATATTATAAAAAGTTAAATAATTATATATGTTGTTTTACAGACGCATTAGTATATGAATATGTACTATTGAAGATATTTGAGATATGTAGTGTAGGAAGTTTATTGTTGGTAGAGGATTCTATATCAACCGAATTAAATAAATTAGGCTTTTATGACCAGGTAAATTGTATAATGTGTAATAAATCAAATATACAAAGTAAAGCAGACTGGATATTAGACGTAAAAAACAAGGATTCTTTAGATAAAATGAGAAAAGCGGGGATGGAGCTAGTAAGAAATAATCATACTACTAGTATACGAGCAAACAAATTTAATAATATAATAGACAAAGAGGTAACAGATAATAAAATAATATTTCAGAGTATATATAATAATAAATTATGGAATGATGGCAGAAAAGATATACCGCTATCTGGTCCAGGTTCATCATTAGCTAATACGAGTAAATGTTCAAAAGTATTGAATGATTTTATATATAGTAATAATTGTAAATCGGTATTAGATCTTGGTTGTGGTGATTTAACATGGATTTCAAAAACATCTTTTTTTAAAGATAAAGATATAAAATATACGGGTGTTGATGTAGTAGAAAGTTTAATTAGTTCACATATAGTTAACTATCCAGAAAAGAAATTTTTATGTAAAGATATAGTAAAATATAATGAATTAGAAGAAGTATCGTTGATAATACTAAGGGATGTAATATTTCACCTAACGAACAAGGAGATATTGTGTATATTTTGTAATATAAAAAATAAATATGAATATATAATGATAACGAGCAATAAGAATGAAAAAAATAAAGAAGAGTTTGATAAATGGCGTTATAGTAAAAAGAATATACACATAGAGCCGTTTAATAAATCATTAGAGTATGAAAAAAGGGTAGACGAGGAGAGATTTAATAGGAGTATATACATTTATAGCCACAAAGAATTTAACAAGTGAACTAAGTAAAAGATAAGATTATCAA
>JACCDO010242794.1_pt1 | contig 30680 bp, 44 predicted proteins | sample 7446101 | NCBI WGS metagenome assembly JACCDO01 (sample SAMN15323440, study PRJNA562643) | freshwater metagenome | isolation source: river surface water | place: USA:Blue River Watershed | collected 2017-08-16
ATATTTAACTAAATATTTGCGGGGAGTAACTAGCCTGTAAAGGCTTTATGTATCGTCAACACGGCGTAAAAACCCGGTACATAAACAAAGAGGTGAGACCATAACTTTTTAAAGGAAAATTATGGAACTGTTTACCCTCCAAGCCCTTTGGGCATTTCTCGCTATCATATTGATAGACATTGTATTAGCCGGCGATAACGCACTTGTTATCGGAATGGCGGCTAACAAATTACCAGATCACTTACGCAAGAAAGCAATCTTCTGGGGGACCTTTGGTGCTATTGCTATACGTTTTGTATCAGTTGCGGCACTCACATACCTACTAATGATTCCTGGACTACGAGCCATTGGTGCCGCGGCCTTGATATGGATTGGTTGGAAACTAGTTTTCGATCACGGTGAACATGAAATTGAAGCCAAGGACACCTTCTGGGGTGCAATATCAACTATTATAGTTGCCGATGCTGTTATGGGCATAGACAACGCATTAGGTATTGCCGCAGCCGCAAACGGAAACTTTGTACTTGTTGTTGCTGGTCTATTAATTAGTGTGCCAATTATTTTATTTGGCGCCACACTAGTAAGTAAGATACTTGCACGTTGGCCCGACACAGTATTTGTAGGTTCGTTTGTACTATTTGCTGTTGCGTTCTTAATGCTAATGAAAGAACCATTAATGGCTAACTGGTGGGCAGGACTACAACCCTGGGTAGCAAAAATACTTCCTTGGTTAGCCGCACTTGTTATAACATTTGTTCAATATAACAAAGCTCGATTGCACTTACATAAACGATATTTGTTTAGGTCATAAAAAAAGCCCCGGAAGGGGCTTTTTTATGTATTGTAGTTTAAAATAACCACTTAACCATGGCTTGTACCATATTGTTAACTACGCCGCCTTGACGTTGTTGTACAAGATTAATACCGCCTAGCACATTCTTTTCAGGTGTAAAACTTGCTCCTGCTTTGATTGTAGTAATGTTATTAGAGGTTTGACCTGCTTCGGCTGTTAGATTGACTGCATCAGCAACCTTTCTATCATAACGAACACCGGCTTCGCCTATAGTTTGTGTTTGATTTTGACCAGCATGGGTCATTGCTGTTAATGGAGTACCAGATTCTGTTAAGCCACCAATTGTTGAGTTCTGTACTCTAACGCCAGCAAATGGACGGAAACCTTCCATGCTCGGTGCATATAGTCTATTAGCTAACCAAACATCTGTTCCATTAGTCTTGCCAGTGTTACTCATGCCTAGTTCATTAATTGAATGATAGTTTGAGTAAGTGTTACGGGCAACACCAAGATCACTCTTTAGTAACCAACCATCTATATTATATAAACTGTATAGACCAACGTGATTCTTTTCTAGTCGTCCACCGCTTTGATCTCCTGATAGATTAGCAAGAACGTTGTTATACTGGGCACCTACTATCCAGTTGCTTTGAATTTTCTTTTCATGTCCTAGGCCAAAACGTGTAGTATTCATACGATATGTGTCTGAAGTGTTTGAACGTTGGCCTTCAGCTATTGCCCATGTCCAACCTTTTTCTTCATCACCTAGTAAACCAGTTCTTGATGCTAGAACATTATCTTTACCATCATGACGATCTAATATGTTGCTGTCTAAGGTCATATTAATTCTTGTATTAGCTTTTGACATATAGTCATATTGATCAATACGGGTTGTATAAGTTTGACTGCTTTGTTGTGTTTGTGTATCAATGCTTTGTGCAGTTAATGTGCCTGATACAGGTGTACCATCTACAGTTTCTGTATAGGTATTACCATCATCTCTTGTTTGAGTACTTTGATCAGTATATGTATCAACTACTGTTGGTTGATATGTTCTTACCAAAGTCGTCGGAGTTGTTGTACCTCGAACAACAGTAACAGGAGTTTCTGTTACATCTGTTCTAGTTCTTACAATGTTTAGTAAACGAGCACCCTGTGTACCTCGGGCATTGTCGTAGCTTGTTGTGACATTAGGGGTGCCATATGTAGTACTGAGAATAGCACCAATTACTGTAGTTCCTAAAATAGGATTACTTACACTGATTAATCTTGGTGTACCTTGTACAGTATTCACAACTGTCGGTGTTGGATTACTTGTTGCGGCGGCTCCTTGTTCTGGAGTTGCTAAAGTAGTAAATCCACCAGCCGATGGAATAGTACATTGATTTGCTGCCAGAGAAGCATTACTACAAACACCGGCATAAGCACCAAGTTGAACACTACTACCATCGGATGTGTGATTACCGGATACATCAAAATACAAAGTATAGAGGGTTCCTGCTGTTAGACTTATGCCCTGATAGATACCATCAAAGGTACCCACAGCTCCGTCGTACCATAGGCCGTTCATCCATGTTCCTGCGGCCGCAGGATATGTACCGTTTTGATACCATACCCCCCAGTTAGTTGGAGCATTGATTGATCCGGGACCGTTTGACGTTGTGATATTAATTGTTCCACCGTCTGTCATATCACCATTAGTGACTAGATTTACTGTGCTATTAGGAGCAAATAATCTTACATTATCAAATGACCAAAAGGCAGGATCTTGTCTGAAAGCAAAACCGATGTAATTTGCTCCGCTTGTAGTTGGTGTAAAAGAGAAATTATAAGTTTGCCAAGTATTTGGTGTATTGCCTGTTACAGCACCCAATAAATCATAGGTAGGCAGACTTTGTGCCTGTGCTGTAGACATTAGGGTGAATACGGCCGCAGTGACGCTTGCCAATAGTTTTTTCTTCATGTTGTCGCTCCCGGGTTAAGTGATTCCCAGTATTATTTAAAGAGTTTTTGCTCTAGATTAAACTGCTAGTTTATTGTTGGTTGACTGTGAGACTACAGCCACCTATAGCAGAACAAGTTCCTGAAACAGATCCACCGTCGCTCATTGAGTGCGGTAAGTTGTAGTTTTTACCTGTTGAACCTGATTGATTTAGTTGAAAATTCCATGGTTGTGTACCATCTAAGATCACGCGAGCATTGTGACTGCCTGCACCATCTTGTACTACTCCTGCGGTATGATTGTTGCCTGTAACTTTTAAATCAAGGAAATGATTACCTGTGCCTTTTTGATTTGTAGTCACTGTGTTTGAGTTTCCTGTAACTTCTACAAATTGTGTTTTGGCTGTTTCTCTCTGTTGTAGTGTTAGACTGTTACCACCTCCAACAACTTTAGCTTCCATGTAATGTCTGTCCATACCTGTGGTTGTTTGTAGTATGTCTACGTTATTAACATTGCCGCTAACTGAAACATTAACATAATGACCCACTCCGCCAATTTGCTGTATTGAGATTAGATTGTCATCTCCGGTGACTTCTACTACAGCATTGTGCCCTTGAGCGTTGCTGGCTAATCCCTGTGTTCTCTTAGTTAACTGTTGACTAGTAATAGCATAGTTGCCATAGACTGCTGTTGCTGTCGTTGGAGGAGGTGGATCCCAGTATGTTGAAGTTGTAGCCAGCATAGTTGATGGTACTACGGTCCAACTACCGTTGTTTAAGTACCAGAATGTAATAGACTGTCCGCCACCGTTTTCATAGTACCATATCTCTATAGGAACTGGCGTACCCGCTGTTAGCGTGATAGGTGTGGCAGTCCTTAAGGCACCTCCGCTATCGTACCATCCACTGATTATTTCAGTATTATTGATTCTAACTATAACGCCATCGTCTGCTGACGCACCAAACGTATATGTTCCTGTAGTGGGAACATTAATATATCCTTGCCAACGAACAATAAAACGATCCCAATATCCGGTATTCAACACGCTGTTAGTACCGCCCCAAGAACCACTATAGCTGATAGTAGGGCTTATACCGGTGCTTACTACAGTTGGATATGCCAAAGGATTTATGCTTGGTTGAGGTCCTGTGCCTCTATAAAATTCGTAGGTTAGGCCAGCTTGTCCGGTAGCAAATATTATTTCACTATTGACTGTTAAGCATAGAGTTAGTATGAAGAAGGCAAATAATCTTTTCATTGCGATTGCCTGATGTTAAAGACCACACCAGTGCCGCCACCGTTTAATTGTATTTCGGCCGATGTGCTGTCTTGTTGTAGATTAATTACACCGTTGGTTCCCCGTTCAACTCGAACACTAGTTATATGTGGGGGGCGTTCTGAGAATATAAAAATACTTTCTTCGTTGTAGACTTTAGGTATCCAAGCATAACGATGAATAGTAGGTAATACAGGATCTATATCAAGATCATTAACTGCTAATCCCTTAGCTTCTGTGTCTAACACATTGTCAAGATAATCGGCATCTAATCGGTTAACATCTAATTCACTAAACTTAAGATTATCTTTTTCTAGATAATTTTTTGTTAATTCTTTATACTCTAAAAGATCTCTGTCTAAGTAATTACGTCCTAGATCTTCTACAATACGTCTAGCATTACTGGCTACTTCCTTAGGAGGAGCTACAATCAACAAATTATCAATTTGACTTTCATTAAGATCTAATACCTTTGGTGGAGTGGGTGGTTGATTTCGACTTGCGGCGACTGTAGCTTGAAACGCTTGATTAAGTATTACAGCCCCAACATCTGTGCTAACTTCAATTTCTCCTACTATGCAATCACTTTCTTTCTTGGAGTGTTCTGGACAACTTGGTAATAGGATAACAAGACTCTTACCTACTTCATCTACTGTCATTGTAAAATCTGTACCACGAACAGCAATAGTAGCTGTGGGTGTTTTTAGTGCTACTTTTTGTGGATTATTTTTTGCAACTTGTCCCGAAGCATATCGTACAGTACCTATAGCAACTTTCATACCTAATTTGCCAGCATCTTTATTTTTAGGGTCGTAGACAAAATCGTCTATGACTAATCTGCTTTGTTCTGTGAGTTTAACTTTGGTATTGTCCTGAAAAGTTAGGCCAAGTTTTGAATTTGCTGTACTTACGACGTCGTTCATTTCAACGCCTGTACCTTTGTTTACTTCTAATTTTGCTTTATTACGTTGTATTTGTGCGGCGGATCCTGTTTGTTCCGTGACACTACCTACGGCCGCAAAAGCCGTAGGTGTTATCATTAACGCAAATACTAGGAGCCATTTCATTACTGTTGCTTAATGTTAATTGTATTTGTGTCACCATTTACTGTTACATTAGTTGTAGGAATACCACTGCTAGATTGTGTGATGTTAACAATGTTTCCTGTGCTGAGTGTGGTCTGTCCAATGTTAACAGTATTCACAGCATCGGCTGATCCCAACGCTAAATTAACTTTGTTGGTATCACCTGTGATGTTAATCACGTTTGTAGTATCATTAACTGCTACACCTGTTGAACAGCTAGCGGTTGCTCCTGTCTGTCCGCTAATGCCAACGTTGTTAGTACCACAAACTGTGACACGATTGCTATCGCCGATCTTGTTTACAGTTAAACTGTTACCAGTTCCGCCGTCAATTTCTACTTTTAGTTCGTTTAAATCTCCAGTTGCGGTGTAGTTAATTGTTGTACTTCCACCGTTAACAGAGAGATCAGCCGCGTTACTTTGACCTGCTTGTGTAATATCAATGGTCTGGCTGTTTCCTGTAAACGAACTTGGAGTTCCCGCACTACCTACTCGGTTGCCGCCGGTCCCTGATTGTGTAATATTGAAAGTGCTAGTATCTCCCGCCTGTTCAATATAAACATCGTTGGCTTGAACTCCACTTCCCCAAAACATTGCACTCATGACGAATGCCATTAATTTTATGTCTTTCTTAAACATAATTCGCTCCTTAGTACTTACTGTACTTTAATAAATCCTTTTAATACCCACCCCTCTTTCTCATCGACTTTAATGTAATAGTGTGTTCGATTTTCTTTGATAATCTCTACCCGAGTGTTAGGTTTGAGATTGACTAATTTTTCACTATTACTCACCGGCTCCCGGCGAATGTTTACATAATCAACAGTTACCCCTGACGATGTTTGCTTCTGAGGTACTGGTGTATCGGTCTGCTTGGGCTGTTCTTTTGGTGCTTCGACTGGAACAACCGTTGTAGTAGGCTTCTCATCTTTTTTGGCCTCCTCTGGTTTTATTTCTGGTGCTTGTACAGGTTGTGGAGCATCTGCTCGTTTAAATGCCCAAAAGCCTTTACGTTCACCTTCCTTTATCATTTCAACTACACCCTGCTCTATGGCTATACGAACAGCATAGTTTACAGGTTCGTTAGCTGAAAATCCAATCTCTGATTCAAATGCTTTTGTGCCTTGATCAAAGAACTTGAATACTGTTAAACTATTGCCAACTGAAATAATTGACTTTGTTACGGTTACACTTACTAATACTTCCCCTGTCTGTACGCTCACAGTTCGTAGATTAATTGTAACCACGTCCTGACGATACTGTGTGCTTGGTCCTATACCTAACCAACGAGCACCAGCACCGCCTGTAAGCGTGTTTGAATCATAGCCAATGATACCGCCTTCTACTACCACGCCGGCAAACATCATAGGTTTTAATTGTCTTTGATCGCCAACGCTTTCTCTAGCTTGACGAATAATTTGTCTTTCTTTGGTTAAGTTATCTAAGCCCACACGCTCAACAACTTTAAACCAACGTCCTCCGCCTACTTCTTGTAAGGCTTTAATTACGTAGACTTCGGCACCTTGCGTAACAGCAAAACTGATATTTGCTAACTTGTCACTTGGCTTACGTTGTCCTGTTTTATCTTGGAATCCATAGACAGCCGCTATCACAGGACCACCTGCTGGAGGTAGTAGTGTATTAAATTCTGTATTCTCATTACGAACTAATTTTGGTTCGTCGGTAACTAGTGGCGGAGTAATTGAAGCACAACCGCCTAACATTGAGATTACTAGTAGAGAAATTAGAGTCTTAGTCATTAAAATGCAAAGCTCCCTACAGGTACATCAAATTCAGCTACTGTATCATTATTAGAATTTTTAACACTAACATAGATACGATCACCGACACGTTTCCATCCAATAGTATCACCAAACGGTGTAGGGACATAGGCCCAATCTGTATCAGATCCAGTGGACCCTTCACCAAAAATCTTATCGCTTATTTGTTTAGATAACTGTGCGTAGATACGACTCTCTAAGTTGTTCTTGAACTTATATGCGTTAGTGCTTTGTATATCACGAAGAGCCTTTTCTTCTGCGGCTTTTTGATCGTCTTTAATTTTTTGTCTACGATTGGCTTCTATTTGTTCTATAGTTAAAACGTGAGAACTAAATCCAATACCAGAAAAGGCCGGACTTTTAAATTCATGTACTAATTCAGAAGCGAGAATAGGACCAGATAATACTAGTCCAACTACAAATAGTGATAGTTTTTTTACTTCCATAATACGCTCCCGGCAACCCGTAATATTATTTACAGATTACTAAGAGCGAATTTTATACGTGTTTAAACGACTGGATTAGGTGCCGGCTTACCCATTGGCTGACCAACGGTTGGAAGCGGTTTAGTAGGAGTCTTTTGAACGACAGGTGCCTTTTGTACAACTGGTTTAACACCAGCTGGTTTAACACCTTTAATTGGAGCAACAGGTTTTTGTTGTTGTTTCTGCGGTTCCGGTTGATCTTCAATTTTCTCAATATGATTTTCTATGTCGGCAATGTTCTTTAATAAGTTACCCATGCCTAGCATGTTTCTAATAGAACCATCTTTATATTGAGATGTTAAATCTACTAATTTACTGTCGGCATCCTTTCTGCTAGGAACATATTTTTTAGCAATACTACCAACAGGGAAACCGTAGATTGAAATGTTATAACCTTTTTCCCTAACAGATTCAGTTACAACTAATTGTAATTGTCTTAATGCTTTTTCAAATTCAGTACCAAAACTTAGTTCACGGAATGCCTTTTTGCCATCCGGATCTAATATAACCATTTCAACGCCTGGTTCTTTTCTTGTCAAGTGATGCAATAGCCCTTGATAAACATCTTCAACTAGGCCTGCTTGATCGCTTGCGGCTCTTGATTTTAACAGTTTAAATCCATGCTTGAATGCTGTAGAAAAACCGTGTTCAAAATTATGAAGTTTTTGATCTTCTACATTTCTAGAGTTTGGAGGGATTTCGTAGAAATATTTCTTAATTGTTTCTGGAAGAGTAATACCTACACCACCAAAAAACTCTTGAGCATGGCTAAAGTTCACACCCGTAACTTGGCCAAATTGTGCAACGTTACCCGCTTTGACACTGAGTAAACGTTTTGCTGTTTCTTTTCCATCAACTAGAATCTTAAGATCGACTTTAGTTGTGCTTTGATTTTCTTTTTCGCCGCCATCACTCAACACATCAACTTTGTTGTTTCTAGGGTCATTAATTGCCTGTTGTACTGCGGTTAATACTCGCTTAGAGCTATTGGCGTATTCTACTGCAATTTTAGCTCTGCGCTCTAGTAATTGAATTTTGTCATTGGGAACGCTGTAATCTTGTAGTGTCTTACCTCGACTATCTTCGCCTAGCCAAGAATAAAAAACTTTTCTATCCATAAACGGAATAGATACTTTAAAGACTAGTGTATCTTTGCCGGCAGTTGTTTCTATTATTCCTTTGTTCTTTGCTAGGGCTCTACCAATTTGAACTAGGTCATTTTCAGTAATATTTGCTCCACCTTTGGAAAACTTAGCGGCAACAGCACAACCCAATAACGCTTCAGAAACGTTACCCATATTAGGTACAAGTTCGCCCTTGATCTTTTCATCTTTAAACATGGCAGTAATTGGAACACCTTCAATTACATTGCCTGTTGGTTCATTGGTTTCTTCGTTAATTTCCGCAACATCAAATACAATGCCGGAACGAGAAAAACCTGTTTTTATTGCCCGCTTAACTAGGTTCTTAACTGACTGTGGATTTTGTACAACACCTGTGAATTTATTTCCTGCCGGAAATTCAAAGGAATATGGTTGGTTATTATCTAAACCATCTAAAAAATTTAAAGCATACTTTTCTTTGTCCCATTGGGCTGGGCTCATTTTTACTTCAAATAGAAATTTTGCTTCAGAAAGGAATTCACGTGCTCTCATAGTCTTGTATTTACCTGTGTTTCCGGGAACAAGACTTCTTCAACAAACCTCTTCATTTTTGTTTCGTCTATGCCCATACTAACCATACTACGGACAACATGCGGATTTTGCTTTTGCCAATAGCAATATTTGTTCTGTGCCATATGATAATCTGCTACATCTTGTTGTGCTTTGCCAACATTATCTAGATAATAATCTAGGGTTTTAATAGCAGTATCGCATAGTTGGTCTATTTCTGCTTCTTCTTGAAGATTACCTGCGGCTACCATAGAAGGACTAAAAATCATTCTTGCCCACTCGGGTAATTCTCTAGGTTTATTCCATTCTAAATTCTTTACATTATCTGCAAACCAAAGATACATCGAACTACGGGGATCTCCGACAATACTGTAGTCATGGAAAGCACCTGTAATTTTACGCTGTCCGCAGACAGCATCAAACCCCCATATTGGACTAGGATCGTTAAAGTGTGGAAAGACAGTACAATGAACTATGTACAGTTTATGACTTTCCCTATGATCGACTATTTCTAAATGCGCTCTGCGATAAGCAGGACTGGTCCAAAGTTGATTATGCCACTCGTACTCGCTGTTTAAGTTATCACCGGTACGTTCGCCGGTGGAATCAAAACGAGATTCAAAATGTTTAGCAAGTGCTTCTATTTTAGGCCAGACGTAGGTCATCGTTATAACTGTTCATTATTTTGATAGCCCATTCAAAAGCCTTGTTTGCTTCGTCTGCTAGACTGTCGTCTAACTTGGCACGAATCTTAGTCTTTAGATCGTCTACGTCTTTGAATTCTAAATTACGATGAGGCGGTGGAAGAATTTTCTTGATCATCTGTCCGCCAAATAAATCACCCATGTGCCAAACATATAGGTGTGCTAGAACTTTACCTGGTTCTAAATCTAGGATATATCTATGGTAATCAATAGCTTCTTGTCGCCATTTAGGTAATGCGCCCTTGAGCAAATCTTTGGCATCTTGATACAGATAGTATGAACGCTCAATGCCAGGGAGGTCGTCTAAAAAACCTTCAGCTCGTGATTTAGTTTCGATAGCATTATACCATAACATTTTATTATAGGTATATTCGGCCCAAACTTCTTCTGGCATGTTCTTTTTAAACACAGCCTTCATAAAGTTAGTGGCTTCTGCGGCCTGATGATTGTCCCAAGTTAGTTCTTTTAACGACATAGATATCTCCTTTGCGAGATATTTATCGTGGGCTATTATTCGGGTTCGGCCTTAATGAGCAACGGGAATCCATTTTCCCTAGCTAGATTGATTCCTTCAACACACTTTTGTTCAGCAACTTCGTAGCTGTAAATTCCAACAACTGCCGATCCTTCATGATGGATTTTCATAGTTAACTGTTCTGCACCTGCAGGTGTGTGTTTGAAGATACGGATTAACATGGCAATGACAAAATCAACAGGAGTACTGTCGTCATTTAAAACAATGACTTTGTATTTGCTGGGTTTTAAAACATCTAAGTCTTGCACCGTTTTTTCTTTAGTTAACGTTTCTGCCATTGTCTGTCCTGGTTTTAATTACTTATCAAAAAATAGGGAGGGTTTCCCCTCCCCGGGTTTAACCTACAGAAGTTAGTTTAGGTTTTACATTAATAGTAGTATCAGCAATTTCAACTTTGCGTGGCTTCATTGATTCTGGAAGTACACGCTCAAGTTTGATTGTTAGGATACCGTCATTAATTTCAGCACCACGAACTTCAACGTATTGTTCAAGCGTCCAAGAACGATAGAAGTCACGTGCGGCTAAACCGCGATAGTGATATACCTGTCCTTCTGGTAGTTCTTTTTCGGATTTCTTACCCTCAACAGTGAGTTGATGTTGATCAATAGTAATTTCGATCTCATCCTTTTTAAAGCCCGCAACTGCGATTTCGATTTGATACTCGTTTTCGCTGGTTTGTAGGATATTAAAGGGAGGGTAATTGTTTTGAACTTGACTTGCTAATCTATTTTCCAAACTGTCAAATAGTTGGTCAAATCCAATAAGTGCTCTGTTGATGTTAGATAGAGCGTTGGTGTCGATACGATATGCTTTCATATTTTTCTCCTTTTTAAGCAAGATTGTAATGTGGCCTCTTTGAGCACCACATTACTATTTATTATACATGCGACCGATTACTCTGTCAAATCTTGAAGTTCCAAAGCATGGCCTTGGTAAAATTCAAATATTTTATAAAGGGCTTCATCTAGTGTAACTGTTGGATTCCAGCCCAGTTCTTCTTGTGTGTTGGTGATTTTTGGAACACGACTTTGAACATCTTGATATCCTTTGCCATAAAAATCGTCACTGGACTTGCCAACAATACTAATTTCGTGAGCTTTAGGATATGCACTAAATTTTTTAGCAGTTTCTAACATCTTAACTGCCAAAATGCCAATGCTGTGATCTTCAACAGGGTTACCAATGTTATAAATTTTACCACTGGCAACTCCGTCTTTGTTTTCGATAATTTTCATTAGGGCACTGATGCCATCATCGATATAGGTAAAGCAACGACGTTGCTCGCCGCCGTCAACAAGTTCTAGGTTACGTCCATACACAATATTACTGATGAATTGTGTAATAACACGAGGACTACCTTCCTTTTGATTGCTGATCTTATCTAGGCCAGGTCCGACCCAATTAAAAGGTCTAAACAGAGTATAGTTAAATCCTTGTTCTTGTCCGTAAGCGGCAATAACACGATCCATCATCTGTTTAGCACAAGCGTAGATCCAACGTTGTTTGTTAATAGGACCGTAGGTCAATTCTGACTCGTATGGATCAAACGGGGTGTCTTTGCTCATGCCATACACTTCACTAGTGCTTGGCCAAATAAGATGTTTCTTGTATTTTACAGCATCTTTGATAATTGGTAAATTTGCTTCAAAGTCTAGTTCAAAAACTCGAAGCGGATTTTGTACATAGGTAGCAGGAGTAGCAACAGCAACCAATGGTAAAATTGTATCACACTTCTTAATGTGGTAAGCAATCCATTCTTTGTTAATTGTAATGTCTCCCTCTACAAAATGTACTCGGGGATCTTTAATCATGTCTCCTAGTTTATCACTAGACATGTCCATACCATAGACTTCCCAGTCTGTGGTTTCTAAAATTCGCTTGGTCAAATGATGACCGATAAAACCGTTTACACCTAAAATTAATATTTTTTTCATTAATGCCTCTCAGGCAAATATTTAAATGGACTAGTGGGGAATGCCCACTAGTCCTGATTTTACACAATAAATGTAAATGTTCCAGCACTTGCTAATAGTAGTAGTACCCACATACCTAACGCACTATAATATGTTTTGAGAGGTGTGCCAAAATAGCGATTACCAATCATAACACATTTGTGAGTTGGGCTTAGTAGGTATCCAGCATAGTCTACGGTAAAGAACCATAGGAAGTATTGAGGTCCAAATAGTTGTGCCATCAATACGGCTAATGCTACAAATCTACTGCTACTACCCATTAAGAAGCTGGCTCCAAATCCTACAGCACTGATTGTCAGCATACCGATAGAGGTTGCCGGATCAACTCCTAGGCCTTTAACAACGCCTTGGAAGTATGCTTGTTCGGACTTAAAGTAGTTTCCTAAGATGATTACCACTGCTACTGTTATCAATACCTCAAGGTTGACGTATCCTAAAATTTTCTTAGGATTCCATTGTTGAGTAATAATGATATAATAGAGTGCTAATAAACCAAAACAGATAATATAGTTGTTCGTATAGATGTAAGCACCAATAGCCACAAACATCGGTAAACTACTACGCATTACCTGACTTAGTTTAAAAGTTCCCGGAGTAATTGCCAATTCTTCTTCCTTCATTCGGAAGTAGATATAGAATCCAATGAATCCTAAACTAACAATTAACAAGGGAGCAATCATGCCAAGCCATGCCGCATAGGTTAGACCAAAGGCCGCAATTGGAATGATTACAGACTTTTCCAACGGAGACCACAGATAATAGTGGTGTGTTGAAAGATAGTCAATAATACCCATTTTTTCACGACCAGGTCCGTCCTTTGGGGCAACTGTATCTAACAGACCTGCAGACACAGTGACTCGACCTTCAATTGGTAGAACTCCACCAATTGCACTTAGAAGAACTAAAACGAATCTATTGCTACGGAATGTATTTCTTACATAGGCAAATGCTGGGGCAAAAAGATTGTATTCTTTTGCTAGTCCGGCACTGATCATAATGAAGACGATCATCCACAGATAGCTAATGTCCTTTAACAGGACGCTTAAAACATAGTCCATTTTTTCTCCTTGTTGTACGTCACAAGAACTGTGACGCACCTTTACTTATTTTAAAAAGATATCGTTGACCTGTCTATTGACTCGAATAAACGTGGTACATTTAGATAACTGTTTAAGTGTAGGAGCACCAACATAGGTACAGGTCGAACGAATGCCACCTAATAGATCTAATACAATAGGATTAATATCACCTTTGTAAGGAATATCAACTGTACGACCTTCACTGCTACGATATTCTGCAACACCACCATGATGTTTATTCATAGCAGTATCTGAACTCATGCCATAGAATGTTACTCGTCCATCCTTGACTTCACCACCGCCTTGATCTGTGCCTGCCAGCATACCGCCTAGCATTACGAAGTCAGCACCCGCACCAAAAGCCTTAGCGACATCACCAGGACAAGTACATCCACCATCAGCCACAATATGGCCACCAAGGCCATGAGCGGCATCGGCACACTCAATAATTGCACTAAGCTGAGGGTACCCAACACCAGTTTGTATCCTAGTAGTGCATACACTACCAGGGCCAATACCAACTTTAACAATATCTGCGCCACGTAAAATTAACTCCTGTGTCATATCTGCGGTAACAACGTTACCTGCAATAATTGTACAATGCGGAAATGCATCTCGAACATCCGCTACATAATCACCAAATCGCTCACTGTATCCGTTAGCAACATCGATACAAATAAAGTGAATCTCTGGATAAGAATTGATAATTCTACTTAGCCGTTGAAAATCTTTTTCGCTAGTTCCTGTACTAACAGCAAAATAGTTCCCACCAATCTTACCCACAGTATCATGTAGATCGTCTTCGTCGTAGTTTTTAACAAGGCAAGTAAACATACGATGATTGTACAATGCTTCGGCTACTTGAAGTGTACCAACTCCATCCATATTACTGGCCATGATAGGAACGCCAGTCCATTCAAATCCGCTGTGTTTGAATTTATATGTTCTTGCTAGATCTACTTGTTTACGACTAGACAACGTACTACGTTTAGGACGAATTAGTACATCTTTAAAATCTAATTTAATTTCGTCTTCAATTCTCATGTTATGCCCATTTCAATAAAAATAAAGTAAGATCTTTTTCATGCTTGAATTCAAATCGGTTGTATGCTGTGCGAGCATGATAACCTATATGTTCAATGCACCAGTCATTTATTCTAATATAAAAATCTTCTTCTCTAGGTTCTTTGAATCCTGTAAAGTCGTCTTCTTCAGAATCCCAAACTTCAATGATGTATTTTTGTTTTTGTTTGGTGTTTATATATTCAATAAACATCTTAGGACCACCTCAAAGCAAACAGCGTCGCATCTTTTTCTCGAGCAAAATGATAGGTAATAGATCGATATCCGTGTTCAACATGCCAAGGACGATCTTCGTCCACTAGATCTTTAAATCTTGCATGAACACCAACATTGGCTAATAGCCAAATGTTGATAGGACTTTCGTCAATAAACTTGTACTCATTTTTAGGCTCACTTAGTGTAACACTAGCCGCAATCATGACCACCTCAATGTAAACATTAAATGATCCTGTTTATTTGCAAAATAGACGTTTGGAAATTTAAACCACCAGCGGCCGTCTTCTCCAGCACCGCAATTTTCATGTAACCAATCAAACATTTCTTCTGGTGGCAGACGATTTACTAGTTCGACAACATAGTATTCGTGATCGACTTTTATCATTGGTACCATCGTAATATAAAGATTGTAGCATCTTTTGAATTTTTAAACAAGAACTCGCGACCACTCTGTAAAACTTCATCCTTACAACATTCTTCTATCCATAATTTAATATCTACAGATTGTTCTCTGCTACCTAAGGTCGGTAACACCACTTTAGTCCAACCGCCCTCTGCTAGACAATTCCATATGAATTGTCTATCGATCTCCTCGGACATTTCTTTGGCTAACTGAGTAGTTATTTGTTCTTCAAGGTCATTTCTAGCCAAGGCAAACACGACTCCCATGTTTTATATATATGGGCACGGCCACCGGCACGTTCCCATTCTTCACAGTTGCTACGGCGATCATCAATTAGAATATCACCGGGCTTACAATGCATAAATTTTTGATGACTGTAAGGGCCTAAGAATACAGGAATATCTGGAAAGTATTCTTGTCCCCAAAATACTTTGTCCTGTACTGCCCAAGGCATGTCATTATTATGCGGAATGGCACTTAGGAAACGCAAGTCTGCATCGTTTTCCTTACAGTATGTTCGGCACCAATCGACAAGATCATATGCACCTTCCTTTAGGGGAAGTTTACTATACATACGCTGATCATCTTTGAGCCTGCGCCATTCGGTATCGGGTAACATCTGTCCCCAGTCCCATTGAGGTTTTCGGAGATAGTTGCGAGCATAGCCCATCCAGTCAGCTACAACATCATCCATATCTAAATAAATTGTTAGTTTGTTCATACAACTCTCATTAAAAATGCTAACGCATCTTTTTCACTTTTAAACTCAAAGTCCATCCATTCTTCATTTGAATGACATTCAAATTTATCTCCCGGAAGTCCAAAAGTTTCGATAGCATATATACAGGCTTTATCCCATGTACGGTTATCGTCTTTAGACTCCCAGGAGAGCCTTACTGTTTTTTCGTCATAAAATCTTACAATCATACTTCAAAACTAAAGCCAGGATCGAACTCGTTAGCTCGTTGTTCGTAACCCATGTAACCGCGGGGATTGCTTAGAACACGAGTTTCACCAATTTTATAATCTACAGGATCGTGCATGTGTCCATGTACCCATGTTTTGATCTGTGGATGATCGAGGATAAAGTTTTCAAGGTTGCTACGATAACCACCATTCATATGATAGTCATCTTTGTAGTATTCGTTGACACTGAGTTCACTAGGTGCATGATGTGTAATAATAACACATTTGTCATCCTTGTGTTCTCCTAGCCAGCCACTCATAGTTGCCAAAGTTTCCATAAAGATACCTTTAGCATAACCAGGAGTAAATTTGCTGGTATAGTATTCACCTCCATACGGAGTTTTTACTTTAACACCGTCGCCCATTTTGATCGATCCTGCAAAGTCACTCATAGACTGTACTAAGTGACTGGCTGTAATAGGATCGCCCTTGTTCATATCTGTCCACATAGTGGCTCCAAAGAAATGCACGTCTTCAATCTGAACACAGTCATTTTCTAATAGATGCACATTTTCGGGCATTTCGCGGCGAAGTCTATCGTGGGTGTCGTGATAGGCATTACGATAATGTTCGTGGTTTCCGCAAACATACAAAACCTTGCAATACTTGGTTAGCTCTTCGTTAATAAAGCGGCGATAACGATCAGCAATAACAGTATTCATACCAGCATTATCTGCTTGACGCAGATGTCCAGCTTCCATAATATCGCCAGCCATAATCAGCACATCACCGCCGGGCATTACAATGTCCTCAAAGTTTAGGTGCATGTCGCTAACTAAATTAATTTTCATATCGATCTTTCAGAGATTTTACTATACTAGTATAACACCAGATTGGTAAACAGTCAAGTTTTATTTTGGTTAAATATTCACATAATGATTAAACCAAAAACACAAGACGCAATAGCCAAAAGTCTCGAAAAACTAAGGACTGAAGGCAACTACAGGGTATTTACGGACATACTGCGCCAGCGTGGAGATTTTCCCAAGGCCATTTGGTATGGACGTTATAACATCAAACAGATAACCAATTGGTGCTCAAACGACTATCTTGGAATGGGACAGCACAAGGTTGTAATAGATGCCATGCATACAGCTCTAGAAACAGCAGGAGCCGGTGCAGGAGGCACTCGCAACATTTCTGGTACTACACATTATCATGTAGCACTTGAGCGAGAACTTGCACAACTACATGACAAAACTAGTGCTCTAACATTCACTAGCGGTTATGTTGCTAACCAAGCTACTCTTAGTGTGCTAGGAAAAATAGTTCCTAATTTACATTACATTTCAGATTTTCATAATCACAATTCAATGATTGTTGGTATCCGAGGATCAGGTGTTCCTAAAACTATTTGGAAGCATAATGATTTAAATCATCTTAAAGAAATTTTAAAAGACTTGCCAGATGACGCACAACCTATTATAGCCATGGAAGGCGTCTATTCTATGGACGGTGATAAAGGACTTGTAGCCGATGTTTGCGAAATTGCTCGCTTACATGGTGCTATGGTCTATGTTGACGAAGTTCATGCTGTAGGATTGTACGGTCCTAGAGGTGCTGGTGTTGCGGAAGAACAGTTTTGCATGGATGGTGTAGATATTGTTCAAGGTACACTAGCAAAAGCATTTGGAGTACAAGGCGGTTATATAGCAGGTAGTAGAGATCTTGTTGACATGGTGCGCTCATATGCAGAGGGCTTTATATTTTCAACTTCTATGAGTCCTGTACTGTGTGCCGGCGCATTAGCATCAGTAAAGTACGTGCAAGATCATCCAGAACTTCGTGCAAAAATTATGGAAGTAGCACAACGTACTCGCGAGCATCTAAGCGAAGCAGGCATGGAAATTAATCCGTTATCTGAAGGCGGACACATTGTTCCTGTTATGGTTAGAGATGCTAAAAAATGTAAAAGAATTTCTGATTGGTTGTTAGATGAAAAAGGTATCTATGTACAGCCAATCAACTATCCTACAGTACCATGGGGTACTGAAAGACTACGCTTCACACCAACGCCAAATCATACTGAAGCGGACATTTACTATTTGGCAGAAAGTTTAAAGGAGGCATTTAATGTCATTAACAGCCAAAGTTAAAAAATACTTGTGGATGGCCGCAGGATTTTTATTTTTAGGAATCGCTTATATTGGAGTTTTAGTACCGGGCATTCCTTGGTCAACACCTAGTCTTATTGCCGCATATTGTTTCGCTAAAAGCTCAGAACGCTTTCACAACTATATGCTCAACCACAAACTGTTTGGTCCATTTATTACAAACTGGCGAGACGGCCGTGTTTACCCTAGCAAAGTAAAATGGATTATGTTTATCTGCATGGATGCCAGTTTGGTTATCATGTGGTTTGCTACACAGAACTGGAAAGCAGTTTTAGGTATGGGTGTGTTCTTTGCTCTTGTACTACTATGGGCAAGTCGTTACCCAGGTAGCAAAGAAGAAAGCGACCGTAGAAAGGCCGCTGGTGAAAAGTTAGGATGGTTTAAGTAACTATCGTCTTTTGACACTCTTAGCCGCCGGTCGTCGTGGCGGTTTAGGATCTTCCATTAATTTCCGCAAGTGCTCAAGTTGTTTTTGACGCTTGCGGTTTTTTACGGCTTCTGATAGTTTCTTAAGCATTCTTGCCTAATTTGCGATAGACAGTCTGTACACCTTTTGCTTGACGAATAGCATCAAACAAGGCATTGTGTTGTTCGACGCTTTTTTTCATCTCTGGATCAGCTAGATCAAATAGTGTACGGGTATCACGCAGACGCCAAAACTCCCAAGGAATAGGACGCTTGAGTTGACGATAGATATCTTCAATTATCATCAAATCAAATACAGCACCGTGTGACCAAAACTTATCACAGCCCCAAGCAAACTTATGAAACTGATCTACAGCATCAATTAGTTTGATTCTACCCGTAGGACTAAATGCTTCTTCCATAACTTCTGGATTTTGTTTAGCCCACCAATCTAGTGTATTAGGATCGATTTCTCGTCCTAGTTTATCTTGGTCATCGAGATCGACTTTAAAATACAACTCATCGTAGATTTCGTCTGTGAAAGGATTAAATGTAACTGCACCTAAGGTTAGTACTACCGTCCTCGGACTGACAGCCATTGTTTCTAGGTCAACCATTAAATGTTTAGCCATTAGTGTTTGTGACCGCAGTCACAATCTCCTTTCTTAAAGATATTGCCAATAGATTTCATAAGATTGTAAAATCTCATTTTATATTTGCTTTTAACAATTTCGTTAAACATTGGACTGCGGTGTGGGCAACGTCCCTGACGCCAATCGCATCCTACGCCGCCTTGTTTAATTTCTTCTCCGCACGAATTACATACGTTTTTCATTATTTGCTCTCATAAGGTTCTGAAGCTAGCCCTCGCCAACATTTGATACCTACAGCCTTTTCGCCATTATCTTTCCAAGTGCGTCCAGTCCATTCACACATACGCACAATTGGCCATGGCCAAGTTGTAGATTCAAATTCACACTCGTATGTTCCTTTGCGTACAGGTTTAATATCTGCAGGGAACCATTCAGTGTAACCATACATAATTTCCAAAGGATCTTTATCTGTAGTAGCAAGTTCCTCGGCAAAGGTTTCATTAATTGCATCTGCGGCTTCTTCAAGATAATCATCACCTGGTTGTTTTGGCTCGTAACGTTCCCAGTTACCCTCGTCGTCTTTGATACGAACCATGTCCATATCTGAACTCTTGCCGTCTGTAGATCCGCCAAAATTTTCAATCTCTTCGTCTTCGTAGTAGACGCAATTAACTAATTCTTCTCCGTCAACTTCGTCATAATACAAAACTAGTTTTTCAATATCAAAAGGTGCTTTGAGATTAATCTCGCCCTCAAAGAAGGTGCCTTTTTCGTTTGAACTACCAATAAAGACTACTTCGCCTTTTTTGGCTTGTCCTACCCACGCTTCGTCTTGGCAACTCAAACCAGGACTATCATCCCCGCCATCACATGCATCTAGACTTTTTTCAAAAATAACGTTGCCGTTTTCGTCTTCAATTTGAATAGTTCCGGCGCTAAGGCTCACTCCATGTGTATGAGCCATGTTGTCGCACTCGTACCACTGTCCAGGATAAAATGGCAGTTTATCTACATCCAGGCCCATATCTTCCTGCACAGTATCTTCGTCTGACCAGGCTATGTCAACCAAGTCCACCGAATGCTTCATGCAATAGTCCCAGGTCTTAGGATCTACCAATCCCATAACCTTTTCACCACCATAGCCCCACATTTGAATTTTGTAGGTTCTAGGAGTGAACTTCAATATCTGCATAAGTTCTTCTTTTTCTTTTTCAGTAGCCATAAGGATCCTCTAGGTTAGTTGATAGTTTATTATACTATCATTGACTAACCTAGTCAAGGATTATTTTTACCAATTAGAATAATTTTGGAGGGAGTTGTTGATCTCGCAGGTGCTTTAACCAACGAGCACGGGCCGCACCTCTTTTGCGTTTACGAACAGAGGTGGGTTTTTCATAAGACTGTCTTTTGAGTACATCCATTAATAGACCACTCTCATCGACTTTCTTTTTGAATTTGCGAAGTGCGGCATTAAAATTATCGCCTACTTCTACCCGAAGTCCTTTAACTAGTTTATTGTTGTGATTTTTCTGCATTTTTATCTTCGAAAATCATAGTGGGTTTGCCACCAGATACCGCATCTTTACTTATCCTGATTTTAGTCAATCCACGGTTAACTAGATCTACGGTTTCGAATTGATATGGTAAAAGTATCTTTTCCATAGCATTTTTTAGTCCACGAGCGTTGGTTTTTAATTCCTTAGCTTCTTTGGCAATTAAGTTTAAAGCATCATCATCAAAACTGAGATCCACGCCGTCTAATTCAAAAATATATTGATATTGTTTGACTAGGCTGTTTTTGGGCTCTTTTAAAATTTTAATTAGATCTTTGACACCTAATTCGTCAACGTTTGTTATAATTCCAAAACGCCCAATAAATTCTGGAATCATTCCAAACGTGATTAAATCTTTAGTTGTAACGTCTTTGTAGAATTCTGTTGTTTCGTTTTTAGAAGTTACTTTACTATTAAATCCAATAGAGTTTTCATTAATGCGTCTATTGATGATTTTATCTAAACCTACAAATGCACCGCCGCAGATAAACAGAATTTCACTGGTATCAATTTCCTGCATATCGGCTTTTGGATGTTTACGCTTGTCTGCAGGCACTCGCATAACAGTACCCTCGATCATTTTTAGAAGGCCTTGTTGTACACCTTCACCGCTAACATCTCGAGTAATTGAAACATTTTCACCCTTACGGGCAATTTTATCAATTTCGTCGATGTAAACAATACCACGTTGTGCTTTTTTAATATCACCGTCAGCAACTGCAATCAGTCGAGTCAAAATGCTTTCTACGTCATCGCCTACATATCCAGCTTCAGTTAAACCTGTAGCATCGCAAATAGCAAATGGCAAGTCCAAAAACTCTGCAATTTTCTTTGCCATCATTGTCTTACCGCAACCTGTTGGTCCTAGTACAAGAACGTTAGATTTCTCTAACTTTACATCTTCACTGGGATTGTTGATACGCTTGTAATGCTGACATACTGCAACAGATAACGCAATTTTAGCAGAATCCTGTCCAATAACATATTGATCAAGATAATCTTTAATTTTGCTAGGATTAAATTTAGTTTGTTTTTCTTCGCCTTCTGGAAAGGCTTTAATCTTTTCATCGATTAAGATTTTGTTACAAAGATCTACACACTCATTGCAAATGCCAACATCGTTGCCAACAATGAGCTTTTCTACTTCTTCTTTTGTTTTACCACAAAAATCGCAGGAATGTTTATCCTTAGTCATTAAACGTGCCTTCAAAAAATTCACTAACAGTATTTACAAAGTGTCCGTTGATATAGTTATAGAGTTGACGTAACTCTTGATCTTGAGTAGTGTACCAAACATTGGGTCTTCCTAGAATATAGGATAGCAGTCTATCAACTACAAAGCTATCGCTGTCAGCGTTTACTAGAATTTTATCAGACCTAGCAATAGCATACAATAGCCATTCGATATTGTCCTCGCCCTGATAGTAGTAGAGATTTATATTGCTTTTGAAATCGTTTTGTCCTAGCCATTGGCTAGTTTCGTCTTGTTGTTTTTCATCAAATCCGATTAGCAAAATACTTGGATTTGAATTTTCATAAAAGTCTGGTGGTGTAATTAAAGTTATCTTATTCACGAAGTACCTTTTTGGTTTTGTTCGCTCTTATTGATATATTCTGTTTCTGAAATGTTGTGTTGGATCTTTTGCCAGAGACCGCCTTCCTTTTGTTCTTCATTTTGAACATAAGTTTTTTCTAAAGGAATCTCTGTTTCGTTTCCTTTGGTATCTGTTATTATAACACCTTTTGCTGTATGTGTAATAACATATTCACCAGTCGATTCTAATTGCTTTGCTAAATCAACTGAATTTCTAATTTTGGGATTGTTGCCTCCCATAGAATTATAATTGTATGTAGTACCGTCGATAACCAAATATTCATTGTCAATAATAGAAATTTCTTTCTTTGGTTTTTCTTCTAAGGCGCTTAATACAGCATCTTCGGTAGAAAGAATATCTTGGTATTCATTTTTAGTAACACCTGTATTATCTTCCTTTACTTCCTCGTCAGCATCGTCAACTACTTTATATTCAGCAACTGGCTCAACAGGAACTATTTCTTCCTTGCTGTCTGATTGAAAATAGGGTGCAATCATAGGCATCGCAGGAGCAACTCCTTGACCTTTGAATGGCTTATCTTCTTCTACTTTTTCTTCAACTTCTTCTGTTGGATCAGGAATGTATTCTTGTGGTTGTGGCACAAAATCATTAATAGTTTTTGGCTCAGAGGGTTCTGGTTCTTCTTTCTTCCAACCAAATGTCATCTGTGCGGCAAGTAGCATAATAACTGCCAGCGGATCAAATACCATAACAATGATAATAATGACCCAAGTAACTGCCTTTTCTAAAACATTGGCATCGGGATTATCCCCATAGATTAGTTTAGCAATATACTTAATCGGTCCAACTTCTGCTTCTACTTTGCGTAGATCTTTGGCAATTGGAGCACGTTCTTCATTAAGTGCGGCAATCTCTTTTTGTGCTCGAGCAATATCGTTTTGTAGATTGGTACGTTCACGTTGTTGTCCACGTCTTAGTGCCGCGGCTTTATCTGCACCTTTTTCGTCATTTGAGCGAGCCATAGTTTGATCAACTGACTCGTCCATTTGTCGCAGAGCTTTACGTGCGGCTTCGATGTTATCTTTTTGTGTACGAATCTTTTCATCAATGATTGCAACCTTGTCAACAACATCTCCGCTGACAAGATTACTATCTAAGTGTGCTTTTGATAGGAATCCAAAGATGCCCATCGAAGTAATAAACATTAACACAACCACAGCAATGGTCATGTAGGTTTTCATTAGTCTAGGGATTCTTTCCCAATTGGCTTTCAGCCAACTAGCACATACTAGTTTGGCTACCTCTAGTGCGCCGCCCATAATATAAATGGGGATTGCGGCCGCGGCGAAAATAGCGGCCAATCCAACTACGGAGTAGTAGATTGCAACCGCTGATATTGTTAAACCTGTTGCGAGTAGTAAGTAAGCTAAAAGCATAAAAAATTATTTATCGGTATATGTTATTGTAAAATACCCAGGATTTTCGGCCCTGTTCTAAACATGCGGTTTCTACATAACGGCGAATATCACCTCTAAACTCAATTCTGCTTTCAAATACACGGCAGTAGCCTTGATATCCATTATCTTGTGTAAACAGCACACGAACCATGCCGCTAGTTTCTTGTCCAGTAAACTCTCCAACGGCTCCCTGTTCTGCATTATCGAGCATCATATGAACTGTTCGAATATATGTTGCTTGATCTGCTGAGTTCATTTTACCGCTCCATGAACTAAACAGTCTTCGATTGTCCCAATTATTTTGGCTAGTTCCGTTTGCAGAATAAGGAACGGAACTAGCAGAAAACGCATTAACTTGGATCAGGATTAATCCGAACCCAACGACCATCTGTCGTAATACATGCGATGTACTTTTCATTTACTTGTCTTCCATTTGGTAAGGTAATCCAGTTTGAAGTCCATCCGCAGTTTTCAGCCATTCCTGCTCGCTTGATAACAATTCGTTCGACTGGATCATCACTACATTTAACCAGCGTTTCGCTAGAAACATTTGTTCCATTCTTTACACGAACTTCTTTGTTAGTGTAGCAGTAAGGTTGTTGTTGAGATGTCTTTACCGGAGCAGAACTACATCCAGTGAGCAAAGCAAGAGCCGCCATAATTGCGATTATTACTGCCCACATGTAGTTCTTAACGGTATAGGCGTTCATTATTGTTTCGCCTTGGCTTCGGCCATCAACTGTTCAAACATGCTCTTTTTCATTTCAAGACGAACATAAGTGTAATGACGTCCGTTCATAGTGAAATGACCTTTTTCACTTTTAACATGTTGACGAATTGCGGTATCATTGACTTTGTAAGAAATTACAGTACGAGTGGTTTTCTTATCGTCTTTGATATCAATTACAGTTTCCGAATTAACTTTACCATTAATGCGTTTAGCAAAGTTGTTCATAGCGATAGCATCCATTTGCTCTTCGGCGGCTTGTGCATAAGCTGATTCACCTGCACCGCAAGCATAGACCATATCTTCTTTCCACCAGAACCAACCTTTAACACCTTCTTGGGCGCATTCTTGATACCAGCTAGGCTGTGCATAGGTTTTGCGATCTGGAATCTCTTTCATCGAAGAACAAGCAGACAAGATAGCAACAATAGGAATAAGAACGAGCTTTTTCATTTTGCGGCCTCCTTAGAAACTTCTTGTACCTTTTGAATACCGTTGTCTAGGATCTTAGCCATTCCGCCAAATCCTACAGTGACAACCATAATTCCAAATACTGTACCAATAACAAACATCTTCATAATACCTCCTGTGTGTAACTGTGTGTATATATTATAACAAGGTTTTTTCAATGTGTCAACCTTATCGGCGCATTTTGGAAATATCTTTTGCGTCCTGATCTGAAAAGATTGGAACAGCATTAGACTTGTGCATTGTACCGATACCCAAAATCTTGTCACCAGTGTACACCTTTTCGGGTGCCTTGGTGCAAGGTCCTGCGGTAAACGGAAGGCTATTGATTTTGGGAGTTTCACGACGATACGTCTGTGTAACAACTGGACCCATAGTAGGAGCGGCCAAAGCACGTTTGCGTTTTTTGTCCTCTGCCTCTACAGCCCATTTCTTTTGGAGAGCTTTCCAAGATTCCTCCGCTTCTCTAGCCTTCCGTGCTTGTTCAGCATTTCGGAACTTCTGCTTGCCCTTTTTCTTGCCAGTAGTTGACAGCCAAGGGCCTTCCAAATGCATACTCATGTTATACAGTAACAGTATCAGTTTGAGTTTGTTGAACACTAACAGGTGCTTGAACTGCATTCAAGGTAACCTGCACTTTTTTAGGCATGCCAGTAAAACGCACGATTTCGCCTTGCGGAGTAATCTTAAATGAGCCTGCAACAACCCAAATCTGAACACCGCTGGCATCAATACCTGCTAGTTTACGAACAACGCCATTAACAATACCAGTTGAAGAATCACGACCGCGATTCCAATGATATGTGGTTCCTTTGTTTACCCAAATTTGGGGATCGCCGGAATTGGTTTTACAAAAATTACTCAAGTTTTTAATCACTGTGTCTGTAGACATAACGTCCTCCTTTAGTTAAGACAACTATAGTATATGGTATTTTCTGGATAGAGTCAACAACTGATTTAACCAAAATCTTTGAGTTTAGATTTGATGTCTTTGTGTTCCACAAACAAGATATTATAAACCTTGTTTTTGAACACAATTGGTAAATCCAAATGTACACTTACTCTGGGAGTTTTTCCGTCTGGACAACTGTCATTGCCAACAGTTCCAATAAATGGAATTTTATTCCATTTGCCGTAAATGCGATCGCCTATAAACCATTTAGGCTTATAGGCGATCTTGTCAAAGTAATCTGACAAATTACCCATTAAAAGGCATCCCAGTAACGGTAGCTTTGTTCTTTCACTTTGGTTAGAACAAGTTGGGCACCATCTGGATGGGCAAAGATGTAACGGGTACCGTTATCATCAATCTTCTTGAGTTGTGAAGGCTCAAAAATTACAGAGTCCCACTCCCAATCAATGTCTCCAGTTTCTTCATCCTTTTCATAAGATTTGAAATTAACATGGACACGCTTGTTCAATGGATTACCGGCCCACTCCTTGTCTTCAAAGTTAGTTTCAGCCATTTCCTCACCGTCTTTGATCAGTTTGATCTTGTAACGAGATTCGTTGCCATACTCTGGTTTAGTGTTCAACATTTCCATAGCTTCTTGAGGAGTCTCACCAAAGCGGTTCATTTCTTCAACAAGTGCTTTGAGCATGTCAAAGTTGAACTGATCAAAGGTGCCGGCAATGCCCACAATCTTATCGATGTGTTCTTTGTCCTCAAGGTTGTCCTCACAGTATTCACGAATGAATTCTGCTGACAGACCTTTATACTCTAGAGAGTAAAAGATACGACCAGGACGATTACGCATATGAGCGTTAACACGCCACTTGTCGTTACAAGTCAGAACAAATAGCTTTTTGGTTGGGTACACACCGTCAAGGAGTGTAAGCATCAGCTCTTGCTCGTGTTCGTCATAGACCTTTTCAAACTCGTCAAACACAATAATCACAGGTTGTTCAATGCTCTGGATAAACGCATTAAACGATTCTCCGCACCAAGGTTGATTGATTACAATGGTTGGATAACCTTTTTCGTAGCCCTTGACTGACAGCATTTTAGCCAACAAAGTTTTGCCAGAACCTTTTTCACCGGTAAGCATTACACCAGTAGTAGAGGGCCTATCTTCAAAGGCAAAGAGAATACGGTTAGCACGTTTTACAGTATCACCGTAGATTTTGCCTTTGATTTCAAAATTGTCAATGGCTTCCAAATATAGTTCTCCAGTCATGTCATTTTTCTTAATGACATAATTGCCAGCAGGAAGTTGCTCTTGAATATCTAGGGCTTCTTTTTTGCTAACACGGAAAGTATTGCCTTGTTTAAGGAAGTAAGTCATTTCGCTCTTTCAATAACAGTAAAACATGTAGTATATTATAGAGGTAAAAAAAGGGCCAGTCAAGGCCCTTTTGGTTAAATTAAGCAAATATTTCTAATGCCGTTCCGCACTCTGTACAAAATTTAGCATTGGCTTTATTTTGCTTGCCACAGGTTATACACTTTGGTTTATGTTTTACTGTGACTGGACGATCTACAGGTTTGTTATTGCCCAAATCTCCAACTAATTTTAATACTATATTATGAATAGTAGATTCCAAAGCACCGACATAGGTAGTTTGAAACTTCTGCTCACTCTTACTACCCGGAACTGTAATACCAGTTTCGTTAGCAGACCAGTCCATTGTTGCCATACCGTCGTGAAGTTCAGCAGATTGAGGAACTACGCTGTTGATTGCGGCAGTGGCAGATGCCTGCATAGCGGCGCCGTTGGCACTATAATCAACGCCGCGGAGAACTCCGCCAACATTTACCTGACTTAGAGACTGACCGCTAACATAGGAATATTTGTCAACAACACCCCGATACTCGCTTGAGCGAACACCTGGAGGATAATGTAGCCCGCCAATAGTTTGATTGATGTTGATAACAGGTCGAGGAACTTCGAACTGATATTCGATACGAACAAGTCCGTCTTCGAGGCCAATGCCACGTGGACCGTTTTCAATTGCACTGGTGCGTTCAATGAACTTGAACTTGTTACCTTCAGAGAGATTGCCGTTTTTAATCCAACGCTCTAAGTCGACAGTCCGACCCGGGTCTATGACCAATCCGCCAGGAACAGCGTTCTCTCCGTCGATAAACACATTTACAACAGCACGAACAGTATTGAGATTTTTGAGTAAAATACTATATTCGCTGGCAAATGGAATATAGACTGTGTCCTTGAATTCACGTAGGACTTTGCCTTTTGATTTAATAGAGGCTACTAATTTTTGATTATACATCATGGTTCTTCCTTTTTACGGTACACACTCTAAGTACCTAGTAATTTAAAGAGTGTTAGTGTAGGACCACCCTACAAATTTATTTATCTAGGTATTTAAGTACCCTGACTAAATCTAATGGCGGATTGCATACAGGAATCCGATTGTATTTTTTGTAATACTCACCTAGCAATTCTAATTCTGTGTCTTTGCACAAACTAGGGTGCATTGGCAAATATGCCTGATAGACATAATCTATTTTATTTTTTCCAAAATTTTCTTTAAATGCAGTACCGCACCCGTAGGGACTCAATCTATCATTCCTTACAGTTCCCTTGAAGTCTGTCCTACGGCCAAGCATACAGTTTCTTGTAACAGCTCGAGACTCTCCAATATAGATAACTCCGGTATCTAAAAAGTCTGCGGTAGCTGGGGCCCCTGACTCGTACAGTCCATAGATATAACAACCGGGCTGAGTTTTAATAAAACCCCAAGATGCATCCCACTTGGCATCAATCTGATACCATTTAGTAAACGATGTTAGAGAAGGTTTAGAAATGATTGAAGATTGTGTGCTGAAAGCATCTTTGCCGCTATGTTCAACACACTTTCTTAAAGTGTATGCTAACTGATCAATATTTGGACAGGAAGAAAATACATTATATAACTGATCTTCAGTAAGGCCGTGGTTTCCCGAACCTTCTCTGATATTTTTTGCAAGTACACGAGCTAAATCTGTCATTATTATTTGGTGCGCCCAACGGGAATCGAACCCGTGCTCGAGGTTTTAGAGGCCCCTGCCTTGCCGCTTGGCTATAGGCGCACTTTTAAACTTTATTTTTGAATCTCTACACAAGTGTACTTAATTACCTTAGTAGTAGCACTAGCCATTTTTTTGGCTTCTTCTCCGGCGGCACGACATTCTGCTTGAGTACGGAATCCAGGCACCGTAGTTAGTGCCATGGAATCCTTATCACTCATTATACCAGCATGTGCAAATAGTATTAGAGCCCAAAGCATATTACTTGCCTACATTAACCATGCCACGGAAGTCTTGCGGCACAACAATGGTCTGTACTTTACCGTTTTTAATACCTTCGGCAATCATAAGATTAGCTTGGGCATTCATGTAAGCAATACTAGATTGACTTTGGTTAGCCAGTGCGGCCATACGCTCTGCTTCTTTCTTAGCAGTTTGGACTTCGACTTCCTTTTGCTTGTATTCGTTCTTTGCACGAACCAATGCATTGGCACTCTCAACAACAGAGTCGGCAGGTACAATATTACGGATCAATACTTGACCAACAACTAGACTGCCATCGAGCTTTTCCTCAGCAAGCGATCGTTGGATCTGTTCTTTAATAGACTGTTCCATAGCTTGACGATTGTCTGCCATATCCAACGCTTCGTACTTACGTGCTTCTTTGTAGATAGCATTGCGAGCAGTTTGAACAATATAGTTATACATCAAATAGATGTCGCCGTTGTGGCGAGCGTGGAACGCTTGACTCTTTTGGCTATACAATTCAGCAACCTGCGCTTGATTGATGTTATAGATAACCACAGCATCAAAGTCCTTCATAGTGCTGTTGTCTTTGGCAACAGGAGTCATGTCTTCCAATTTGACATTGACGTCTTTGATTGGGAATGTAAGAACATCGCCGATGATAACTTGATTAAATGAGCCTGGCAAGAGTTCACCACTTTGAACTTGTTTGTCAAAGCCAACGCGAACCCCAACCTCGCCAGTTTCAATACGAGTACAACCTGTAGCAAGAACTGCCGCGGCAAGAATAGAGAGTGTGAAAATACGTTTCATTTTAAATAAATCCTTTTACCATGAGAAAGAAACAAACAACAAAACCTAGTACAAAGTACAAGGGACGAAGCCAAAAATCGTTAATCATATACATCCTTAAAAAACGATTACAATAGAAATTAGAATAGCGATTGCTATTACAGCACATAATATACTGTATCCCATGAGCTTTGTCAATGCCCATTTGTCTTTTCCGGTTAGATCTCTGTAACCTTTGATACCAAAATAGCAGATACCAAAGGCTACAAGAAATGCTAGAATGATCTTAATCATTCCATGTCACTCGGATTACCGTACTGCCAATCAGTACTATTAGCGTTTTCCTGCACAGGCTTGTCAAAAGCTTCTTCAGGATCAACACCCAATTCGCCAACGACTTCGTAACGGCAAGCACGACCCTTGCTGTCGTTGTAATCACTAGGAATGCTTACAACATCGCGTGGGTTGATCTTAACAATCACGGTACGCTCGCCACCAAAATGGCTAAGATAGCCCTGACTGCAAAAATGCAAACCAGTTGAGCAAGTACGATCCTTGTCATCGTCAACTTGATTGCGTTCCATTTCAACTACACGACCTGGACTATTATCCATAGTACCAGTATGGCAATCCTTAAAGTCACCACGAACTTTCTTATAAGCAAGGAAGTGACCATCTGGAGTAATTGGAAGGTTGTTCTTTTCCAAGAAGCCGTAGAGTTCGTTGACTGCACGATGGCTTGGGTTTTGGAACAAGTTATCCATAAAATTAATCATAGGCTCAATTGAAAAGCCTTCTTGGAGCAT